>OZSS01001581.1_pt1 | contig 10427 bp, 8 predicted proteins | sample 1779911 | NCBI WGS metagenome assembly OZSS01 (sample SAMEA2603589, study PRJEB24840) | metagenome | biome: Water; feature: Photic zone; material: Seawater sample | place: Mediterranean Sea | collected 2013-11-12 | depth 10 m | reverse complement strand
GTCCCGATGCGTTCCAAAACCTCCACGATGTCCTTCTTATCCATAAAAAATAAGCATGAATGAATTCTCCAGGGAAATCCAAGCAAAAGAGTACTTTATGCTATTTGAATCGCAGTTTTTTCTCAGTCAGTGCAGGTTCCTTAAATTTTTTCATTTGGACGAGCAGTTCCTTTTTCAATCGCCGGAAAGGATCTTCGTACCCTTCTCGCCCGTAATAATTGATCAGTTCATCCGGATCCTTCTCCAAGTCATAGAGCCAGGGCTGGTCAAGGGCTGAGATCACAAGTTTGTAACGGCGGTCAAAGGCAGCCACCCAGGCTCCTGCGGAGTGCCGGACATAGACGATCCGGTCCCTGGCAACTTCCTTTTTCTTATTGGTGTAGGCAATCGAGGCATCGAGGCCATGCATCTTGGGTAATCCATCAGAAATCCCCATCAGTCCCATCAGCGTGGGAAAGAAATCAACCGTAGTGTAAGCTGTGTGAATGACTTTACCCGCGGGAACCTTGGCCGGATAGCGCAAGACAAAGGGAATGCCCACTGAAGTCTTGTAGGGGAGCCCCTTATTCATCCGGCAATGTTCACACATCATATCACCGTGATCCGAGGTAAACACGACGATCGTATCTTCGGTAAGTTCGCTTGCCTCAAGGAAGCGGAGAATTTTCCCCACATTGTCATCGATACAACGAACCATCCCAAAATACCTGGACAGGGTGGTCTGGCTTAACATTTTCACTGCATTGGATCCGGTCACCCAGCCTGGCCGGTTTTGCAAAGCGGCCAGAACCTTGCGCATGGTTACGGGTTGCTTAAAAGTCAGGTGATCGTACATGGTGTCATAGGGTGCCCGCACCGTGTTGGGCCCGTGTGGATCGGGAAGTGCGAGCATCAGACAAAAAGGTTTCTTTTTATCACGCTCGAGGATTTCCAAACTACGGTCGACCAACCAATCAGTGGCAAAACTTTTATCATCAGCCCCGTCCAGGTCGTAGCTCGGCTCGCCTTTTTTGCGGGCGGCCACCTGCGGACCATCCTTGGTCATTTCAAATTTTTTCCAATGTCCACGGTTGAACATGAACCGGTTATCTGAAAACCCAAACTTACGGGCAGGTTCCCAACCCGGCTTGGCATCCCCATCCAAATGCCACTTTCCCAGATAGGATGTTGCATACCCCCGCTTACGCAAAACTTCTGCAAATGTAATGATCGAGTCATTCAACGGCAGATTGTTACTTGGAGATCCCGTAGCCTGAGGATAAAGTCCGGATACCCATGAGGCCCGGGATGGTGTGCAAACCGGGGAGGATGCGAAGTAATTGGTGCAAATCAATCCATCCCTGGCAAGGGAATCAATGTGAGGCGTGTCCACCTGATTGCCCTTACCCCAGACGAAGGCTTGCTCCGGGCTCATTTGCTCTCGATAGCAGCCAAGAGTACGCAAATTATGCTCATCCGTCTGGATGATGATGACATTGGGACTTGCCCCAACTAAGAGATAAAGGGGGAAGTGACAGAAAAGGAAAACTTTGTACATCTCTATTTTAAAACCGGTCGCGACCAGTCTTTTGCCTCATATCGTTTCGGTTTTTCCGGTTTGGTGACTTCTACCAATTCTGCCTTTGGATCATAAAGCGGCCAGTCATCCGTCCGAAAAGGGGAAGCGGGAAAACCTTCCTGATTATAAAGTAGGTTCCTCTGGGAAGGATTCATACCCCATGCGTAACGTGCGGCTACCGGTTTCTTCACTTTTGGGGAGGTCAGAAGAATGGAATCTTCATCGATTTTTGCTTCAGCCCAGTACCATTTGCGGTCTTTCCCGGCTATTGCGAATGAATCCAGTGGTTTATCACTACCACCGGTTAAGCCCGAACCGATGGATGTAAAATTTAACCCTATCCTGTTACCCTTAATCTTGTAATCTGAAAAAACCGGGCCTTCATGTACTACAGGCAAGCCGTAGGTTTTTCCCAGAGCCAGGTAGGCATGCCTGACCCCAATCGGTTTCTTGTTTTTGGGATGCAGCAAAATTGAGTCACCCGTATCGATGGTGACAGCCATCCCCGTACTGTAGAGTTCTCCGGAAACTTGCCTCATGCTCTCCCTACTCACGATCCATGGCGATTCCACTCCCTCCACAGGCTTGGACTGGGGAGCATTCCAGCTGGGTAACTGGGTAAAATAAACCGGAAACCCATCACTCACGGCACCCCAGGATTTCCCGTGCCAGAGGTTACGGTAGTATCCAATCATTTGTTTAAGCTGCTTGCGGTAGTGTTCAGCCTGCGGACTATTTTTGGCATTCCTCTCCCCCTGATACCAAACCATCCCCCGTATGGCATAAGGACAAACCGGGGCAATCATCGCATTGAAAATATGCCCCGGATACTGATGGCCGAGAGCTGCAGGCTTGGTGATGATCGGTGGGGATAACGCCCGGGTTGTATTTTTCATGGTCTCCCCCCGGTCGATCCTCGCATTATACTCTCGAAGTTCCTTCTGAAATGCATCCAATGCCTTTTGCCTGGTTTCTCCCCTTGCAATCATTCGATTTGAGGAATCATCCAGTCCCTTTTTATGCTCCAGAGCTCTCGGATCATTGCTTTGAATTTCCCAGGGCATCCACCCCTCGATAGGCGTACCCGCAAAGGCCCGCTGAATTATACCCACTGGAACATTCAGTTCCTGATGCAACTTTTTCCCGAAATAATAAGCAACCGCAGAAGTCTCCAGGGCAGACTTTGGATCGCATGGCTTCCATTTTGCCAAACGGTCCCGGTTTTCCTCAAGCGGTTCGTGCCAATGTTCACGGGCGGATTTAAAAATTCTAAAATTTGGCAAATTCACATCGGCCTCTTTTTCCGCCTCAAATGAATTCCCCACGGACCATCCCATATTGGACTGCCCGGCGCATAACCAGACCTCCCCGACCGCCACATTTTTTAAAACGATCTTGTTACTCCCCTCGATTGTGACCTTGTGTCCCGTGCCGGCTTTGGAAGTGTAAGAAACCACCATCCATTTTCCGTCCCCGTCCGCGGTCGCTGAATCAGAAGAGCCCCAGCTTGTGGAAACGGTCACTTTTTCCCCCGGTTCTGCCCAACCCCAGACAGGGTTGCCACTTTGTTGTTGAAACACGAGGTTGTCCGTGAAAATTCCTGGCAACTTCACCTTACTTATTCCGCAAAGCAAAGGTAAGATGGAAAGGATAAAAAGTGGTGGTCTCATGGTGCCCTTTTTTGATTTACAACCTTGAGGCAGGCCTCGGCAAAACGTCTGCCTAACTCCTTGTACCCCTCGGCTGAATAATGTAAGTCGTCCTTAATTTGTTTCCCCTTTCGGTTGAGCCCGTCATTGAGATCATCCGTACTCACCCAAAAGAAATTCTCATTTAAATTTGCCACACGCTCCTGGGCATCCCTCACCATCGTCCAGTGCGGATAACGTTTATTGCCCATATCAAAATCACTGAGCCGCCCAATAACAAACCCAAGGTCCTTCTTCTTCCATTTCAAATCCTTGGCCAGCTGGGCATGCAGTCCCAGCAGGGCTTCTTCATAGAGCTTCCCCCACCCCATTTTGGCATCCCGTTCACCCTGCATCCAAACGAAATGGATGCTGGCAAGTTTTTCTCCCTGAATCGCGGGTCTCACTTTTCCCATCAAACGGTCATAAAGATCACCCGTTTGCACCGCTTTCTTACCCTGTGGATCCTTCCATTGCTTCCACCAACGATGGATGGGCTGTCCCCCGAGCGCATCCTGAATGACCATCACCTTTTCTTTACCTAAGGCTTTTTCGATTGTCGGCGTGAAAGCCTCATCCGGACGATGGCCCTGCATATTCGACTGCCCCGAGAGAATAAAAAGATGTTTGGCATGATCATCACCCTCCGCGAGTTGGCAGAGAGCAAAGAACAAACTAAAAATAAGTTTAAAGTTTCGCATATCTAAGAGTTTATTTTTTATTCAGGATTTCTTTTTGGATCTTTCCGACTTTCTTCTGGCATCCGCTTCAGCTTCCAATTTTTGAATGTATGCCTCAACAAATTCTGCATCCTCTCTTTTTCGGAAGCATTCCAGAATGGGATCCTTTGACCGCACCATCCATTGTTTTAAATTTCCCTGTAATTGGCCCAGTGCCTTTTGGTGCTCAGGACTGTCGATCAGGTTGACAAGGCAGTCGGGATCCTGATCCACCTGATATAGCTCAGCGGGTACCCGGTGTCGGTAAATGTCCAACCGCGCAGCGATCTGCTTGTCCGTCCTGGCAAGATCAACCATTCTCTTACAGGTTCGGGTGCCATTGGTCGCGGTCGCAAAAACCCGCTCTCCGTTGGACCAGGGATTAAACAGGTAGAGATATTTCTTGGATTGAATAGCCCGCATCGGATCCCGGGATCGACCGGCATTTTCATGGTATTCCTTAATCACAAAATTTCTTTTTTCCTGCTTTTCTCCCTTAAGAACCGGGTAAAAAGATCGCCCATCCAAACGGGGTGGCTGATTGACTTGCAAGGCATCCATAACCGTTGGCAATAAATCGACCACGGATACCATATGTCGTTTTTCAACCTTTCCATTCCCGGTCACTCCGGGAATTCGAACCATCAATGGAGTACGGGTACTGTGATGATAAAGTTGAGTCTTGGCAAAAGGCAGGGGCATTCCGTGATCGGACAAAAAGATCAGCATGGTGTTGTTCCACTCTCCACTTTTCTTCAACGCTTTGAGGATCTCATTCAGACAATCATCCGCCCTGCGCACGCTGCTGTAGTACAGGGCAAGTTCTTTCCGCACCTCCGGATCTTCAAATAAAAAACCGGGCACCGGTACCTCTTCGGGACTGTAAATCCGGCTGGGTATGTAAGGATCTTCTCCCCCGCCCCGCACCTCTGACCAAAAAGGTTTGTGCGGGTCCGAAATATTAATCGACAAAAAGAAGGGTTTCCCCTGCTTTTTGGCCGTCTCAATCCCCCGAATTGTGGATTCACCATACGCCTTTGCATCTTTAATGTGAGCCTTTTTTCCAGCAGGTGAAATGGTCAGGTCGTCATCCCATGCATAAGGTTGATAGGGACTGGAGTGAGTGACTTTCCCATGGATTCCCGCATAGTATCCCTCCCCTTTGAGCAAATCAACCATGTGAGGCCAGCCGGGATCAGGAACTTTGTAAAATCCTTCCACCTTGTTGTTGTGAGAGATCAACCCGGAAAACATCACATTCCGACAAGGGTTGCAGTTTCCCACCGTCACATGGGCATGTTCGAAACGGAGCGACTGGGAAGCAAGGCGGTCCATCGTAGGAGTCGTGCCCTCGAGTTTACATCCATAGACTCCCACAGAATCACAACTCATGTCATCCACTGTGATCAAAAGCAGGTTGAGCGGTTTATCCCCTCCGGTGAGCAAATGGGAGAGGCAAAAATTAAACGCAGCTAGGGCGAGATTAAGAATTTTAAAGTTCTTCATGATTGGCAAAACTAAATAAAGAGAGGAAAATTCCTCCCAAAGGCAAATTTAAATCCAAACCCCAGCCGAGCTTATCAAGCGAGCCTGAAATCAAATATCCTTACTTGCCTATCTTAAACTCAAGGGTGACCACGAGCTTGACCACTTTCTCAATCGTCTCGGTATCATAGATTCCATAACTCGATGTGCGGGTCGAATTGGGCTTGGTTATCTGAATCACTCCCTGCCTGGCCGAAACCAAAGACCCCAGCTTTTCACCCGAACTTTTAGCCATGATCTCCGCCCGGTCACGCCCATTTTGGGTGGCCCGTTTCATCAGGTCGATTTTTACCTCGTCCAGTTGGGAAACAAAAAAATCAGGCCCGTTTAAGGTCAGCCTTATACCATTCCCATTTAAATCATATAATTTCCGGGACAGGCTTTCCAAATCATTCACATTCGGCGAATTCACCCGTAAACTCCGGGTGGCGGTCACATATTCAACCTCGTTGGTACGGTTTCCTTTTTCATTTAATTTCTTGGTCTCACTCAGGGACGACGACAGCTCGACCATTTCCACATCCTCTCCAAGCACCTTGGTTACAAGTTCACGGACAGTCTTAATCGAATCTCCCGCGTTTTTGTACGCCTCTCCATTATCAGCACCCTTTTCTGAAATCTTCACGGTCAGGCTTCCCTGATCCGCGGTCACCTCCCGCTCCGCATACCCCTTGACCATGATCGGTTCGGCATGCTGGATCGTTACCCAGGGCTTGGAAATAATAGTGGCCGCTACTAAAAGCCCGAACACCACGGAAAAGGAGACTAAGATATTTTTCATATTTTATTTTATTTTGCCAATCTTTCCCTATTAGATGCATGAAAACTTTTCATTGTTCAATTATTGATTAAAATAAATGCTTTCCGCCTTTGGCGGCCTGATGTGCCTCCCGCGAATCCAATGAAATCCCGGGGTCCCCCTCTGTTTTCATCCAGGTCTCCAGTGCTTTCCTCATCTGCTTAATCCGGGTTTTATATTTGGGGTCACCGGCAAGATCATTCATTTCATATGGATCTTTTTTCGTGTTGTAGAAGCTGTTCGGTGGACGACTCTGGTACCGCTTCACCAAATTATAAATCTCAGGTTTTTGCCAGGAATCCCGGACCCAGGTGGCCCAGTACGGATTATTCAGCACCGCATTCCCCTTTAGACCCATGAGGTGCTTTTCAATGAAAAGTTCATCGGGAGTAAGATTAAGAATGAGACGATGCGTACCATCCGAAATGGTCCGCGTCGGATAGGGCGGCCCCTCGGGGAAATTATTGTGCATACCATAGACATACTCCCGGTGTGAATTCAGTTTGCCTGTGAGCACTGAAGCAAAGCTCGCCCCATCCATCTCTTCTGCCTCCGCCCCTGCAAACTCCAGAAGAGTCGGCAAAATATCCGCATACTGAACCAACGCATCTGTTCTTTCCCCGGCCTTTATTTTCTCTGGCCAGCGGGCAATCAAAGCCGTGTGCAAGCCCGTATTCCAGGTTGTCCACTTACACCCGGGAAACTGGGAACCCTGTTCTGAACTAAAAAGAACCAGAGTTTGGTTGTCCTTCCCAGACGCTTTTAAAGCAGCCATAATTTCTCCCACCTGGCTGTCCATGTAAGTAATCTCAGCCAGGTATTTTGAAAAGTCTTCCCTCGTCCTCGGAGTATCCGCAATATTTGGGGGAAGCTTGAGCTTATGGGGAGGGTATTCGGACGCATCCCCCATCACCCAGGGAACATGAGGTTCAGTTAATGCGATCACCAGGCAGAAGGGTTCATCTTTTTTCCGTTCCATAAAATTTCGGGCCGGGCCGAGATCATGAAGAAGGGTCGGATTACGCACGCAGTTCTGATCAAATCCCTCCACTTTCTCGAAGGGAAAAACTACAGCCGGTCGAATATGGGTCTTCCCCGCCAGTCCCACGCGATAGCCCAGTTGCTTGAGGACCTGGGGCATCCCGGTTATGCCCGGCCGACAACCTGAGTGATTCCATGCGCATCCATTCCCCATTGGATATAGCCCCGAATACAACTCCGCCCGGCAGGGCTGACACATGGAAGAGGAGACATAGGCCTGATTGAAAGTCAGTCCATCTCCTGCCAAACGTTCAAGGTTTGGAGTCTTGGCATTTTCTCCACCATAAAGCGGTAAATCATTGTAGGTACAGTCATCTGCCAGAATAATCAGATAGTTGGGCGATTGGTTAGCCTGAGAAAAAAACGGTAAAGAAAGACAAAAAAGGACCAGAAATATTTTCATCTTTTAAGACCTTTGGCTTTTATTGAACAACCGCAAGGTCTAATAATTTACCCAAAAGCATTCGCTTATCCGCTTGCCCATCTCTTTGGGCACTCTCTATCTTGAGAGCATGAAAATTGCCGTCTGTTCCTTCGCTTCTTTAGCTCTCATTTTATTACCACTTACCTCTTCCCTGTCCTATGCCCAAACTCCTTCCAACGGACAAAAAAATCAGGAAAAATGGGGCGGACAAAAAAAGCAGTTTGAAAAAAGTTTTCAACTTTGGCTGGAATTAAGAGATCAAAACCAGGGAAATTACTCCTACACCAGAAAATCGGGTAATTCGACTGGGTTTAGTCATACAACGACTATCACCGTAACCAATCATCGTGTGACTGAACGTAAATTTGAATCAATCGGCCCATCCCACCCCGATGGTAGACCGCTTGATAAAAACAGCTGGACTGAAAGAGGAGAATTCATCGGAACTTCCTCAGACAAGCAAGCCCATCCCCCCGTAACCCTCGACCAACTTTACGCAGAGGCAAAGGAACGGTTGGCCAAGCCCATTCCTCCCTTCCACCAGGGAATCCTCCGGTTAAACGAACAGGGTCTTTTATTAAGCTGCTTTGTCCGGGATACCCGTATTGCCGATGATGCTCCGGCAACCGGCGTCAATATAACCTCGATTGCCATCGGCAGCGAAAAGGATTCCCATCTCAAAGCTTCCCCACCCACATTTGATGAGTGGGTGGCAAACGGAAAGAAATTACCGGACGGCATCATGTTCACTGGGGGTAGTCCCTGGTTTAATGAATCAACCGGACAAAAGCGTACTCCCCGAGAGGTCTATCAAATGATCTATGGAAAAAAACAAAAGACACCACCTGCCAAACCAACCGTTCCACTTTTCAAGCCGGGCGGAAGAAAACCATTTCCCGGGCACTGGGGCGATCCGCCCCTGAGACAAACCCGGGATTTAAGGCCACTCCCCGGAGGATACGGAATGGGAAGCGGTACCCTCGCACGATGGATTCAGGAAAATTTGGACCGCGATAAGGACAGTGCATCCAAACCGGATTGATTTTGTAATTTTGTGTTTTATCTAGCTTTTGATTTGTATGAATTAATTTTACAGATGTAATCCAAAGTGAAATTAACCTGTTTGATTATGCCTTTTGTTAAATTCTTTGCTTGTTTTTCTTTGATCTTAAACCCGTTCTTTATCCTGAACGCTGAATCCCATGAAGAAATCATTCGCAAGGGCAAAGAACTTTACAACAGTGCCGGTTCCTGTGTGGCCTGCCACATGGCGGACGGGAAGGGTCAGAAAGGATCCGTCCCTCCTCTCGCTGGAAGTGACTGGCTCAAGGGAGGATCCGCCCGTTCCATCGCCATTTCTCTGCGCGGACTTGCCGGACCCATCAAAGTAAACGGTAGAAATTACTATTCCGCAATGCCCCCGCAGTTATTGTTCGACGATGAAAAACTCGCCCACATCCTCAGTTATGTGAACAATGCATGGGGAAACAAGGAAGCCCTCATCGACCTGGAAGATGTTGCCCAAGCCCGCCGGGAATTACCCCAGGAAGTATTCACTCCAAAAACCCTGCTCAAACGGTTTCCATTTGAGAAGAAATACAGCCGTTCAAACGGCACTTTCACACCCACTTATGACGATATGATTTCCGAGATCACTGATCCCATCGTCTACCGTACCTTCATGCCGGGTGCCTCTCCTGCCGCCTTTGCGGTCGCCCTCCCCGGAAACCATTTCTACTGTTGGGATGCCGGTGAATGCCGGCTCCGTTATGTCTGGACAAAAGGTGGCTTTATCCGCTCCAATCAAAATCACTGGTCCAGCAACGGAAAACCGGTCGCTGAGTTCAACGGCACACCTTACTACCGCGCCCGCACCACCCAGCTCTCCTATGTATCATTTGATGAACTATCCAGGACCAACAACCGGCAACCCCTGTACGACACTTCCCAGGCCAAAAATTTTCCGATTTTAATCGGTGAAATTAAGGATGCTCCATCCTATCTGGGCTACCGTTTGGTGGAAGGATTCCCCAATTTCAGATACTCTCTGGGCAAGCATACCATCACCGAGCTAATTCGTCCGAATGCGGACAGGACAGGCATTCGCAGAACTTTCACGGTTTCTCCACCTGTTGAGACCACCCTGCGGCTTACCCCCACAGTTCTTGCCTCCGTCTCCAGTGACCGTGGAAAACTCAGTCCCGATGGATTGCTCCTGCTGTCCGCAAAAGAATCTGCTGCATTCACCGTTCTGATCCGTCCCGTGGAGGAGGCAAACTAATGAAATCCATTTTATTTTCCATAACCTTCACCCTTTCCGCCTTTTCTGCGACCTCTCCGCAGTACACAGTCCTCGATATTCCGCCCCCACCCACCAAATTCAAAAATATTCAAATTGACGGCCTTACTTTCCTCCCAAACGGAAAACTCGTGGTCTGTCTGCCCAGTGGGGAAATCTTTTTCCGCGACCTAAAAAAGAAATCCTGGGAACTTTTTGCCGAGGGTTTGCATAACCCGCTCGGTGTGCTCGCCCTTTCCAATTCCGAGCTCATTGTCACGCAACGTCCGGAGCTCACCCGGGTCCGCGATCTTGACGGCGATGGCAAAGCAGATGATTTCGAAGTGGTCACCGATGATTTTGGGATGTCAGGAA
>OZSS01001580.1_pt1 | contig 10432 bp, 14 predicted proteins | sample 1779911 | NCBI WGS metagenome assembly OZSS01 (sample SAMEA2603589, study PRJEB24840) | metagenome | biome: Water; feature: Photic zone; material: Seawater sample | place: Mediterranean Sea | collected 2013-11-12 | depth 10 m | reverse complement strand
TTCGAGAATAAAGGGAAAGTTAAAATTATATATAACGGAAATAATGATAAAAAATATACTTCTATCGGAAGTTTTTTAATAAAGGAAAATTTAATCGAAAAAAGAAATGTAAATTTGTTTACAATAAAAAATTTTTTGAGAAATAATCCCGATAAAATTAACTATATTTTAAATCAAAATGAACGGTATATCTTTTTCAAAATTGCTAATGAATCACTTAAAAACCCCTTAGGTGCTATAGGTATGGAGCTTATCCCTTTTATAAGTATAGCAATTGATAAAAAATACTATCCATTAGGGATCCCTTTCGTACTCTATGAGAAGGAGGAAAACTCCTACAAAATCGTATTAGGAATGGATACAGGTTCAGCAATAAAAGGAAAAAATAGAGCGGATCTCTTTACAGGAAGTGGGGAGAAAGCAGAAAGTGTTGCGGGAATGATGAAAAATAAATTGATTTTATACTCTCTTGTTCCATACTGACAATGTAATGTCAGACAAAGAATGGGAAATTTTTAAAGAAAAGGTCCAGCCAATAAAAGCTTCAGGAAAAGTTAAGTATACAAAAAAAAAAACAGCTGCAAAATCAGTCCAAGAAAGAAAAGTAATTAATGAAATAAATTTAGAAGAACAGTCTGAGGCAATAAGGCAGCTTGACAAAAATATACTGAGAAAAATAAAAAAAGGTAATTTAATAATTGAAGAATCACTTGATCTTCACGGGTATACCCTTGAAGAATCAAAAGAAAAAGTAGTAAAATTTATTGAAAGAAATTATAATAATAAAAAAAGATTTCTCTTAATCATCACTGGAAAAGGCAGGAGACTTGGCGTTTCAGAGGGATGGAGAGGTGAAGGAAAACTTAAGGAGAACGTTCCACATTGGTTAAGTTCGGTTTATTTATCAAAGTATATTTTATGGTTTGACAAAGCGACATCTGATAAAGGTGGCGATGGAGCATTAATGGTTTATTTAAAAAAATCAAAGAATGAATTTGGTTAAATCTGCGTCCTTATAGATATCACCAATTTGATCAATGACATATTTATTGTCTACATTTATTTTTGTTTTCTTTTGTTCAGAAGCATCAAAACTTATTTCCTCAAGAACTTTCTCCAGAATAGTGTGGAGTCGTCGCGCTCCAATATTCTCGATATCCTCATTAACTTTTGATGCAATATTAGCAACTTCTGCAATTGCGTCTTCTGTAAAATTAAGAGTAATACCTTCAGTAGCTATCAATTGTTCATATTGCTTAATCAAATTGTTCTCAGGCTCTTTTAAAATCTTTATAAAGTCGTCCTTTGATAGTGCAGACAGCTCGACTCTATTTGGTAATCTTCCTTGCAGCTCAGGAAGAAGGTCTGAAGGTTTAGCTACATGAAAAGCGCCTGAAGCTATGAAAAGAATATGATCTGTTTTTATTGAACCATATTTCGTTGTAACAGTTGAACCTTCTATTAATGGAAGCAGATCTCTTTGGACACCCTCTCTACTAACTTCAGCTGACCCATTATTATTTTTTCCACAAATTTTATCTATTTCATCTATAAAAACAATGCCATCTTGTTCAGCATTAATTATTGCTCTTTTAATCAAACTATCATTATCAATTAACTTTTCTGATTCCTCATCTAAAAGGAAATCGTATGACTCTTTTACTGTTAACTTTCTTTTCTCTTTCTTTTGTCCAAATCCTTTTCCAAAGATATCACCTAGATTTATCATTCCCATCATTCCTCCCTGCATTCCAGGAATTTCCATTGATTTCAAAGGAGATGAAGGATTAGATGACAGTTCAATTTCTATTTCTTGATTATCAAGCTCACCAGTGCGTAACATTTTTTTATACTTCTCTTTAGTTTGATTGGTAGCTGAAGAACCTACCAGAGCTTCAATGACTCGGCGCTCAGCATTTAATTCAGCTTTTGCTTTAACTTCTTTCTTTAAACTTTCTTTATTATTATTAATTGATACTTCCAAAAGATCTCTCACTATTTGCTCCACATCTCTTCCAACATAACCAACCTCAGTAAATTTCGTGGCTTCAACCTTAATAAATGGAGCGTCGGCCAGTTTTGCAAGTCTTCTTGCAATTTCAGTTTTACCAACACCTGTTGGGCCGATCATTAAAATATTTTTAGGCAAAACTTCTTCTTTCATAACACCTTTTATCTGTTGTCGTCTCCACCTATTCCTTAAAGCAATTGCTACAGCCCTTTTTGCAGTTTTTTGACCAACAATAAACCTATCTAATTCTGATACAATTTCTCTAGGAGTGAAAGAAGTCATTTAATCTTCTCTGAAATAATATTATTATTAGTATAAATACAAAGCTCTGCAGCAATCTCAAGACTTTGTTTTGCTATTGTCTCAGCATCAAGTTTTGTATTAAAAAGAGCTCTTGCAGCAGCTAAGGCAAAATTACCCCCGGAACCGATGGCCATAAGTCCGTCTTTGGGCTCTAAAACATCACCATTACCACTTAAAATTAAACTTGATTCTTTATCTGCAACAACCATCATTGCTTCAAGTCTTCTAAGATATCTATCTGTTCTCCAGTCCTTTGCCATATCAACACATGCTCTCATCAAGTTATTAGATGATTTCTCAAGTTTTGACTCCAATCTTTCAAAAAGAGTAAAGGCATCAGCAGTTGCGCCAGCAAAGCCTGTAATGACTTTTCCAGACGCTAGGGTTCTTACTTTTCTTGCATTTGATTTAATTACCGTATCGCCTAACGTTACCTGACCATCCCCTGCAATTACCACTTCATTTTTCTTTCTTACTGATACAATTGTTGTTCCGTACCACTTTTCAAATTCTTTATTATCTTTCATAAATTATTCGCCTAATTGATAATTTAATATTAATCTATATATTTTAGTTTTAATATCCAATAAAATTTATATATGAGAAAATATTCTATCAAAAGAAAAACAAAAGAAACAGATATCAGCGTAGATTTACTTATAGATGGTAGAGGGAAAAATAAAATTGAGACCGGCATTGGTTTTCTTGATCATATGCTTGAACAACTTTCAAAACATAGTTTGTTTAATATAAATGTAAAGGCCAAGGGAGACCTTCACATAGATTACCATCATACAACAGAAGATAGCGCATTAGCTTTAGGGGAAGCTTTCTCAAAATCACTGGGAGACAGAAAAGGAATAAAGCGATTTGGTCAGGCTCTATCAGCAATGGATGAAACGCTATCAAGAGTAGTTGTAGACTGCTCAAACAGACCCTATCTTGTTTGGAAAGTTAATTTATCTAAACCTAAACTTGGAGAGATGGACACAGAATTGTTTAAAGAATGGTTCCAGGCTTTTTCACAAACTGCGGGGATAACACTGCATATCGAAAATTTGTATGGAGAAAATAATCATCATATAATTGAATCCTGTTTTAAGGGATTAGCCCGAGCTCTCCGAGAAGCTGTTGTAATAGATCCTCTGCAGAGAAATGAAATTCCTTCAACTAAAGGAAAACTTTAATTCAATGGAACCATTTTTCATTTTTAGAGAAGAATCTCATAAAAAAAAAATAATTGCCTCTAAGAATGGTTTTTGTATTTTGGCTCTTTTTTTCGGTCCTTTTTGGGGTTTCGCAAAGGGATTGTGGGTAGAGGGTATACTTAACATATTCATAATTTTTTTTATAAATTACTTTTTTTTCGAATCTCTTCTTTTTATTATTGCTATCTCTTTTTTAATATGGGGCTTCCTCGGAAGAGACATATATATTCAAAAACTTATACGATCAAAATATTATCCCGATGGAATCGTTTCGTCCACGACACCCTCTAAAGCTTTAATAACTTTTTTATCAAAAAATAAATGAAACTTGTCACCATTATTGACTACGGATCAGGAAATATAAAATCTGTTTTTAATGCGTTTAATCTTCTTTCAAGAAGAAAGGAAAACCTCAAAGTTTTAGTTAGCTCTAATAAATCTGATATAAGCAACTCTACACATTTAGTCCTCCCAGGGGTTGGGTCGTTTAAATCCTGTATTGATGGACTTAAAAGGTCAAATCTAATAGAAACCATCTCAAGAAAAGTAAATTCTGAAAAAACACCATTTCTCGGTATTTGTGTTGGAATGCAAATGCTCGCCTCAAAAGGTTTTGAGAATGGTGAGTTCTCAGGCTTAAATTGGATTCAAGGAAATGTAAAAAAAATATCAAGAAGTCAAAAAAATTTAAAAATTCCTCATATGGGATGGAATAATCTCAAAATTATAAAAGAAAGCCCATTCATTAAAAAATTAAAAAGTAATATTAGTGATTCAGAAATTTCTGCATACTTTGTTCACAGTTATAACTTTCATACAGATAAAAAAGAAAACAAGGTGATGTCTACCAATTATGGCCAAGAGATTACAGCAATGGTTTCTAAAAAAAATATTATTGGGGTGCAATTCCATCCAGAAAAAAGTCATAAATTCGGATTAATTTTCCTTGAAACATTCATTGAAAACGAGGAGTTTTAATTTGATTTTATATCCTGCAATAGATTTAAAAGATGGTAAATGTATCAGACTTAAAAAAGGTGAATTAAAAGATATAACGTTTTATAATCCCGATCCAATTGATCAAGCTGAGAGCTTTGTATCAAAGGGTGCAGAGTGGATACATATGGTTGATATTGATGGTGCATTTCAGGGAAAAAATAAAAATCACAATATCTTTATTGATATAAAAAAAAAGTTTAACTGTCTATTACAGGTTGGTGGAGGCATTAGGACATTTGAAAGCGTAAACTACCTTCTATCTAATTCAATAGATAGAATTGTGTTAGGAACTATTTCTCTAAAGGAAAAACAGCTTTTCGAAAGAATTTGTAAAGCTTTTCCAGGAAAAATTGCTGTTGGAGTTGACGCTAAAAATGGATTCGTTACCACCGAGGGATGGGCAAAAACAAGTAAGGTCAAGGTTTTAGATATTATTAAACAATATGAAGATTCTGGAGTTAGCACATTAATTTTTACGGATATTGATAAAGATGGAGTTCTAGAGGGAGTAAGTTTTGACCAACTTCAGACTATTTTAAGCCAAACCTCTATAAAAGTAATTGCTTCAGGTGGTGTGTCTGACATTGAAGATTTAAAGAAGTTAAAAAAGCTAAGTAAAACTAACAAAAACCTAGACGGGGTAATTGTGGGAAGAGCAATTTACGAAAAAAGAGTTGATGTAAAAAAAGCAATTAAAATTTTGAAATGATAAAAACGAGAATTATTCCTTGCTTAGATGTTGATAATGGGAGAGTTGTAAAGGGAATAAACTTTGTTGATTTAAAAGATGCTGGAGATCCAGTTAAGCAAGCAAAGTTTTATAGTGACAATGGCGCAGATGAAATTACATTTCTAGATATAACAGCGACTCATCAAAAAAGAAAAGCGATGGTCGACATTATTGAAAGAACAGCTAACGAATGCTTAGTTCCATTAACCGTTGGTGGTGGGATAAAAAGTATTGAAGATATGAATATGTTTCTGTCAGTTGGAGCCGATAAAGTTTCGGTAAACAGTTCAGCAATAAACAACCCTTCTCTAATATCAAAAGGAGCAGATAAATTTGGGAACCAATGTATAGTTGTTGCAATTGATGCAAAAAAAACAAAAAAATCTTGGGATGTATTTATTAATGGCGGCAGAATTAATACAGGTTTAGATGTAATTCAATGGGCAAAAAAAGTTGAGTCTCTTGGGGCAGGAGAAATTCTACTTACATCGATGGATAGAGACGGAACGAAAATTGGCTTTGATTTAGATTTAACTAGAAATATTTCTGATCATGTAGGAATTCCAGTAATAGCTTCAGGAGGAGTAGGTGAAATTGGTCATTTTGTTGATGGTGTAAAAGTCGGGGGAGCTTCTGCGCTGTTAGCTGCATCAGTATTTCACTTTGGAAAATTTACTATAACAGAGGTAAAAAAACATTTAATATCTCAGGGTATTGATGTAAGAATAGATTACTAGGATTAAAATGAACGAAGAAGTACTTTTAGAACTTGAGAGAATTATAAAAAAAAGAAGAAAAAGCTCAGATAGCAATTCTTATGTAGTGAAATTATTTTCTGAGGGAAAAGTAAAAATAGCCAATAAAGTTGGTGAAGAAGCCGTTGAAACAATCTCAGCTTATCTGGCAGAGGGAGAAGAAAACCTTAAGGAAGAATCCGCTGATCTAATTTTTCATCTTCTCATAATGTTAGCAGAGGCTAATATCTCAATTGACGATGTCTTGTTAGTTCTGAAGAAAAGAATGAAAAATGATTGATATTGAAAATTATGATAATAACAATGTCTTTGCAAAGATATTGAGAAAAGAGATCAATTCGAAAAAAATTTATGAAGATGAATTTGCTTACGCTTTCGAAGATATTTCTCCCCAAGCCCCAACACATATCTTAATTATTCCAAAAGCACAATTCTGTAGTTTAAATGACTTTCTTAAAAAAGCTAACGACCAATTTTTAGTTGGCTTTATGAAAGCAATCAAAAAAGTTGTTGACGTTTCAAAATTAAATAATGGCTACAGACTTATAACAAATGTTGGAAATTTTGGGGGACAAGAAGTGCCTCATTTACACTTTCATTTATTATCAGGGAAATCTTTAAATAAATTAGTTTCTAATTAATTAAACATTAATCTCAAAAGAAACTGGGACATGATCAGAAGGTTTCTCTAATTCTCTATACTTATTAAATATTTTGGCGTTTTTAAATTCCATTTTTTTTGGATTATTAATCCAAATATGATCAAGCCTTCGACCTCTATTATTTACCAAAAAATTGGGGGACCTATAGCTCCACCAAGTAAATAAATTATTAGGAGATGAAATAAACTTTCTTGTAGTGTCAATAAATTCACAATGTTTCAAAACATCAACAAGTTTTTTTCTTTCAATTTCTGTATGGCTTACAACATTAGAAAGTTGTTTGTGTGACCAAACATCATCTTCATAAGGAGCAATATTCAAATCTCCTGCCAAAATATTTGTATCTTTATTGAAAAAAAAATTTTTCATTTCATCTAAAAAATTTAATTTATGATTAAACTTTTCATTTTTTTTAGGATCAGGAATATCTCCTCCAGCTGGAACATAAATGGAGTGGAATCTAATGTCTTTAAATATTATTTCAATGTGTCGACTGTCTTTTTTACCACAAAAATCTTTCTGACTTATTTGTTCGGCCTTATATTTTGATAAAATTGCAACTCCATTATAGGAGGGCATTCCATTTAGATAAACATAATATCCCAAACCCTCAAAATTTTTCTTTGGAAAATCATTATTTGTGCTTTTAGTTTCCTGCAAGCAAATTACATCTGGTTTCTCTTCAGCTATTAATTGTATTAATTGTTTTTGTCGTATTCTAATGGAATTTACATTCCAAGTGAATATTTTCATTATGACTTCATTGATTCAAAAAAATCGGAATTGTTTTTTGACCCTTTTATTTTGTCTATCAAAAATTCCATAGAATCGTTTACACCCATTGGCATAAGAATCTTTCTTAAAATCCACATCTTTGATAAATCATCCTTAGAAACTAACAATTCTTCTTTTCTTGTTCCAGACTTTGTAACATCAATTGATGGAAAAACACGTTTATCAGATAGTTTTCTATCTAAAATTAATTCTGAATTACCTGTCCCTTTAAATTCTTCGAAGATTACTTCATCCATTCGTGAGCCAGTATCAACTAGGGCTGTTCCTATTATTGTAAGAGAACCGCCTTCTTCAATATTTCTTGCTGCCCCAAAAAATCTTTTGGGTCTTTGGAGTGCATTGGCGTCAACACCCCCTGTAAGTACTTTTCCTGAACTTGGAACTTGCGTATTATAAGCCCTAGCAAGACGCGTAATGGAATCAAGGAGGATGACAACATCTCTTTTATGTTCAACTAATCTTTTAGCCTTCGATATTACCATCTCTGATACAGCAACATGCCTTACGGCAGGCTCATCGAATGTAGAAGACACAACTTCTCCCTTAACTGAACGGATCATATCCGTAACCTCTTCAGGTCTTTCGTCGATTAACAAGACAATTAAATATACTTCTGGATGATTAGTGGTGATTGAATGAGCAATGTTTTGCAACATTACTGTTTTCCCGGTTCTAGGGGGGGCAACAATTAAGGCTCTTTGTCCTTTGCCCAAAGGAGAGATTAAATCCATCACTCTATGAGTTATGTCTTTCACCAATGGGTTTTCAACTTCCATTTTTAACTTTTCATCAGGGTAAAGTGGGGTTAAGTTATCAAAGTTTATTCTTTGCTTTGTTTTTTCCACATTTTCAAAATTTATTTTGTCTATTTTTGTTATAGCAAAATATCTTTCACTTTCTCTAGGCGCTCTCATTTCTCCTTCTACTGTGTCTCCAGTTCTCAAACTATTTTGTTTTATCTGTGATGGAGAAACGTAGATATCATCAGGACCAGGGAGATAATTTGCGTCTGAAGAACGAAGAAAGCCAAATCCATCTTGAAGAATTTCCAAAACCCCCTCTCCGTATATTGCATCTTTATTTTGGGCGAGTTGCTTTAGAATAGCAAAAATCATATCTTGCTTTCTTAAGGTTCCAGCGTTTTCTATCTTTAACTCTTCAGCGATTTTGAGAAGCTCGGAGGCCGATTTTGATTTTAAATCTTTTAAATGCATTGAATTGGGATAAAATTGTGAAAATTCTTTTATATGTTAAAAGCTAATATTTGTCAATTAAATGGTTTGAATACTACTATGACTACAATTCCAAGAAAAAGGATAGTGGGTATTTCATTAATGATTCTAAAAAATTTTTCATCTTTTTCATTTAACATTTTTTCGAAGGATATTCTTACTTTGGCACAATACATATGAAAAACAGACATAGATACTACTAGCAAAAACTTAATAATAAACCATCGCTCTTCATATTGTTTTGTTTGTAGAACAAGAATTAAACCTGAAACGAAGGTAATTATAAAAGATGGGTTCATAATATATTTGAGAAGCTTCTTTTCCATAATTATGAATGTTGAATAGGTTTTACTGTTTTTATTTTCCTTCGAATGATAAACAAACAATCTTGGCAGATAAAAAAGGCCTGCCATCCAAGTCGTGAAAGAAATTATATGAATTGTTTTTAAAAAGTTATAACTTAAAATTAGATCCATCCAGAGAGCTCTCTTTTAATCATCTTTAAATACATTTTAACAGAAATTTCGTTATCATTCAGGCATTCAATATAGTTAAAAGTTTTTCCACCCATCTCTAAGAACTCTTCTTTTCCTTGAATTTTTATTTCTTCTAGGGTCTCCAAACAATCAACAGAGAACCCTGGAGCCATTACTGTTAATTCTTTTACCTCTTTATCTATCATTTCTTCCATTTTTTCTTGCATATATGGTTTCAACCATTCTTGTGGCCCAAATCTAGATTGGAATGACATTTCTAAATCTATTTTATTTGTTTTCAATTTGTTTCCTAATAATCGTACTGTTTTTGCACAATGACAGTGATATGGATCCCCTTTCATAAAATACTTCTTTGGAATTCCATGAAATGAACATAGTATTTTTTTTGTTTGCCTTATTTTTTTGGATAACTTTTCTTTTATGTGTAAGTACAACGCATTAATGTATATCTCATCATCATAGTATGGAGGAACAACTCTTATTGTTGGTTGCCACCTTTGATTTGCCATAAATTTACTAAGATTATCCATTACTGATGCTGTTGTTGTTGCTGAATATTGTGGATACATTGGAAATATTAGAATTTTTTCGCATCCTTCTTTTTTTAAGGTTGCCATTTCTTCTGCAATTTTCGGAAATCCATAATTCATCGCGAACGAAATTTTTACTTTTTTTGGATTAAAGTTTTTTTGAATTTTTTGACTTAAGCTTCGGGTTAATATTTTCAGTGGCGATTCATTTTTTTTTTTATCCCAAATAGTTTTATATAATTTTCCTGATTTTTTTGGTCGTACTATTAAAATAATACAATATAATATTGGGTACCATATAACTCTAGCTAGCTCAATAATTCTTTTATCACTTAAAAACTCTCTTAGGTACTTCCACATACTTACAAAATCTGTGTCTTCTGGCGTACCTAAGTTAACCATTAGGACTCCAAGTTTTTTTTTTGGTATGTTAATATGATTTTTTGGCTTCATTAAAAATTTCTTACTATTTCAATTGTTTTTTCTACATTCTTTATTGGCGTAATTGGTAAAATTCCATGTGATAAGTTAAATATATGGTCATAATTTAAAAACTCCATCATAATTTTCTTCACCTCGTCTTCAAGTTTTTTTCCACCTTCTATCAAAATTTGTGGATCAAGATTTCCTTGAAGAATTATTTTCTTTTCTTTAGCTAAATTTAGTAATTCCTTGGGAAACTCTTTATCTAATGACAAGATGTCACAATC
>OZSS01001578.1_pt1 | contig 10435 bp, 9 predicted proteins | sample 1779911 | NCBI WGS metagenome assembly OZSS01 (sample SAMEA2603589, study PRJEB24840) | metagenome | biome: Water; feature: Photic zone; material: Seawater sample | place: Mediterranean Sea | collected 2013-11-12 | depth 10 m | reverse complement strand
ATATAGCCGCGAGCCTCATCTTCACGTCCGGGACAGGCAGCGAGACCAAAATCACCAGCATCAACATCACCGCGTCTCGTGTTTAAACCCAACATCGGTATGTTTGCTGCGGTCAAAGCTGCCTTGACATCCGCTGAGGGTACATCAAACGGCCAATGGCATTCCACGGCATCAAAACCAGCTTTTGCAGCAGCGTTAATTGCTTCTGGCAGAAGCAAATCTGTCCACAAAAACCCGAGATTGGCCGAAACACGAAACAAGAATTAACCCAATGAATAACTGGCAAAGAATGCCGGTTTTCCTTATTAAAATCAACAAAGGGTGCATTCATTTAGCGGGTGATCACAGAACATTACATTAAGCGGGTGACGTTTGGCCCTTTGGTTTGTATTGTTGTGATGGATCATGGTAACGAGAGCGTCCACCCTCTGCTGAGTAAGTATTGCAACAAACAAAGATTGGATATGGCATGAAGCTAACCGGTCAGGACATTATTAAGGAATTGCAAGAACGCCGTGAACAGGCGCGCCTTGGCGGCGGAAGTAAAAGGATTGATCGCCAGCACGCCGCTGGCAAGCTAACTGCCCGTGAACGTATTGATGTGCTTTTGGACCCGGGTTCCTTTGAAGAGCTTGATATGTTTGTTGTTCATCGCACCCGTGTGTTCGGCATGGATGGCAATACCATTGCTGGCGATGGCGTGATTACCGGATCGGGTCGGATTAACGGCCAGTTGATTTATGTTTTTTCTCAGGATTTTACTGTTTTTGGTGGTTCATTATCAGCTGCTCATGCCAGCAAGATTGTTAAAATCCTGAAACTCGCGATCCAGAATGGCGCCCCAGTGATTGGGCTCAATGACAGTGGCGGTGCTCGCCTTCAAGAAGGCGTTGACTCACTCGGCGGTTACGCTGATGTGTTTTTACAAAATGCCCTTGCATCGGGCGTAGTCCCACAAATTTCGGTCATAATGGGACCTTGCGCTGGTGGAGCCGTTTATTCGCCGGCAATGACCGACTTTACCTTCATGGTTCGAGGCAGTAGCTATATGTTTGTAACTGGGCCGGATGTGGTAAAAACCGTTACAAGCGAAGATGTAACTGCCGAAGAGCTTGGTGGAGCAGATACACACACAACTCGATCATCAGTGGCTGACGGCGCCTTTGACAATGATTTGGAGGCTTTAGCCGAAATCCGCCGACTTGTTGGTTTTTTGCCAGCCCATAACGCCGCACCCCTTCCACGCCTCGTTGTTGATGATGACCCGGCACGAATAATTCCCGCCCTTGATAGTCTAGTGCCAGAAAATGCAAATGTGCCATATGATATGCGCGAACTCATCATTAGCCTTGCCGACCACGGTGATTTCTTCGAATTGCAGGAGAGTTTTGCAAAAAATATACTAACTGGTTTTGTCCGCATGAATGGCGCACCAATTGGGGTTGTTGCAAACCAGCCTATGGTGCTAGCGGGATGTCTTGATATTGATTCCAGCCGTAAGGCAGCTCGCTTCGTGCGGTTTTGTGATGCGTTTAATATCCCCATTCTAACCCTCGTTGACGTGCCCGGCTTCATGCCCGGAACAAGTCAAGAATATGGGGGGATTATAAAACATGGTGCAAAACTATTGTTTGCCTATGCCGAAGCAACAACTCCCAAAGTCACTCTAATCACCCGGAAGGCATATGGTGGAGCTTATGACGTGATGAGTTCCAAACACCTTCGCGGCGATGCCAATTACGCATGGCCAACCGCCGAAATTGCCGTGATGGGAGCTAAAGGCGCAGTTGAGATTCTCTACCGATCCGAACTTGATGATACACAAAAAATAGCAGCCCACACCGCTGATTACGAAGCGCGATTTGCCAACCCGTTCATCGCGGCTGAACGTGGCTTTGTTGATGATGTAATTATCCCAAATAATAGTCGCTACAGGATTATTCAGGCCTTTGAAAAACTGCGTGGCAAACGGCAGCAGAACCCAACCAAAAAATTTGGAAATATTCCCCTTTAGATTTCAAACCTTTTATCAGCCAAACGTTTTGAAAAGAGACGGATATGTTTAAAAAAATCCTGATAGCAAACCGAGGGGAAATTGCCTGCCGTATCATGCGTACGGCGAAAAAGATGGGCATTGCCACAGTGGCTACTTATTCTGATGCAGATAGATCCGCCAAACATGTCCAGCTCGCTGATGAAGCGGTTGCTCTTGGCGGAATGAGTGCGGCAGACAGCTATCTTCAAGCAGATAAGATCATCAGCGCATGTAAACAAACTGGTGCCGACGCAGTGCATCCGGGATATGGGTTTCTATCAGAACAGGCCGGATTTGCCACAGCCCTTCATAAGGCAAAAATTGCCTTCATCGGGCCTCCAGCTAATGCCATTGCAGCAATGGGTGACAAAATTGAATCAAAAAAACTAGCCAAAGCGGCCGGCGTAAGCACGGTTCCAGGACATATCGGCGTAATAACAACCGCCAAAGAGGCCGTCAAAATTGCGAATGAAATTGGTTATCCGGTGATGATTAAGGCCAGTGCCGGCGGCGGCGGCAAGGGCATGCGCATTGCTCATTCAGCAAACGAAGTTGCTGATGGGTATGCCACAGCTATGCGCGAAGCTGCATCCAGTTTTGGCGACGACCGAGTTTTCATTGAGAAATTTGTCACCAGTCCACGCCACATTGAAATTCAAGTGCTAGCCGATAAGGATGGACAATGCATTCATCTGAATGAACGTGAATGTTCAATCCAGCGCCGCAATCAGAAGATCATCGAAGAAGCACCCTCACCGTTCCTTGATAATACCACCCGTAAAGCGATGGGGGCCGAAGCCATCCGGCTTGCCAAGGCGGTTGGCTATTACAGTGCGGGAACAGTCGAATTTATTGTCGATGATGCACGAAATTTTTATTTTCTTGAAATGAACACACGTTTACAAGTTGAACATCCAGTAACCGAACTGATTACTGGCCTCGATCTGGTTGAAGAAATGATCCGTATTGCCGCTGGCAAGCCATTGCGTCACAAACAAAATGATATCAAGATCAACGGCTGGGCCATTGAAAGCAGGCTTTACGCCGAAGACCCCTTCCGCAATTTTATGCCTGCTATTGGCCGCCTGTCGCTATACCGCCCGCCCACCGAGCAAGCTCATGATGATGGCACACTTACCCGAAATGACACAGGCGTTGGCGAGGGCGATACTATCTCTATCTACTATGACCCAATGATTGCAAAGCTTTGCACTTGGGGCAAAGACCGCGAGGCGGCCATCGGGCGAATGCAAACGGCACTTGATGCGTTTACCATGCGCGGCATTGGACACAATATTCCCTTCCTATCAGCAGTAATGGAACATGACCGCTTCATAAGCGGCAACATCACCACTGCATTTATTGAAGATGAATATAAAGATGGGTTTGGCGGCGTTAATGCATCGCCAGCTCGAAAACGTCATCTGGGAATGATAATAGCAGCAGCGGCCTGCGGCGAAGCCTCACGGCTTAACCCCAACAGTGTTTGCATACCCACACATCCACGCCATGACGACAACTCGCACCACCAGATCGTGCAATTCACGGATTCTGAAACAGGCACTCATGATCCAGCAGACGACCAGGCCCTTAACATCACGATGACTGATGATGGGCGTTTTAACATCAGCACATTTACAGGTGATAACAACGTCCTTCTTGACCTTGCCCGAGCCACTGATCATCCACGCCTGCATGCGGTGATAACCGAAGATGGCGTTAAAAGTCATTATATTTGCGAATTGTCGCGCCGTCAGGATAGCTGGCACCTTTATTATCGGGGGACCAGCCTATGTGCCCATGTTCGCGCACCGCACATTGCCGCCCTCGCCCATCATATGAAGCCACTTTTGAAGCCTGATAAGTCAAATTTGCTGCTGTGCCCGATGCCCGGCAGCCTGATGAAGTTATTTGTCGAGGCGGGTGATGTCGTTGAAGCTGGCCAAACATTATGTATTGTCGAGGCGATGAAAATGGAAAATGCTCTCATTGCTGAAAAACATTGTAAAATCGAGAGCTTACTCGCAGGCGAGGGTGACATTTTAAGCGTTGACGCTACCATTATGACCTTTAGTGATGCTGATTAAAGAAATACCTTTTGCGATCAAATTAATTCATCGCTCCGGTCATCAGTTTCACCAAATCTCTTCAAAACTGCTGGCCGCGTTCCCTCATAGACTTTATCAAGCGACGCTGCAATACGCGCATTTTCTCTCTCAAACAGGCTATTACCCTCGAGGTCGCTTTCTACAATAAAGGGACCAAAATTTTCTACGTCAAGAACCCACATTGCCTGCGCAAGGCCCAATTCCTCTTTCCAATGAAGATCGCGCACCTGTTTAACACCTCGGCCAAGAAGCGCTCCCGTACCATAACCAACTGTGGTCAAATAAATCGCCCCATGCGGTACAAAATAATCACGATAATCCTGCGCACTCATCCCACCCTTGCCAATAATCAATTTGGCACCTGATGCTGCCAACCATGGGCCCATCCATTTAGAAAACCGAAAGGACGCAGTAGCAGTAACGGCACCAAGGTCAAAGCTACCATCGTCATGCTGGGTCGCGGCGGGTGAACAATGAAAATTGGCAGCGCTTTTTGCGGGCAAATCCAACGGCATAGCAATGCCGTCCTCTAACACACGCTTATAAATCCCCTCGCGCGCCGTATAAACTGTACCATCAAGGTACACAATATCACCGATTATCAGGTCTGCCAGCGCTTCGGGTGTTGGATTTGCGCTTAAATGGATTTTCCGCGGTTTATTGGAATTTACCATTCAACAGTCTCCCGCCTTTGGTAGTCGGTGAACCATGCTGGGTCGGTGCGGTAGGTAACACGCCCATCACCATAAATCCGGGCGACAGCACGACGCGACGACAAACAAAAAGCGTGAACACTCATTTGCATACCACCAGTATGACAATAGCCAACCTCAATGTTGCAATCAATCACCATTGATTTGCCAACAAAACCCATTGCCCCCATACCAATATTATTACCAAGCTCTTTGAACTCATCTTCCAACGCAGCAATTTTTGGATCGGGGTTACGATCACCAACCATGCGAAGGCAGGCAGCCCGCTTGCCCAACACCATACAGCTATCTTTTGACCCGCCAAGACCAATGCCAATGATAGCGGGTTGACAGGCAAGGCCACGCTTGCCAAACGCAACCAGCGAGTCCAGATAAAACCGCTTTATCCCCTCAATGCCATCGCTTGGGAAAAGCATCCGGTAATCAGTCCCAAACAAACCACCCTTGTGAACCGTTACAAGGTCAATCCAGTCACCATCAGGTTCAAATCCATATTCAATTTCCGGGGCGCCTATTCCCACATTGTTGTCATGATCAGTCCGCCACAAAGGGTGAACACGATTAGGCCGCAACGGAACCGACTGGGTAGCATTGGCAGTAGCACGGCGAAGCGCCGTTTCAAGAGCAATCGGCCCACCGTCAATTCTGGTTTCATTCCCCATTTTTACATACCACCTGGGGCAGCCAGTATCACCGCACATGGCACGGCTGTCTTCCTTGGCAGCAGCATAATTCTCCAACATCGCCTCAAGAACAAAGCTAGATAGATCGCCATCTTCATCATCGGCAGCTTTTTGCAATCCAGATAAGTAATCATCCGGAATTTCAATAGCTGCCTTTTTCATAAGGCTCTCAGCAGTTTTTTGAATCACATCAATATTTATCATTGCGCTACCCGCACCAGCGTTTCAGCCTCATCCACACCAAGTAGCGACTCCCCTGGCCTAACAATGGTAAATTCTACTGCCTTTCGGCTTACCTCAATACCCTCATCACCAGCCTTGGCGACAGTGAAATAGGATTGGTCCATCGGCCCAGCATCGGGGAAATCTTCACGGAAATGAGCGCCACGGGAATTTTCACGTGATAACCCAGCTTTAGCAATAACTTCCGATGTATGAATCAAGCTTTGTAAGTTCAACCAGTCATGCCATGAGAGGTTAAATGCAAGGTTATTTGAGGCAACACCTATGGTTTCCATTTCTAGTTTCAAGGCCGCAATCCGCTCAATACCGCGCTTTATACCGTTTGCGTCACGCATCACCCCGACATCATCCCACATGACATTCATAAGGCGATTACGCAAATCCTGAATATTGCCCGGCTTCGCTGACAACGGAGCAATGGCTCGGGCCAACTCCTCATCAAGAACCGTCTCATCCACATCATGCAACGCATTCATTTTTGTCGCGTCAACACCCATCACATCGCCAGCAATCCCACCATAAACGGTAGAATTAGCAACGCCATTACCTCCAAGTCGGTTTGAGCCATGTGCGCCACCAGCATCTTCACCGGCAACATAAAGACCCGGCAAGCTGGTGCGTGTATCAACATCAACAACAATTCCACCCATCAGATAATGAGCGGTTGGAACCACTTCAACTAGACCGCTTGCAAGATCAAAACCGCTATCGGCGCAACGCTTGACCATTCCCTGAAATTTCTTGGCAACCACTTCAGGACCGAGATGCGACATTGATATGTAAACCCCGCCATACGGTGATGTTCGCTTCTGTCGCATTTCTTCATAAATTCCTCGACTAACAATATCGCGTGTTGCGCGTTCACCCTCACTATCATAATCGAACATGAACCGCTTGTTCTCACCATTGAGCAAATAACCCCCAGCTCCACGCAGGCCCTCTTCCAGAACAGTGCCGGTCATTTTTGTTTCATCGCCCGCCAAAAGCCCAGTTGGATGAAATTGCACCATTTCCATATCGCGTAATGCCAATCCCCGGCGAAGCGCCATTGAAAGGCCATCCATGGTCTTGTCACCAGACGGGGTATGATATTTATACATTGTTGGACCACCACCAGTGGCCATCAGCACCGTTTTCGCACGAACCAGCCGGAATGTTCCAAGCCTCATGTCAATAAACAGAACCCCAGCCAACGCGCTACCATCTTTCGATGGGATAAGGCCAATGGCCCGATGTTCCTGTAATTTTTCAACTGGGCGAGATAATACTTGTTCCATTAGCCGGCCAATAATTTCAATACCGGTTAAATCACCCTTATGGGCGGTCCGGTCAAATGTCTGACCCGCAAATGCTTTTTGATGAAGTGTGCCGTTCGGATTACGATCAAAAAAACAGCCAATTTCATTTTCCAGCTCATGTATCCTCGTCACTGCCGTGCTGACCAAACGCCATGCCATATCCTGATCAGGCAGCCACTTGCCGCCAATGATTGTATCCATGAAATGGCGCTCCACAGAATCCTGTGGGTTCAATGCCACGTTGTAGCCACCTTGCACCATGCGTGTGCAGCCACATTTCCCAATCAAGCCCTTTACCGCTATAGTGACCCTCTGGTTGGGAGCAGCCTTTTGGGCATGCAAAGCAGCAAACAGCCCCGCCCCACCAGTGCCAAGAATTAGAATGTCGGTATCATGTCGTTCAATTATTGGTTTCATTATATTATATCGCTTTCAAGAAAAAACTTGTCGACACCATGAAGGCCAACGCCACTGCCATCGAGGCCATTGTTTTCTGGTGAGGACTCCAGGGCAAAAATTCTAGAGCCATTAACCGTAGACCACCAAAGAGATGCACCGCCAACAAAAATACAAGGCCAAATTCAGCCACCTTGACAATCGTCAAATCGGTAAAACGCAGCAACCCGTCGAGGCGTTCAGGCGCTGTAATAGCAAGAGACAGCATGTAGAAATGAACCGGCAGGAATAGCGCGAGCCCAAGCCCAGATATTCGGTGCAACAAAAAAGCAACCCATAACGGGTGCGAACGATGTGGCCTAATCACAGCCCGCCTCCTGCCAACGTAACCGCAAAAACCGCGCGCCCCCCAAGCCCCAGCAACCCTGCAAAAACGATCCAGCTTAAGATTGTTAAGGAGCGGCCCTTTAGCCCCAGCCATTCGAAACTAATCACTCGCAGCCCAATTGCCCCATGCACCGAGACTGCAACGACAAAACTGCCATAAAACAGAAACCAAGCAAACGAACCTTGTGTGCGGCTTAGTATCTCATCAACAGTTACCCCCCCCTGCACTGCATAAATCATCACGGCGATGTGCCCAATGACCAGGGGAACCATAATCAGCGCAGATAGGCGTTGGGCCATATATAGGCGAATATCAAGCATTTATCGGCTCCAGCGGAACATCGCTTTTGTCGTTTCCCGCTTCAGGCCAGCAATTGACAAGGTGGGGTTTAGCTCATTCGGACAATATTGCACACAGCCTTGCTGAGAATGGCAATTGTGACACCCCCCATTTGATCCAACAGCAGCTAGCCGCGCGTCCTGACCAGCATCACGGCTGTCATTAACCAGCGACCAAGCCCGGTTCAGCGCCGCTGGGCCAAAATAATCAGGGTTATTTTCAACCACATCACAAGCAGCGTAACACACCGCACAATTAATACACTCAATCGCCTCGCTTGCAGCAATACGCATCGGATCATCGGGCGTGATCGCGGCCATAGGATCATCACGAGTGGCACTTGGATGGAATACCGCTTCAGCGGCAACCCACTTCTCAAAAAATGGGTCCATATCAGTTGCGAGATCCTTGATAACTGGCAAATTGCGGAGCGGCCCAACCTCCAGTCTATCATCGTTGACAACTTTGCTGACATGAGTTCGACATGTCCAACGCGGCGCCCCATTTACCATCATCGCGCATGATCCGCACATGCCAACACGGCAAGCAAAACGGTAGGATAGAGTTGGATCAATATGCTGCTGAACATAGGCCACAACATCAAGCACAGTCTGATTTTCACGCGCTGGCACCTGATAATCCTCAAAGCGACCATCGTTTTCTTCTTCGCGCCAAACAGACACGGTCATCACCTGTGTATCGCTAGTCAACAAACCAATCCTTCTCATCACCAAAGTTTTTAATTTATAGAACTATAGATTTAATTTTTTCTTTTATATAACAAATAATATTTACTTTTTATGTAAGATAATCTTACGTTAATTCTGCTCCACCCGCACAATAAAGAAAGGCTTGAAATTTTGTCTATCCGTCAATTACGGACATTACGCGCCATTCAAATGCACGGCTCATTCAGCGCAGCTGCAACTGCGTGTCATGTTACGCATGCCGCGGTAAGTCAACAAATGAAGGCGCTGGAGTCAATGTGGGGTGTTGCCCTATTCGATCGCAGCCAACGCAGGCCAGAACTTACATCTACCGGCAAAGCGATGGCCGCAAAAGCTGATGAGATACTGCGTGAATATGATGGTATGTTGGCATCCGTGATGGGCGACAGCGGATTCCAAGACAATTTTGTACTTGGTGCGGTCCCCACCACCCTAACCGGGCTTGTGCCTTTGGCGTTATCTTTACTGCGTCAACGTCACGTCGATTTGCATGTGGTGATATATCCCGCTATGTCACACCAATTAATGCAACAGCTTGATCGCGGGGTAATTGATGCGGCCATCATCACCCGACCCAGCCTATTGCCAAAAGGGCTTGCTTGCTTCGATATTGCCGCTGAGCCGATGCAATTGTTGGCTCCACCAGAAACAAAAAGTGATGAACCTTTTGACCTCCTTCGAACCCACCCATTCATTCGGTTTGACCGAAATGCCATTTTTGGCCAGATGGTTGAGAGTTGGCTTCAGCAGCATAACATTAATGTCAGAGAGTCGATGGAACTCGAGGGTCTTGAGGCTATTTCCAGCATGGTGATGGCCAATCTTGGCGTATCAATTGTGCCCAAACGCTGTGTGCAGAGCATAAGCCCGCTTCCACTGAAACGCCTCGCCCTCAGTCCAGATGCGCCTCCCCGCCAGCTTAGCCTTGCCTATCGGGACGGTAATCCAAAACAAGCTGTTATTCAGGCTGGTGAAAAGGCCCTTTTGGACGCAGTGCAGATTGGTGAATTTTAGCCTCACACCAGCCTTACCGAAACAGCGCTCATTATTTTGTCTATTTACTAAATTCCTTGCGAATTGCATCGCTGTGTTGGCCAAGATCTGGAACCGCACCAAGTCTCGGCATAACCCCATTCTCGATCGCCCCCGGAGACAGCAGTTGCACATCTCCCGCTGATGTGCGGACAGCGATAAAACGATTCTGCGGATGTTTTGTAAATTCATCCATATCATTTAAACGGCCAAATGCGATTTGCGCAGCCTGCAATTTTTTGACGATGATATCGATTGAATGTTGTGCAAACACGTCATTGATAATGGCATCTAATTCAACACGATTCTGCACCCGTTTTACATTACTATCGAAGTTGGGGTTTTGCGGCATATCCGGTTGCTCTAACACCTCAGCACATAGCCGCAGCCATTCGCGCTCATTCTGGATCGAAATAAGCAGCATGCGGTTATCACCACAAATATATGCCCCATAAGGTGCAATGGTGGGATG
>OZSS01001577.1_pt1 | contig 10436 bp, 9 predicted proteins | sample 1779911 | NCBI WGS metagenome assembly OZSS01 (sample SAMEA2603589, study PRJEB24840) | metagenome | biome: Water; feature: Photic zone; material: Seawater sample | place: Mediterranean Sea | collected 2013-11-12 | depth 10 m | reverse complement strand
GGCTAATACATACTGTTGTGGAACAATGACACTAGAAGGCTCTCCTTATATTAAAGAGGAGCATTTATCTGTTTTTGACTGCGCTAATCCATGTGGAAGAATAGGTAAAAGATTTTTGTCTGTTGAAAGTCACATAAGAATGATGGCAGCCGCTCAACCGTTTATTTCAGGAGCAATTTCTAAAACAATTAATATGCCTTCTGACTCAGATGTAGAAGATTGCAATGAAGCCTACCTTCTCTCTTGGAAGCTAGGAACAAAAGCCAATGCATTGTACCGAGATGGATCAAAGCTAAGTCAGCCACTTGCGTCTAAATTAGTTGAAGATGAAGATGTTACAGAGTCTGAACAAATTGATACAGCGCGAACTCAAGTTGAGAAGACGATCGCTGTTGCTCAAGAAGCTGTAAATTCAATTGTTTACGGATCAAGAAATAAGGTTCCTGACAGACGAAAAGGCTACATACAAAAAGCAATTGTTGGTGGTCACAAAGTCTATCTTCATACAGGAGAATATGAAGATGGCAGCTTGGGTGAAATATTTATTGATATGCATAAAGAAGGTGCATTTTTGAGAAGTTTGATGAATAATTTTGCCATAGCTATTTCCATTGGACTTCAATACGGAGTGCCACTTGAGGAATACGTAGAGGCATATACATTTACGAGATTTGATCCTGCTGGAGTTGTTCAGGGGAATAATAGGATTAAAAATGCCACATCAATTTTAGATTATGTATTTAGGGAATTAGCTGTTTCTTACTTAGGTAGAAATGACCTAGCTCATGCAGATAATACTGATGTTGACTTTTCGCTTGGCACAGGTGCCGAGGAAGGGACGCTTAAAAATAATGAGATACCATGGAAACTAGTTAAAAAAGTATCAAGCCAAGGTTACTTAAGGGGTCAAGATGGTCTTTCAGTAGTAAGCTCCTCTGGAGATATGGGCGCTATAACCGCGGAGCAAGGAGTATCAAGTAGTAGCTCTTCATTTAAAGGTGCATCAGATGCATCAATGAGTAGAGTTCAAGCAGCAAGGATGATGGGCTACGAGGGTGATGCATGCCCTGAGTGTGGTTCATTTACCTTGGTGAGAAATGGAACTTGTCTAAAATGCGATACGTGTGGAGCTACCACAGGCTGTTCTTAATCTTCTTCGTTAGGTATTACTTTTAGGCTCAGCTCATCCAAAGTCTTATCATCAACTTCTGCTGGCGCAAGCATCATGAGGTCTTGTGCTTGTTGATTCATTGGGAATAAGATTACCTCCCTGATATTCTTTTCTTGAGCTAGAAGCATTACAATCCTATCGATGCCAGGAGCTATGCCTCCATGAGGTGGCACTCCGTAAGAAAAGGCGTTAATCATTCCCCCAAATTTATCCTGTACTTGTTTTTTAGTATAACCACTTATTTCAAAAGCTTTGTACATAATTTCTGGTATGTGATTTCTAATGGCTCCAGATGATAGCTCAATGCCGTTGCAAACAATATCATATTGATATCCTAGAACATCTAAAGGATCACTATTTTCTAATGCTTCTAATCCACCTTGTGGCATAGAAAATGGATTATGACTAAAATCAATTTTACCTGTTTCTCTATCCTGCTCGTACATTGGAAAATCTATAATCCAACAAAATCTAAATACATCTTTTTCGATAAGATCAAGAATTTCTCCAATTTTATTTCTTGCTGCTGCAGCAATATCATATACCGACTTACCTTTATCACATGCAAAGAATATGGAATCTCCTGAATTTAAATCTGCTTTTTTAGCAATTTCTAATTGAATATTGCTTGGTATAAACTTTGCAATTGGGCCCTTTCCAGTAAGTATGCCATCTACTTCTTCAAAAATAATATAGCCAAGACCGGGAGCATTCATTTCTTTTTTTGCCCAATTGTTTAAGTTATCAAAAAAACTTCTTGGTTGCATTGAAGATTTTGGCGCAGGTATACCAAGTACTCGCCCACCAGCACCTATAACTTTTTTGAAAGCTTTGAATTCAACATCGTCATCAGAAAATTCTTTAGTAATATCACATACCTCAATTGGATTTCTTAAATCTGGCTTGTCTGTTGCATACTTTTTCATTGCTTCTTTGTAGGTAATTCTTGGAAAAGGCAAATCAGTCACTTTGAAATTTGAAAACTTTTTAAATACTGATGATAAAACGGGTTCAATGGCATTAAATACATCATCTTGCTCAACAAATGCCATTTCCATATCTAATTGATAAAATTCGCCAGGACTCCTATCTGCTCTGGCATCTTCATCTCTAAAACAAGGAGCAATTTGAAAATATTTATCAAACCCCCCTGCCATTATTAATTGTTTAAATTGTTGAGGTGCTTGAGGTAAGGCGTAAAATTTTCCAGGATGAATTCTGCTTGGAACAAGATAATCTCTAGCGCCTTCGGGACTTGATGCTGTTAATATAGGAGTCTGCATTTCAAGAAAGCCAGCCTCGGACATTAACTCTCTTATATAGGAAATAATAGATGATCTTAATACAATGTTGTTATGCAATTCTTCTCTTCTAATGTCTAAAAACCTATACTTTAATCTTATTTCTTCAGGATAATCATTTTCACCGAATACAGGCATTGGTAATTCATTTGCAGCAGAAAGAACTTCTAACGCATCAACAGAAATCTCGATTTTACCAGTTGCTAGGGACTCATTAATGGTTTCTTTATCACGCTTAATAACTTTACCATCTATTTTAATAACGGATTCAGCCCTTAGACTTTCAAATTCTTTTAATAGCTTTGTATTTGTTTTTTCAATGACACACTGAGTTATGCCATAATGGTCTCGCAAATCAATAAACAAGACATTACCATGATCTCGCTTACGATTAATCCATCCAGCGAGTATGACGTCTTTATTTTCATCGCTTTCCTTTAACTCGTTACAATTATGTGTTCTATATTTTGCCATGCTTTAAATTCAAGTTCATATATAGTTTGATTTATGAAAATAGTCCAAGACAATAAATCTCTCAAAAATCTATGCAAATTACTTAAAACACAGAAAGTTATCTATCTAGATACTGAGTTTAAAAGAGACAGAACATACTGGCCAAAACTATGTACTATTCAATTTAAAACACAGCGAAACGTGTATTTAGTAGACATGCTTCTAATTGAGCAAATAAATATGAATGAACTAAAAGAAATATTAATAGATAAAAAGTTAAGAAAAGTAATTCATTCAGCTAAGCAAGATATTGAGGTAATTAATTACGCTTTAGATATTAAAATCAAAAACATTTTTGACACTCAAATGGCCTATAATGCACTTTATGGAGGCGATGAAATTGGCTATACAAATTTAGTAGAAAAACTTTTTAAAATAAAATTGTCTAAAAAGTATCAAGTTTCAGATTGGGAATCAAGGCCACTGAGTAAAAATCAGCTAGCATATGCAGAAAATGATGTTTTATATTTACCAAAAATTTATACTTATCTAATTAATTATATAAAAAAAAGAAACTTAATTAATAAAATTAATAATAAAAACCACGAACTAACTGAAAATAATGACATTTATAATCCAAAGTTTGCGTATAAAAAAATTAAAACAAAAAATTTCAATCAAAAAGAAAAAACTCTGCTAAAAAAATATTCTAAATGGAGAGAGGTCTGTGCACAAAACCTAAATATACCCAGGAACTGGGTTATTTCAGATAAAAATCTAATCAAAGCATCAAAAGGTAAAGAGGTTGGTTTAGAGAAAAATAAAAAAATGTACAACCAGCAACTAAGTAAATTTAATGATTATATTAATTCAAAAAATCTCTCAAAAAAGGGATAGTAATCTTGCTTTTCGTTTGCATGGAAGAAAAATTAATTTTTTCCATAAATTGATATAGTTTTGAATAATCTCTTTCGACTCGTTTAGTGAGATATTCTATTACATTAGTTTCTACTTTTAATTGAAGATCGCTAAAGAACTTAACTATTAAGATTTTTATTAGTCTATCATCTGGATCATCTATAAAAGAAGAAGTAAATGAATTAAATCTTGACCTCAAATCATTTAGTGAGATTTTAAAGTTAGCGTCTGTGTCAACTGAACAAAGTATTTTAAATTTCTTGAGCACTAAATTATTGTAAAAATGAAAAAAATCATTTTCTCTCTCCACTTTGAGATGATGCAAATCATCAATTGCATAACTACAGCTAGATGACAAATTTTTCCAATTACTTACCTCATTACAATTAAGAAAAGTAGCGTTATTGTTAGCTGTCCATATTTTTAATAAGTGCGTCTTCCCAGATTTTGACTTACCATAGATAACCGCTGAACCATTGAACCAATTATTTGTTTCATTAAGTAAAGATGAAACTTGCTGGTTACTTTTACTAATAAAAAAATCATTAGGATCGAAATTTTCGACTTTGCCTAAATCAAAAACTAACTGACCTTCATTCATCTAATTAATACTTTCCATCCAATATCTTATATAAATAAACAACGATATTAATGTAGTAATTACAACGATCCCGATCAATAATTCAATTAACCTCGTCTCATTTATCAGATTTTCAAATCCTGCTGTATTGCCTAATAATGTAGCTATAACTAAAAAAAATTGAAAAAAAGTGTTCCACTTACTTACTTTACTGGTTTTTAATTTAATCTTTATTCCTGCAAAAAATGTTATTACAAAAGAGCCTAAGATAATAATATCCCTTGATATGACCAGGATGATGATAAAAACTGGTAAAAGATTTGCTGTTCCAATTAATATATAGATTGAAATTACAAATGCTTTATCGGCAATAGCATCTAAGTAGGAACCCAATTCGCTTTCCGCCTTTAAAGACCTTGCTATAAATCCATCCAAAAAATCACTAACGGCAATAAGGATAGTAAAAAGAGCTGCATAAAAAAATAGATCAATTAATAGCAACCAAGCTACGATGGGAATAGTTATTAATCTGAATATTGACAATAAATTTGGAATATTCTTAATCATACAAGCTAATTTTATAGTAAGGACCCATATTAGCTACATCAATATTATTTTGAGACATTATTAATTCTAACTTATTATTATTGCCAGAAAAATTAATAACCCCTTCAACCTTAGACAGATTAAATGAAGTGACGTGGAAGGAATTAAGTAGCTCTAAAGTTTCTAGTTCTGTTCTTAGTTTTACCCAATCATCAATTGAATTAATATCATAAACAAAATTATACAAAAACTTATCATTTGATTGTTTTGTTATATCAATCCAAACTGATAATAACTCAGAATTAATATCTTTAATAATTTTATCAAAAATATCATCCCTGTAAAAGCTATTTTCTTCTATGAATGTTTTTCTAAATACATTTTCTTTATTATTGGCTATGAGCTTAATAATGATCTCAAATTTGATTTTATTATTTTCAACACTAGTTGGATTACACCAAATCAATATAGCGTCCTTGATATCGCTCACTAGATTTAAATTCGATCCTTCCAAGAATGTTGCTAAATCTAACTGATACATTTCAGATGAAGAAAAAGTTCTTACGTTCAAATTAATTTTATTTCCAATATTATTTATTTTTTTCCATTCCGTGTTCCAGTTATTAAATAATGTAAAGAACTCGAAGTGATTTGAAAATGCAATATAGGCAATTATATCTTTTGAGCTCAGTTCTGAATATGTTAATGAGCGAGATTCATAAAACTCTCTAACTTTAAATGGACTAAAATAAACATTAAAGCTCCCGCTATAATTTTCAGATGATATTTTTTCATCAACAAACTCAATACTCTCTACTAAATATTCATAATTAATATCATTTAATTTAATAATTTGATTGAAGTCACTTGGTGCTAGAAGTTTTTTTGAAATTTTCTCAAATGCTAATTTTTCTGCTTTTGAAATTGCTAGATTTCTTACATTTGAATTATTAACATAAGGAATGTTCACTTCAATATTCATTTCTGAAAAAAATAAATCATCATTAGCCATAACAGGAAAATTAAAAAATAAGATTAAAATAACAGCGAGTAACTGTTTAATATGTTTAGCGAAAAATTGATAAATCATATATATAGTAGACAAATGAAAAAATTATCATACTCAAGTTCTGGTGTAAGTATCAACAAAGGAAATGAGTTTGTAAGCAAAATTAGCAACTTAATCAAAAAAGATAAAGGTCTTATTAAGACTGAAATCGGAGGATTTTCAGGTCAATTCCCCTTAAGCACTAAAATTAAAAAGCCTATACTGGTTGGAGCAACAGATGGCGTAGGAACAAAAATTCAAATTGCGGAGGAAATGAATGACCATAAAACAATTGGTATAGATTTAGTAGCTATGTGCGTGAATGACTTGATTGTTGATAAAGCAACTCCATTATTTTTTTTAGACTACATCTCAACTGGAAAATTAAATGTGTCCAAAGGTGTTGATATAATTAAAGGTATAATAAAGGGATGTAAAATTTCACATTGTGCTTTACTTGGTGGTGAGACAGCCGAGCATCCAGGATATGATACTAAGGAAAAATATGATTTAGCTGGTTTTTGTGTTGGAGTAAAAAGTGGTATTTCGAAGAAAGTTTTAAAATTAAAAAAAAACGATCTTATCATCGGAATTGAGTCATCTGGAATCCACTCCAATGGCTTTTCACTCATCCGTAAAATTATAAAGGACAATAATATTAGTCTAAAAAAGAAAATTATCAAAAATAGTACATTAGGGAAAATATTATTAAAGCCTACATATATTTATGTTGATGTAATTCTTGATCTTTTTAGCAAAAATCTTATTAAGACTTGTTCACACATTACTGGTGGCGGTGTAACCGAGAACTTACCCAGGTCAATCAGTAAAAATACAAAGGCTGTAATAGATCTGAATAAATGGAAACTTCCAGCAATATTTAAGTGGATTAGTAGTTTTAATGTATCTCAAAATGAGATGTTGAGAACATTTAATTGTGGCTATGGAATGGTAATCATAATTGATGAAAAAAACCTCAGTAAAGTTAGAAAAATTGTAAAAAAATATAAATTCAAATCAGATATAATTGGCAATATTGAAATAAAAAAATCTGCTAAAGAAAAAAGTATAGAATTTATAGGAAGACTTGATTTCAATGAATAAAAAACCTATTGGGGTTTTTATATCAGGCAGGGGTTCTAACTTAGAATCGATTATCAATGCTTGCAAAGATGAAAACTTTCCAGCAAAAGTTGTATGTGTTTTTTCTGACAATGCTAATGCAGTAGGTCTTCAATTTGCATCAAAAAATAATATTGATACTCATACTCTAGATTTAAATAATTTTGCGAGCAAGGAACATTATGAAGAAGAGATTCTTAAACTACTAAAACCTTATAATATTGAGCTGATTTGTCTTGCGGGATATATGAAAATAATTACCGATAAATTAATTAATAGCTTTCCAAACAGAATAATAAACATACACCCCTCCCTTCTTCCTAAATTTAAAGGCCTTAATACTCACCAGAGAGCATTGGATGCACAAGAAGTCGAGTCAGGATGCAGTGTGCATTATGTAAATAATAAAGTAGATGATGGAAAAATCATTATGCAAACTTCTGTTGCTATTGAAAAGACGGATAATGCAGATACATTGTCAAAAAAAGTTCTAAAAGCAGAACACGAGCTTTACCCTGCTTCCATAATAAAATTACTTAGGAAATAATATCTTCTTCTGAAAAAAAGTGACTTATCTCAATTTTTGCATTTTCAAGGCTGTCAGAGCCATGAACGGAGTTCTTTTCTAATGATAATGCATATTTTTTTCTTATTGTGCCTTCAGCGGCCTCTTCAGGGTTGGTAGCTCCCATAATTTCTCTATTTCTTTTTACAGCATTTTCCCCTTCAAGAACCTGAACTACAATTGGCCCTGAACACATAAAATCACACAAACTTTGAAAAAAAGGTCTCTCTTTATGAACCTCATAAAATTGTGAAGCTTTTGCTTGATCTAGCTTTAACCTCTTAGAAGCGACAACCCTCAATCCTGCATTTTCTAACATTGCAGTGATTTCACCTATTTTATTTCTTTCAACTGCATCTGGCTTAATAATTGAAAATGTTCTTTCAGTACTCATTATTTACCCTCATGATATTTTGATACAAATTTGTTAAGAAGCTTTACTCCAAAAGCCGTTGCTCCTTTTGGAGATGTCGGTAAATTTGTTTTTGACCATGTTGTTCCAGCAATGTCTAAATGTGCCCAAGGGACCTTATTAACAAATCTTTGTAAAAACTGAGCTGCAGTAATAGAACCTGCACCTCTTCCACTGGAAATGTTTTGCATATCTGCAATTGGTGAATTTATCATTTTATCAAATTTATCATGAAGTGGAAATCTCCATAGCTTCTCATCTTCAATTTTGCCAGCATCTTCCAGCTGTTTACTTAATTTGTCGTTATTGGAAAATAATCCAGCATATTCATTACCGATTGCGATAATTATTGCTCCAGTTAAGGTAGCTAAATCAACCATTAACTCAGGCTTGTATTTCTCTTGGGTATACCAGAGAGCGTCGGCAAGCACCAGCCTGCCTTCAGCGTCAGTATTTAAAACCTCTATTGTTTGACCTGAATAAGATTTTACTACATCACTTGGTCTTGTTGCCATATTTCCAATGTGGTTTTCGACAAGACCCACAACACCTATTACATTAGCCTTAGCTTTTCTTAGGGCCAATGTCTTCATTAAACCAATAACAACACCTGAGCCTCCCATATCATATTTCATTTCTTCCATTCCACCTGCAGGCTTAAGAGAAACTCCACCTGTGTCAAATGATACTCCTTTACCTATAAACGCGATTGGTTTTTTCTTTTTATTTTTATGGCCTTTCCATTCCATAATGGCTAGCTTGGACTCATGTTCACTTCCACGGCCAACACTAAGTAAAGATCCCATGCCTAATTTGGTCATTTCTTTTTCTCCAAGTATCGTAACTTTAACACCTATTTTTTCAAGGGAGGCAGCATTTTTAGCTAATTCAGGTGGCGTCATAACATTTGGTGGCTCCGTAACAAGATTTCTGGTCATAGTTACACCCTCATGAATTGCTTTTACTGTTTCATAGCTCTTTTCTAATCTTGAATACTGAGCAGAATAAATTTTGATTTTTGTTTTTATACTTGTTTTTTTTGTGTCTTTTTTAGAAAAATATTTTTTAAACTTGTAAGATGCTAATAAAAACCCTAGTAGCAACTCACTTGTAGAGTTCACAAAGCTTAATTTGGATGTATTAACTCCATCAGGATAAATGATGACATTGTGTTCTTTGTAAAATTTTATAAGCGTTAGGAGGCTTCCCCCTAAAATTTGAAAGTCTCTATTTGAAGCATTATTTATTTTTTTTAATTTAAATATATATACCTTTAATAAGCTAAGGTTTTGTGGAGCATGAACAATCAAATAATCAAAATTTTTTGATTTTCTTGCCTTGAATGATTCATCAGCATTGATTGTATTTGATAGGTGTTTTTTTGAGAGTTGATCTAATTTTTTACCATAACCTATCAACTTACAATTATGATCACAGAATATAATGCCAATGGCACCTTTTTCTTGTTTTACGTTATTAAATTGAATATCCATACATATATACCTTTAACAAAATATTGATATAATTGAGAAAATGTCAAGATTTACAACATATGCGATTAAAGAAATCACTTCAAGTTTTTTGTTTCTATCAATTTTATTAACTGGGATAATATGGTTAGGACAAGGATTGAGACATATTGACCTACTTACTACAAATAATGTTTCTATTGAAACTTATATTTCATATGTAATTCTTCTATTGCCAAAAATAATCCTTTTAACTTTCCCAATATGTGTATTTTTATCTATACTATTTATTCTAAATAGGCTTCGCAATGATAGTGAGCTAATTATACTTGGGACTTCGGGTAAATCTGAAAAGAATATTTTAATAAAGCCAATAATTTTATTTTCTTCTTTGATGTTTCTTGTAGTTTTATTTTTTAGTCTTTTTTTGACACCCAACTCATTAAAAGAACTTAGGTATAAAATTATAGAAATCAGATCCTCTGGCATACACATATCCTTATTAAAAGAAAAAAAGTTTATTTCGCCTACAAATAATTTTACTATTTTCTTACAGGAGAAAAAAGATAACGAGATATTTGGCCTTTTAATACATGACCAAAGCAATGTTAATAAACCTCAGACGTACATAGCTGAGAAAGGAAAATTTATTACAAGTGATAATGCAAGTTTTTTAAAATTGTTTAATGGATCTATACAAATATATGATAGTGACGTAAATCGAGTATCAGAGGTTGCTTTTGATACCTATAATTTAGATCTTGCTCCCTACAGCAAGAAAGAAGGTATGCATATTTATCCTGATGAATTGTCTACAAGTGACATTAGAAATAACTTAAAAGATATACCAA
>OZSS01001575.1_pt1 | contig 10464 bp, 8 predicted proteins | sample 1779911 | NCBI WGS metagenome assembly OZSS01 (sample SAMEA2603589, study PRJEB24840) | metagenome | biome: Water; feature: Photic zone; material: Seawater sample | place: Mediterranean Sea | collected 2013-11-12 | depth 10 m | reverse complement strand
ATTCAGTTTTATACCCAATTCGCCACTCAAGCCACTGCAGGTGATCGCGCAGACGTTGTCCATGCAGGAATAACCTCAGCTAGCCGAGAAGCGATAAGACCCACCTTTTCACGCTATAACACGCTTTACTTCTATAACGTTCTTTACGAAGGCGGCGTATGTGATATTAACAATTTTTGTACAGGCTCCACTCCAGCCCAGACTGTTGAGAAACTCGTCCCCTATGCAATGAAAAAATGGGGTAAGAAAGTTTACATAGTAGCCGCAGACTATAACTACGGCCAAATCACAGCGCAATGGGTACAAAAATATGTACGTGATAATGGGGGCGATCCTGTCGAAACTGAGTTTTTTCCGCTTGACGTGACAAACTTTGGCCCAACCATTAAGAAAATCCAATCTTCTGGTGCGGATATGGTGATGTCAGCTCTTGTTGGTGGCGCTCATATTTCATTCTATCGTCAATACGCCGCAGCTGGTATGAATAAATCTGTCCCAGTTGCTTCAACAACATTTGGCGTTGGTAATGAACACAAGCTGATTTCTGCCGAAGAAGGTGACGGTATGATCTGCGCCTATTCCTACTTTGAAGAAATTGATAGTCCTGCAAACAAAGATTTTGTAGCGCGCTTCAAAGCCCGTATGGGGGCAGACGCACCTGCATTAAATGAGCTAGCAGCGCGTTCTTATGAGGGGGCTTACCTCTGGGCAGAGGCTGTCAAAGCGGCAGGCACAACCGATCGCATGCCAGTGATCGAAGCGCTTCGGTCTGGTCTTGGTTTTGATGGTCCATCGGGTCGCGTGGAAATTGAACCAAAAACAAACCATGCGCTTCAAAACGTCTATCTGGCAGAATTAAAGGATCAGTCCTTTAACATAATTGAGACCTATGAAAGCCAGCCTCCGTCAGATACTTTATTAGTATGTGACCTTGTTGCAGACCCTAATCAGAGTGTTTTTAAATTTGAAAACGGTCTGAAAGCGGCAGGTATCGATATCTAAGACATCACATAGGCCAGTTCATATAATGAACTGGCCTTTTTTGACTGGAGCCATTAATGGATCTATTATTTTCACTTGCTCTTCAGATCCTTTATGGGATTGCTAACCTTGCCCTGATCAGCCTTGGACTAGCCATTGTTTTTGGCATGATGCGCGTGATCAATCTGGCACATGGTGAGTTTCTTATGCTTGGTGGTTACACGGTGGTGGTGGCTACTAACAATGGCGTAAATTTATGGTTTGCAATGCTGATCCTTGCTCCACTCGTCGTAGGGCTTATTGGGCTTATCGTTGAACGATGTCTTATACAGTGGCTTTATGGCAGAATGATCGATACGCTTTTAGCAACTTGGGGATTATCGCTCTTATTTATTGGAATAATTACATCAATTTTTGGAGCTTCAACTTCAACTGTAATTTCACCACCCTTAGGAACTGTCACAATTGGAGAGTATACATCATCAGGCTACGAGCTCTTTTTAATCTTGGTCGTGATTGTTTTGTTGGCTTTAGTGTATATGACTTTAAAATTTACTTCTCTTGGGTTGGTAGCACGGGCGACTATGCAAAACTCCGACATGTCCGCATGCCTGGGGATTTCAACATCCAAAATTTACATGGTTACATTTTCTCTCGGTGCGGCAGTGAGTGGATTGGCAGGCGGCCTTTTAGTTCCAATCACAGGCGTGTTGCCTAACATTGGCGTCATATATATCGCCAAAGCTTTTATTACTGTAATCTCGGGAGGCTCTGCCATACTGGCGGGCACTACCTCTGCCTCGGTTCTTCTTGGTGGGGTGAATGGAATAATGTCTTATATCACAGGGCCAACTTTTGGTGAGGTTGCACTTTTATTTACGGCAATCATATTACTCAGACTAATGCCAACTGGCATTACGGGCCGTTTCTTTAGGAAGAGCCAATAATGCGACTTTATGGAACTTTTAATGGAACATTGGTAATCGCAGGCCTTGCGATTATTTTTACCTTGATTGCACCTAGTATTTTTCAGTTTTTCACAATAATTACACTAACGCAGGTAATTGGCCTATCAATACTAGCTCTCAGTCTGGCCCTTGTGTGGGGATTTGGTGGCATTTTATGTTTTGGGCAGAGTGCTTTTTTTGGGATTGGGGCCTATGCATATTCCGTTGCAGCTGTGAATATCGGTGGCTCTACAGGCTCTATTTTTATCGCCATTCTTGCAGCAGCCATCTTCGCAGCTATTTTGGGTTATTTTGTATTTTACGGCAAAGTGTCCGATGTTTACCTTGCAGTGATTACATTAACTGTCTCACTAATCTTATATTCTTTAATGCGGCGCACCTCAGGTCCAGAATATAAGATTGGCAACGCTCTTTTAGGCGGTTTTAACGGCACGGGATCAGCCCCCCTAAATATGCCAGGCGATGGCTCTGCAATGCTATTTCCGATGCAGACATTTTATGTATCAATGGCGCTACTAATTATTGCCTATGTATTCACGGGATGGCTTGTCACAACCAAATTTGGGCGCGTTTGCATATCTATTCGCGAAAACGAAGTCAGAACTGAACTATTGGGTTATGATACGCGCCTGTATAAACTCTGTCTCTTCAGTATCAGTGCAGGGATTGCAGGGCTTGGGGGCGTATTGTTTTGTGTCGGTGTTACAAGGGTTACGCCCGATGTCTTTAGTTTGGGACAATCCGCCTTAGCCATTATTTGGGTTATTGTTGGGGGCCGCATGACCTTAATTGGACCGATTTTAGCAACCTTTGTATTATATTTTTTAACTTCATCGCTCGGCAGTCAACAGATACTCAATGCTAACTTGGTGCTAGGCATAACCTTAGTTGTTTTTGTTCTCGTTGTTCCAAATGGCGTGGTTCCGACCATTATGAACTGGTTTGAGCGCCGGCGCATAAAACGCTACGAGCGTCAGAAAGAGCGCCGCATGAAGTTACGCAAGCACAGAGCAATAGGATAGGGGCATATTATTAATGGCCAAGCGTGAAGTTGTTGTTGAAACCAGAAATTTATCGATGCACTTTGGAGGTGTGCGGGCGGTGGACAATGTTGATTTTGAGCTGCGCGAAAAAGAGCTACGTTGTCTTATTGGTCCGAACGGGGCCGGCAAGTCAACATTTTTTAAATGTCTTACCGGACAGTTACGCCCAACATCAGGGGATGTGGTGGTCCGCGACATAACAATGACGGGACGCGAATCCCATGAAATCGCAAGCCTTGGTGTGGGTATCAAAACACAGGTCCCTAACTTATTTGATGGGCTTACCGCACACGAAAACCTTTGGCTTTCGTCGCGTAGGTGGCATGGGGACAGACGAGCCAACACCCTTGTTAAAGAAACCATTGATCGCCTTGAACTGGGTGAAATTCGAAGCTCAATTGTTGGTAGTCTTGCGCATGGTCAGCGCCAAATGGTGGAACTTGGCATGGTGGTTTCGGCAGAGCCTTGGCTCGTATTGCTTGACGAACCAGCAGCAGGAATGACAGACGAAGAAACCTTTAAGACAGCCGAACTTATACGCGAAATCAATAAAACCTCAGCATTGATTGTGGTTGAACATGATATGAATTTTATTCGCGCCATAAGCGATATTGTGACATTGTTTCATCAAGGATCAATTTTTATGGAAGACAACATGGATGTGATTTCTGCCGATCCGCGAGCAAGAGAAATTTATCTGGGCCACAAAACATGAGCGCATTTCTTGAAATCAAGGGCTTGTCTGCAGGTTACGGCAGAATACCAGTGCTACATGGTGTTGAATGCAACGTACATGACAATGAAATATTGGGTATTTTAGGCAATAACGGAATGGGAAAGTCTACCCTTCTTAAGACAGTCATGGGTATCATCTCACCAACATCAGGTACGATCCTTTATTCCGGCCAAGACGTCACGCGCTTGAAACCTGGACCAAGAGCACAATATGGTATGGGATATGTTCCCCAGGGACGCGGAATATTCCCCAATCTAAGCGTTTTGGACAATCTGCGCATGGGTGTTGTGGGTCATGGATTAGATGAAGAAGATGCAATACGCGACACAGTTCTTGATTTTCCTCGACTTGAAAGCCTCTTGGATCGCTCAGGCGGCACCTTATCTGGTGGTGAACAGCAAATTCTGGCGCTTGCGCGCTGTTTGATTTCACAACCTGACCTAATTTTACTTGACGAACCCACTGAAGGTATTCAACCTTCAATTGTCGATGAGATAGGTGAGATTCTCAACGCGTTAAACCGTAAAAAGGGCGTAACGATTGTTCTGGTAGAACAGAATATGGAGTTCATAACAGAACTGTCGCGTCGCATTAAAATTATGGAAAAGGGAAGCTTTGCAGGCGAAGTAGATCTTATTTCAGGACAAGGTAAAGACCTCTTGCAAAGTTTCTCTGGTTTTGGAGGATCAAAAAACCAACGGCTATCTCCTCCATCACTCGAAAAAACTCCATCAAGAGCGTCTGAGCCCACACAAAGAGTACCAGACGCCAGAAAAAGCACAACGCAGCCTACTGCCGCGTCCTTTAGTGACGCCCCATTAACCGAAAGGATTATGAAAATGACTGTTCAACGCCCAACATTTGCCCAGCTTAAGGAAATTACGCTTGAGCTATGCATGCAGCTCTCTGATGAGCAAATCAAGGAATTTCTGGAAAATATGAAAGGATCGCTTGATGCCTATGATTTGGTGGATGGCATGCCAGATTATTTACCACCTGTTCTCTACCCCCGTACCAGTGGTTCACGTCCTACAGACGAGGAAAATCCGCTAAATGGATGGTATATAAAAACTGAAGTGCGTGGCGCCCCCAAAGGACCTCTGTTTGGCAAAACTGTTGCATTGAAAGACAATGTTTGCCTTGCCGGGGTTCCCATGATGAACGGCTCCTCCACTTTAAAAGGTTACACGCCAGATGTAGATGCTACCGTCGTAACTCGTCTTTTGGATGCAGGTGCAACAATTACAGGAAAAGCGCATTGCGAATATTACTGTTTTTCAGGAGGCAGTCACACAAATGCAACTGGGCCAGTCCATAACCCATTCAAAAGGGGTTATTCTGCAGGGGGATCTTCTTCAGGGTCCGCGGCACTAGTGGCAGGCAAATATGTAGATATGGCCATTGGAGGTGATCAGGGAGGCTCTATACGGATGCCAGCCGCTTATTCAGGCTGCTACGGTATGAAGCCGACACATGGACTTGTGCCCTATACTGGCATCATGCCTATTGAATCTACCCTCGATCACGCAGGACCAATGACCCAAAACGTGGCTGATAACGCACTTATGCTTGAAGTTATAGCCGGCGCAGATGGGTTGGATCCGCGTCAGTATAATGTAGTGACAGATACCTATACCCGCGCAGTAACAGCGGGAGCTTCGGGTCTTAAGATCGGTATTGTAAAAGAAGGCTTTGGCCACGACAGTAGTGAAACCGATGTAGATCAAAAGGTGCGTGCTGCTGCCAATATTTTAAGTGAGTGTGGTGCATCTGTCGACGAAATATCTGTCCCTTGGCACCTTAAGGGTCTGCCAATATGGACCCCAATCGCAAGCGAAGGCGCAACTAATCAGATGATGCATGGAAATGGTATGGGGACTGGCTGGGAAGGCATGTACACAACTTCTCTATTGGACTATCATGCCAATTGGCGTGGACGTGCCGATGAGCTGTCAGATACTTTGAAAATCACAATGTTTGTTGGGCAGTATTTTCTAAAACATCATAGGGGTCATTACTATGCCAAAGCCCAAAATCTTTCGCGCCAACTGCGTGAAGAATATAACAAGGTTCTTGCCTCTTATGATCTTTTGCTTATGCCAACAACTCCGATGAAAGCCACCCCAATCCCAGAGAGATCAGAAGGCCTTGCAACCTGGACCCAACGTGCGTTTGAAATGCTGGTCAATACAGCCCCCTTTGATGTGACGGGCCATCCAGGAATGTCCGTTCCCTGTGGAATGTCTGATGGTCTACCCGTTGGCATGATGCTGATTGGACGTCATTATGAGGAAAGCACAATTTATCGCGCTGCTGGTGCCTTTGAAGCTGCAAAGGATTGGCAGACACTTTAAATCTGCGAGAAGAGGACACAATGGTACAAATTGCGCCTGCCGAAGGTCTTAGCCACGTCATTGGAGACCAATCAAACCGCCTATTGAACGTAACGTTGCCAGAGTTTTTTAACTATACGCGACAAAAATATGGACAGTGTGAAGCCGTTGTTTTTTCGCAGTTCAACATGCGCTGGAACTATAGTGAACTTTTGGACAAATGTGATGAATTTGCAGCCGGTCTTTTGGCGCTTGGGCTATACAAAGGAGACCGAGTCGGTATTTGGTCCCCAAATCGGGCAGAGTGGATTGTTGCACAAATTGCAACGGCACGCCTTGGAATAATTCTTGTCAACATTAATCCTGCTTATAAAGGAACAGAGCTCGAATATTGTATAAAAAAAGTCGATCTAAAATGTTTGATCTTTGCGACGCAATTTAAATCATCAGCTTATGCTCAAACAATTCTAGATCTTTGTCCTGAGTTGCTCGAGCAAAAGCCTGGACACCTACACCTAAAAAAACTCCCAAGTCTGCGCGTGTTAGTGCAAATTTCAGAAACACCCATAGCGGGTGCTTACTCCTTTCAAGAGGTCGTTAAAAAAGCTACCAAAGGGTATTTTGAGCGACTTGATTACATTTCTAATGGGCTACGTCCTGATGATGCGATTAATATACAGTTTACATCTGGTACTACGGGTTCACCGAAAGGAGCAACACTGAGCCATAAAAATATAATTAATAACGCGGTATCTTGTGCCAAAGCCATGAACCTGACACACTATGATCGGCTATGCATTCCAGTACCTCTTTATCATTGTTTTGGGATGGTCCTTGGAACGCTTGCCTGCTGCGCGGCTGGGGCTACGATGATATTCCCAAGCGAAGGCTTTGAACCAGACAAAACCATGCAAGCCCTCAAAAGTGAAAACTGTACTGCGGTTCATGGGGTGCCTACCATGTTTTCAGCAATGTTAGCCTCCTCGGAATTTGAGGGAAAACCGATTAAGTCTTTACGTACAGGTATAATGGCTGGATCACAATGCCCTGAAGTACTGATGCGCCGCGTGCTTTATGATTTGGGATGCTCTGAAATAACTATCGGATATGGAATGACTGAAACTAGCCCTATTTCATTTCAATCGGACGTCAATGATCCTGTGGATGTACGGGTCAGCACTGTGGGACGTATCCAACCTCATTGCGAGGTGAAAATAGTAGAAGATGATGGCTCAACTTGCGCCGTCGGTCAAACAGGAGAGCTTTGGACCAAAGGCTATTTGGTAATGAAAGGGTATTGGAACGATACTGAGGCCACTGAGTCCTCTATAGAAAACGGATGGATGAAAACTGGTGATCTTGCCACTATTGACAATGAGGGTTTCTGTCGGATTGTTGGCCGCAAAAAAGATATGGTGATCCGTGGTGGGGAAAATATTTACCCAGCAGAACTCGAAGAATTTCTCACCGCTCAAAAAGGTATTCTGGAAGCACATGTTTTTGGTGTTCCAGACGAAAAATTTGGCGAGCAACTAGTAGCCTGGATCATCCCTGAAGAAGGTACCACTCTCGATGAAATCTCTATTCAGAACCTCTGTAAAAATGCGCTAGCCTATTACAAAGTACCAGCCATAGTGCGTTTTGTGAAGGAAGTGCCCCTTACCGCCACAGGAAAACCTCAAAAATTCAAAATGCGCGAGATAATGTTGAACGAAACCTAAATTGTTTAACTACATCTCGTTATTTAATAGGGCGAGTAAAGAAAAATTGGTACTTATAATAGCGTACTTTCATACCTCATATCTTTCGCCAGCTGGAGGGATAAAACTTGTCGAGGGCTTATAGGGATAGGCACTAGAAAATTCTTAAAGACAATGTTACTATATCACGAAAACAGTAATAACGGTCAAAGATTGATATGTCCACTTTACCAGATAGAAATGAACTTGAGTTTGCAAAAATAGAGGAGATTGCAAACTCTGAAAATGACCATCCTGTTTTTATGCTAAATTTAAATAAATACTTTGATAGAGGTGGGTTTCTCAATCAAAATGAAAAATATAATGATTACATCAAAACGGTATATGCCATTTTGCATGAAACTGGTGGCAAAATGTTATGGAGATCTACTGTTCATGACCAAATGGTTGGCAACCAGGAGATAGATGAGGTTTGGGCGGTTTGGTACCCATCTCACAAGGCGTTTTTGGGCCTTAAAGACGTACCAACTGCCGCAAAGTCGTTCACCTTGAAACGGCAGGTCGTCGAACGAGCCGTAATTCACAGATGTGATCCGTATTAGAATAAGGGGTGATGGAATGGCTGAGGTACCAAATATAAATAAAAAGGCCCTTGATGAGGTTTCTAAAATAGCAAATAGCGGCGACGATAGACCTGTATTGATGTTGAATTTGAATACCTATTTTCATGGTGAAAGCACGATGTCATCTGATGCATACACTGCTTACAATTCTGCAGTTGAAGCAATTCTCAGAGAGGTAAAAGGAAAAATCTTGTGGCGATCTCCTGTATATGGACAACCGGTAGGAAAGCAAAATGTCGACGAAGTATTGGCAGTTTGGTACCCAAATCATCAGGCTTTCATAGATATTAAAGACGCGCCCAGCTCGGCACGATTTGCTGAGGCCAAAAATAGGGTTGTAAAGCATGCTATTATACATCGAAGCGATCCGTACACTGTTGAAAGAGTTCCTTGAGCAGAGGCAAAATATTCGGGACACATCCAAACATTTCTAGTTAGGCAGTAAGAAAATTATAGTTTTTGAAAACTTAAGGCAATTAAGCTATCCCGGGGATTGCTTGGTAAAATTGTTCTGAACATTTTAATAACCAATTTTTATTCAACACTAACGATTTGCTCCTCTATTTTTGTATTAAAGAAAGTATCAGGAGCCCCATACTGCAAAAGTATTTTGGGGGATGGAATGGGGGATAGATTAGCTAAAAAAATACTAAGTTATTGTTTTTCAATGGTTTTATGAAGACAGATGGCGGAGGAGGTGTCCGTCTTTCTCACGTCTAACTCTCTGTTTTTACTATAGTTTAGCAAATTTATGGCTTTTAGACCACAAGCGAGCCCACAAAAGTACCATGGTACTTTTTAAAAATTGTATTGGACCTGGTTTTTAACATTTAAATTCGACATTTATGATTTACGAATTTAATTTTTCATACTCTTTAAACTTTAATCAATCTTTTGTATGCTGTCCTAATGAGTAGGATATTTCTCTTAACATTATTAGTGTCACTTTTTTTTCATGCATCTCATGCTAGAGATACTACTCCTATTTGGGGTGATTTCTTCTTCGATATGAAGAGAAAGCAAGCAATAAATTTGCTTAAAAAGCATTGTAAGAAAATTGATTATGAAACAGAGATTTACGTAGGAATTTCGGGTAAAAAATGTAGTTTTTCAACTGAACCTTTTCAAAATAAAGAAACTTCAATCGACTTAGTTTTTGATCATGCTTTTTTCAAAATTAATAAACGATTAAGGTATATTGCTTTTAGGTTTGATGATTACAATAGACGACATCTCGAGAGGCTCTACAAATACTCCAAACTTAACTGGTTTATTTCAGGCAATTGGAATTGTAATTCTCCGGCCAACCACTCATCTCTTGGGCAAACAGTTCAAATATGCGGCGCTGCGTTCAATAATGGTAAAGTGCACCTGATAAATAGTATTTCTCGTGCCAGTAAAACTAATGAGAATTTATATGTTCGTGATAATCGTACGACGAGTATGTATTTTTACGCTATCGCACCTAAATATACAGTAACTGGTCGTCCCTAAATAGGAAAACTGACATTTTCAAGAATTTAATTATATAATTTTCAATCAACATCTGGAGAAATCCGGTAAACTTATATACGCTTTGATACCCTTCAGTTATTGTAATTAATTCATTTCCAGTGGTGCAGTTGCAGGACACAGTTGTTTTGCTACGTCCGTTATATGGTTGCTCCATTGGAGGTCTTCAACCATCCATTTTGGAATAGCATCAAATCCATACATTCTTCCTGCTATCATACCGGCAACAGCGCCAGTGGTATCAGAGTCATGCCCAAGATTGATGGCTTCAATAATGCAGTCCTCAAAATTATCTGTAGTTTGATAGGCCCACTAGACAATGAGCGCAACAGAAGCGTTTCGATATGAAGATGGCTCAGTAGATACATCCGATGAGGTGCTATTAGCTATGAACAAAAAGCTTCGGGCTATATCTAATCCCATAGCGGGGAAGATTTACTGTATCGAAGGACGCCGTTGCTTATGTATTGCAGTAAACGCTAGTTATGGTGGAGGAATGACAGATTGCTGGGCGGTAGAGGGGCACTCAGCTCAAATGACTATTATAGACGGTGACAAACAATTCGAT
>OZSS01001573.1_pt1 | contig 10470 bp, 7 predicted proteins | sample 1779911 | NCBI WGS metagenome assembly OZSS01 (sample SAMEA2603589, study PRJEB24840) | metagenome | biome: Water; feature: Photic zone; material: Seawater sample | place: Mediterranean Sea | collected 2013-11-12 | depth 10 m | reverse complement strand
CCATCTGGTAATATAAATCCTGAAGGCACCCATCCGTCACTGTTTGAGCCTGTCCATGGGTCTGCCCCTGATATTGCTGGTAAAGGCATTGCCAACCCGATTGGCCAGATTTGGGCAGGAGCAATGATGCTTGAGCATCTTGGTCACAAGGATGCTGCAGATGATATTGTTAAAGCTATTTCCGATACGCTTCCTGAACCGGCTCTGCGTACACGTGATTTGGGGGGTACTGCAAATACCATAGCTTCTGGTAGAGCCATTGCTGAAAGACTTGAATGAAATTCAGCGGAATAAATGTGCTGGCAATCTCTATGGCATTTTTTGATTTAGATGAGACTGGCTGAATGAAATGACTGTCAAACAGGGCTCAGGGAGTTTTTCCGAACGTCACCAAAAATTCGTTATCATCATCGCTGCCTTTGTGTCCGCGATGGGCATTATTGATGCCACAGCTCTGAACGTTGCCTTACCTTTCATACAGTCCAGTTTGAACGCACCAACTGCAGATGTGCACTGGGTATTAGAAATCTACCTTTTATTTTTGGCTGCATTGATGATGGCTGGGGGCGCACTTGGTGACACACTTGGACGCAGACGACCATTGCGTTGGGGAATTATTGCATTTGCACTGTCATCTGTTGGTTGTGCGCTGGCTAACTCAACAGAAACATTAATTTTTTACCGGGCACTTCAGGGCATGGCGTCAGCGCTGATGTTGCCGGCCAGCCTAGCCCTTATCAATGCAGGGTTTCCACCTCCTGAGCGAGCAGCAGCGATTGGTAAATGGTCAGCAATCATGGCACTGGCTATACCACTTGGGCCTCTGGTTGGCGGGCTAGCTGTTGATTTTCTGTCTTGGCACTATGTCTTTTTTCTAAATGTGCCTTTATGTCTGCTCTGTCTGGCGCTTCTGGCTTTTCTGCCGCGCCCTCCTTTTGAACCGCCTGAACCGCAGCCCCTTGATATTCCCGGCTCATTAACCATTACAGCCTCTTTGGGATTGCTGACCTATGCCCTGCTTGAGGCAGGAAGAAACGGTTCATTTACTTTGTTTCAGGTTATGCTTCTGCTTACAGGTACTGCCTTACTTTTTGTGTTTTTTGCACTTGAGGCCCGCTTGAAGTCACCCATGTTGCCATCTTCTTTACTACGCGATAGACGTTTCGTGCTTGTTTCTGTCCAGACCTTTATGTTGTTCGCGGGGTTTCAGTCTGCGATGTATTTTCTTAGCTTTCTGTTCATTCAATCTTATGGTTATTCAGCTCTAGAGGCTGGTATTGCCTCAGTTCCCATCCCAATAATTGTATCCTTGGTTTCACCACGTGCGGGCCGGTATGTCAGTCAGCATGGGCCGCGTGGCATACTATGTGTTTCGTCAGTATTAATGGGAATTTCTTTGCTTTGGCTGTCCTTTACCACAGGCGACTATCTAAGTTCTGTTCTTCCTGGAATGGTGATATTGGGGTTTGCTGTTGGTTTTTTTGCTGCCCCACTGACTGCGGTAGCGATGGTTGCGGCTGGGCCAGGACGGGACGGACTTGCCAGCGGAGTCAATAATGCTGTCGCTCGAATTGGGCCACTTCTAGGTATTGCTGTTTTCGGCTATTGGATTGGAGGGGATTATGCGAAAAGCCTGTCCGCAGCACTTGAACTCTCATCTTTTACAGCAGTCTATAAGGACTTTCTAATTGACAACAAGGCAATGATGGCGGCGGTAGACCTGCCAACAACGTGGCCGGAAACAGTAACCCAAAATGTTTTTGAACTTGTGCGGACTCTGTTTGCTGATTCTGTGCGGACTGTGCTTCGGATCAGCGCTGTATTTGCATTTGTGGCTGCAGGCTTAGCCTTACTCTATCGCCGAGAGGATGCCAAACAAGGAAGTTCATTTCATGACTGAAAAATCATCACTTCTCGTTACGCTTGAACAGATTATGTCAGACCATGATGGGTCTTTGGATAACTGCATGACAGCCCAACCAGATATTCAGAATGTTTTGATTTATTGGCCTATAACCGTTGATGTTAAAGGCAAAGGCAAACAAAATTTTTTAGTTGGTGTAGCTGTATGCTTTACAGAATTTCTGGCTGAAGAAGCAAAGGACCAATTCGAGCAGCTGACAGCGGCCGATGCCAATCTAATTTTTGCTTATGTCCCAGCTTGGCAATATGGGCAGGCTGATTTTGGTATATTTATAGAACAGACAAGCTTTGGTGACATACTAACCAATTCTCTGGTTGCAGAAATCGTCGAAAAATCAGCTATCGAACAGACTCTAATTCGTCGCAGCAATCTATTATAATCTCGTCAGAAGGTGGTCTAGCAGTTTGGCTGGCAACAGGTGTTTTAGCAGCCACGCTATTTTTGTTAGCACTGTGATCCTGTAGCGTAATTTTGGTTTTGCAGACTCACATGCCTCTATCACAGCGGAGCTAACTGCGGCCGGTTTCAGCTCAAATAAATCAGGTAGCTCGTTGTCTGAGGCGGTTAATCGGGGGATAACAATCTGCTCATAAATTGGCTTTAAGACTGAGCTTTTCCAGTCAATCCAATGTTCAAAATGTGGTTGGCTGTTTTTTCTGATACGGGTGCGAATGGGGCCAGGTTCAATAAGGATGACATGAATTCCGCTACCTTTTAATTCTAGACGCAATGTATCAGACAAACCTTCTAAAGCGAATTTGGTGGAATTATACGCACCGCGAAAGCGCAATGCAGCGAACCCTAAAACAGAGGAGTTTTGAATAATTCGGCCTTCTTTTTGTTCGCGCATGACCTTTACAGCAAGTCGGGTAAGATGATGCCAGCCAAAAAAATTAGCCTCAAAGATTTGGCGAAGCGCATCTGTTGGCAGGTCTTCAACAGCGCCGGGTATTGCATAAGCGCCATTATTAAAAACTACATCAATGCGACCACCTGCATTATTGAGGGCAGAGAGAAATGCCTTGTCAATTGAGTCTCTATCCTCATAATCGAGCACAAAACTTATCAGACCCATTTTCCGAAGATTTTTACAATCTTTTTCTTTGCGGCATGTGGCTATAACCAACCAGCCCCTAGCTTTCATTGTTAAAGCGGCGTCAAGGCCAATACCGCTTGAACATCCTGTGATCAGAATTACTTTCTGTTCTGGCCTATCTGATTTTGGTGTTGAGGTAGTCATGTTCAGGTGTTGCGGGCCTCTATATCTGGCCAGTGTTTGTGAAAGCGCGCTTTGTTTGCGGGGCTTAAACGTGCCCTTACGATATGTTGACCTTCTGCATTGTAACGTGATTCAACAATGCTAGCATGCTGGTGCAGCCAAGCACTAGCTGCAGCGTGTTCAGGGTTGATAATTATCTGCCAGTCTGCATCACGCTGGGCAAAATAGTTGTCAATTTGGTTGAGTAAATCATCGACACCAGACCCAGATAAGGCAGAACATGTCATTGTTCGACCGTTTAGGCCAGTTTGGATGAAAGGTATGTCGACAGCCTCATCTGCAATATCAGCCTTATTGAAAATATGCAAAAGATGATCTTCTCGAGAATGCTCATCAATACCAATATCATCGAGAACAGCGGATACATCAGATGCTTCCTCTGAACATAAATCTGAAGACATATCATGCACATGTAAAATTAAATCTGCCTGAACAACCTCTTCAAGTGTTGATTTAAATGCTTCAACAAGCTCAGTGGGTAAGGCGCTAATAAAGCCAACTGTGTCAGCCAGAACAATCTGACGGCCAGAGGGTAAAACCATCCCCCTCATCGTTGGATCAAGGGTTGCAAATAGCATATCCTTTGATAGCACATTTGCGCCGGTAAGCCTGTTGAATAATGTAGATTTACCTGCATTTGTGTAGCCAACAAGGGCGACAGTTGGGGTTTCAGATTTGCCCCTATTACGGCGTTGTAAGCCTCTTGTCCGTTCCACATCACTAAGTTCTTTTTTAATTTGTTTGACCTGATCTGTCAGCACACGCCTGTCAAGTTCAATCTGGCGTTCTCCTGGCCCTCCTAGAAAGCCACTTCCGCCTCGTTGACGTTCTAGATGCGTCCAAGACCTTACTAGACGGCTTTTCTGGAAGGTTAAGGCGGCCAATTCCACCTGTAGTCGGCCTGCATGCGTGTTAGCCCTGGCGCCAAAAATTTCTAAAATTAGTGCTGTCCGGTCAATAACTTTACATTTCAATGATGTTTCCAGATTACGATGCTGGATTGGGCTCAAATTTGTATTAATAATGATAAGTGGATGTTTGCTGGTGGTTGCTAAATCAGCAAGCCTTTCAATCACGCCTGGACCGAGATATGTTCCAGAGCGTGTTTTGGATAAGAAAATAATTTCCTGATGAATTACTTCTAGCTGGATTGCCTCTGCTAATCCCGAAGCTTCCTCCAACTTTGTCTGTGGGGTGCGGGCGGATATCCTAGCAAGTGGCTGCTTCAATTCAGGCTGCACAATGAAGGCGTTTTGTCGACCCATTAAATTCCATTTCGTTTAGCAATAACTACCAGTGATACTTTGATCTTGAAATCGTTCTTCCCCCTGCCCACATATGGCGAAATAATCTAATCACAACAAGGTTTCAAGAGGTTAAAGATGACAAGCAAAACTCATGCGTTTGAGGCAGATACCGGTAAAATTCTCGATATCGTTATCAATTCTTTGTATTCAAACAAAGAAATCTTCTTGCGTGAATTGATCTCAAATGCATCTGACGCGATCGATAAGCGCCGCTACATGGCCGCAACTAATCAGTCGCTGCAGAGCGATGAACCTGCCGCGATCAAACTGATCGTTGATAGTAAAGCAAAAACGCTTACTATTCAAGATAATGGTATTGGGCTTAGTTCAGATGACATGGCATCTTCTCTTGGTACCATTGCCCGTTCAGGATCAAAAGCCTTTCTTGAGCAGGTTGAGCAGGCCACGGCAGACCAGGAAAAAAATGAGAAAAAAAATAAGGAGTCTGCTTTCTCTCTAATTGGTCAGTTTGGCGTTGGATTTTATTCTGCTTTCATGGTGGCAGATAAAGTTGAAGTTATTTCGTTGAAAGCAGGCGAAACAACAGCTCATAAATGGACTTCAGATGGGCGGTCAGGTTACCAGGTTGAAGAGAGTGAACGTGCAACGGCCGGAACAGATATTATTCTACATCTGAAGAAGGATCAAAAAGACTATCTGGATGAAACACGCCTGTCTTATCTTGTACGCAAATATTCAGATCACTTGAGTTATCCTGTATTCTGGCAGCCACCTAAGGTTGATGAGCCAAGACAGTTAAATTCGGGTTCAGCCATATGGACCCGTCAGAAGTCTGAAATTAAAGATGAAGATTACACGGCGTTTTATCGGCAGATCGGAGCTGGTTATGATGAACCATTTATGACACTTCATAACCGAACAGAAGGAGTTCTCAATTATACCAGCCTGCTCTTCATCCCAACAGCCAGACCATTTGATTTATTTAATCCTGACCGCAAATCAAGAATGCAGCTTTATATCAACCGCGTATTCATTACAGAAGAATGTGAGGATATTGTCCCTCCATGGCTTCGGTTTGTGCGCGGGGTAGTTGACACCCCTGATCTAGACCTCAATGTAAGTCGCGAGATGCTACAGCATAATCCGGCTGTTGTTAAAATTGGCAAAGCAGTAGTGAAGCGTATTCTAACTGAATTGCAGAAGAAGAAGGATAAAGACGCTGATGCTTATGCGCAATTCTGGGCAGAGTTTGGCATTGTGCTAAAAGAAGGTTTGTATGAGGATCTGGATAATCGAGACAAGCTTCTGAAGCTCAGTCTTTTCACATCCGCAAAGACAGGTCAGTTTATTTCTCTTTCTGATTACATCGCTGCTATGCCAGAAAAGCAGGAAAAAATTTATACGCTATCTGCAGAAACTCCGGAGCAGGCCCAGACTAGCCCCCATCTTGAAGGGTTTAGAGCACGTGATATCGATGTGTTATTAATGACGGACCCTGTGGATGAATTTTGGATGCAAGCAATCAATGAGTTTGAAGGAAAGGCTTTTGCTTCTGCATCTAGAGGCGCTATTGACCTTGATGAAATTGCCACAAAACCGTTATCTGATGATGTTGATACAGCCCCTGCAGATGATGCAGAGCTCGCTCCTCTTCTTGCAAAAGTGAAGACAATTCTTGGCGATACAGTCAAAGATGTGCGCTTGTCAAAGACCCTTACCGACAGCCCTGTCTGTCTAGTTGCAGATGAAGATGGCATGGATATTCAGATGGAGCGCCTAATGAAAGCGCATAATAAAGACTTTTCTGGGTCACCGCGCATCCTTGAATTGAATCCATCACATGAACTGATAACAGGCCTAAAAGACAAAATCAAAGCGGATAAGGATCCTGATTTGGTTCATGATGCTGCAACAATGCTGTTTGATCAGGCACTGATACTTGAAGGGCGTACACCTGTCAATTTGAACGAATTTGCTAATCGAATGACTAGACTAATGCAGCGGGGTATTTCAGCCTAAGGCATGTGATGCAGGTGGATATCAGCTTTATTGATCATCTGCTCCAACATAGTGTCCGGTTCACCCATCATGCCATTTTCTGACAAAAGATATGGCTGCGCTGACAGGCGCAGCTGACCGCCTGAGCGGATAAAGTCTGCTATGGGGTCAGTCAGCATAACTGCCGGATAGTTCAGTTGCTCTTGTATCTGATAAGCAGTCAGCATTGCGAGTTGACGGCGGTCTGGAAGCCCAAGGCTATCAGACAAACCGTCATAGACATGCCATGCACCTGAATCTCTCAGTGCAATTGAAAACTGGTGAATGAAACCTGCGACATGCACCAATTCAGTTGGGTCAAGTAGCTCATAATTTGAATGCTGTTGAGATAGAAGCTGGTCATAATCATCGGCCTTGAAGGTTGTCTTTACATCAATATCAAGGCCTAGCAGCTGCTCAAGGTCCAGTTCAACACGCACATCACCATGAATTTGTGTAGTACTAATTTGGTTGAGCATTGACGCCTGCATATCGAGGCGCATGGCATCCAAATTCAAGCCTGCCAGCATGAGCTGAAATACGAGAGACGCCTCTCCCATTCCGAGGGGCAGCAAACGCGCATTTGTCAGCCTTGCCTCACTTAGATATTGACCTTCGGGAAGCTGTCGATTGATCAGGTCAGGATTCGCATCAATAATAAAGTCCTCTATTTCAATGCGCAAACCCTCATCCAGCATGTCCAGGACTAGACCAGAAACAGAAAAATAACTTTGTTTTGTGCGGTTTTCATAATGTCTTTTCGCGAGTCCATCAAGTGAGTCTGGTTGTGTGAAGTAAATATTTTCGATTTGGATCAGGCTGCTGGCTAGCTCTGCCTCTTGTTCAGATCCGGGCGCGGTTGTCAGCTTGGCATTTAAAATCTCAGCTTGCTCAATCCATTCAAGGTTTTCTGGAGTCCCTTTTGCGCGAAGCTCAAGCTTATCAGCTGTGAGGCGCTCACCATTCTGCGAGGTGATAATGACATCAACGATATCAATAAATTGCGGCCCAAAATCTTCAGATATATTCAATGTTCCCTGTTTATAGCGCAGCTCATAACCGTTAAAGGTCATGCTAACTTCCGCGCGCGTAGGCGTTATCTGAGTAAATAGGGTAACAAGGAAAAACGCTATGAGAGAACGCCATGAACGCCGCATTTGAAAGACTGGCGCCGCATATGAAAGTGAAAAGCGTTCTGCCATCACATCTGTCTCCACGTCAATCTTCTCAAACAATTGCTAACTTACCACATTCAGCCTTATTTACCCAAATGTGACGTCAGTTTTTTAAAGCTTATGATCCGGTTTTGCTGAGTTGAGCGTCTTTGGTGTGAATAGAAAGGCCATCAGGTACATCAGTTCGGACCACCTCCACCATTTCACCATGTCTGACCTTTCCCTGCAGCAGGGATTCAGCCAGTTGATCTTGAACATGGTTCTGGATGATACGCTTTAAGGGCCTCGCGCCATAATGTGGATCATAACCCTTGTCAGCTAACCAGTTTCTAGCATCAGCTGTAAGCTCAAGAGATATATCGCGATCCGCAAGACGGGCTTGAAGGCTTGCAATCTGAATATCAACGATTTTTCCCATATGTTCACGACTTAGACGCTGAAACAATAATATTGCATCCAATCGATTGAGAAACTCTGGTCTGAAAGCGGCTTGCACCTCTGTCATAACTGCCTCGCGAGCCTCATCGACAGACGCATCATCGTCAAGCTCCAAGAGCGGTGTAGATCCCAGATTGGATGTTAGCAGGATTAACGTATTGCGGAAATCAACTTTCCGGCCATGCCCGTCTGTCAGGTGACCATCATCAAGTACCTGCAGGAGTATATTGAAAATATCAGGGTGGGCTTTTTCTATTTCATCAAATAACACAAGTTGATAAGGGCGCCGGCGCACAGCTTCCGTAAGTGCGCCGCCTTCATCATAGCCGACATAACCAGGCGGTGCGCCAATTAGGCGAGAAACTGCGTGTTTTTCCATATATTCAGACATATCCAGACGCAGCACAGCTTCCGTATCGTCAAACATGAATTCAGCAAGGCTTTTGGCCAGCTCTGTTTTTCCCACCCCTGTTGGACCTAGCATGAGAAAACTGCCTATGGGATGTTCTGGATCATTAAGACCTGCACGTGCACGCCGGACAGCATTGGCGATGACTTTTATTGCTTGTTCCTGGCCAATGACTCTTTTACCGAGGGTTTGTTCCATCTGCAGTAGCTTGTCCTGCTCTTCACTAAGCATTTTAGTCACAGGTATGCCTGTCCATTGGCTAATAACCTGTGCAATATGTCTCTGCTCAACTTGCTCATCTATCAGGTCAGATCCTGATAAATGCTCTTTTACTGCCTCCAGTTCATTCTGCAAGCCAGGGAGAATGGCGTAGGTCAGTTCTGCTGCCTGTTCCAGGTTGCCCTTGCGTTGTGATATCTCCAAGGTGTGACGAGCGTCTTCAATCTTCTGCTGCAAAGCAGATATTTCACTCATCTGACGTTTAACAGTTTCCCACTTTTGCGTCAGTTCTTCTGACTGAGTCTGCAGCTCTGTTAATTGCTCTGAAATGATGTTGAGCCGTTTTAGGTTTGTGTCTTCATTATCTTCACGCAGCAAAGCAGCCTGTTCAATTTTCAACTGCACAATCTGCCTGTCGATGGCTTCAAGCTGTTCTGGTTTACTATCTGAGCGAATACGGATATGGCTGGCGGCCTCATCAACAACATCAATAGCTTTATCTGGCAGAAATCTTTCATTAATATAGCGATTGGACAGCTGTGCTGCTGAGACAAGCGCATCATCTGTGATCCGTATTCCGTGATGTAGCTCGTATTTTTCTTTTAAACCCCTGAGAATGAAAATTGTATCTTCCACACTCGGCTCACCTACAAAAACAGGCTGGAATCGGCGGGTAAGAGCAGCGTCAGCCTCAACATATTTTCTGTATTCATCCAGGGTTGTTGCTCCAATACAATGCAGTTTACCCCGGGCGAGGGCTGGCTTTAATAGATTTGAAGCGTCCATCGCACCATCTGTTTTACCTGCGCCGACAAGTTGGTGCATTTCATCAATGAATACAATTATATCACCTTCTGCTGCTTCTATTTCATCCAGAACTGCTTTAAGCCTTTCTTCAAATTCACCGCGGTATTTTGCACCGGCAACTAAGGCCCCCATATCTAGAGACAACAGTGTTTTATCTGCTAGGGCTTCAGGCACATCTTTATTGATAATACGTTGTGCTAACCCCTCTGCAATTGCTGTTTTGCCGACCCCTGGTGCCCCGATCAGAACAGGGTTATTCTTTGTGCGACGTGCCAGTATCTGGATGGTGCGCCGCACTTCTTCGTCCCGACCTATAACAGGATCAAGGTTACCCTGAAGGGCTAGGGCCGTCAGATCAGTTGCATATTTAGACAGGCTTTCCATCATTTCATCGCCAACATCACTGTCTATAGTCCGGCCTTTTCTTGTGCGAGCAATTGTCTGTTTCAGCATGTCTGCTTCCAGCCCGGCATCACTAAGCAGTTTTGCTGCCTTTGTGTCTGATGCGGACAATGCAACCAGAATGGCATCTAGTGAGACGAAGCTGTCCCCTTGAGCCTTTGCCCAGTCTTCAGCAACAGCGAGGATTCGTCCGAGTTTTGTATCTATTTGCAGATTATCTGCACCGCTCCCTGTCACTTCAGGAAGCTTATCCATTTCATGCGACAGGCTTTGTTTCAGGCTCTGTAGGTTTGTGCCGGCGCGAGCTAGTAATTTGCTTGCCAGTTGTTGTTCATCGTCAAGCAGTGCAGATAACAGATGCAGGTCTGTCATTTTCTGATGATGGCGGCGCAGTGCAACTTTTTGTGCACCGCCAATCACTTGGCGCACGGAAGCTGTAAACTGCTCACTATCCATATTTCACTCCCGTTGCTTATTTCAGTAATTTGCAACACTCCTGGTCTATTTTTCTA
>OZSS01001572.1_pt1 | contig 10473 bp, 5 predicted proteins | sample 1779911 | NCBI WGS metagenome assembly OZSS01 (sample SAMEA2603589, study PRJEB24840) | metagenome | biome: Water; feature: Photic zone; material: Seawater sample | place: Mediterranean Sea | collected 2013-11-12 | depth 10 m | reverse complement strand
CGCTCTACCACTTTGCCATTCAGCACTATGGGGTGCTGCGGCTCTATCAGCTACGCAATCCAAGGCAACAAGGGCTGTCGATTTCACAAGAGAGAAATTGGTGTTTGCTGTTGGGAGGTGTCCTCCCATGGCTGGGAGAATTGGTTCAGGGAACGACTTGGTTGCAGCAGGAGGGGCTACTGACCTTTTCTTGGGTACCATCCGATTCAGCTAGTATCTGGCTCCTGCGAGGAATGGTGTGTTTGGTTTCTTTAATGGCTTGGCGCAAGTTGACAGCGCAAAACTGCTCGCTAGCCTATCAAGCCTACTTGCTCAGCCTGTTGTTACTTGCCAATGCTGCCTGGTGGATTTCTCCGCTGGCGTTTCTGGTTCTGATCAGTGTACAGCACTGGCTGGTTGCGTTGGGAATTGCGGGACACGCTCGCTCCATCGACTCTCCCAAGGATCATTCAGGATGGAGAATCGTTGGTGTTTGGGTGCTAATGACCATCCTCGCGGTACCATTTCTGGAAATCGATTCAGTTGATTTGTCGAATGGCTTTGGCGCAGGGTGGATTCCTGGCTGGCAGGCTTTGTTGGGGGAGCCAAGTGTACTCACATTCTTTCTGGGGCTGGCATTTGCGAGTGGATTTGTTCACTATTTGATGGACCGAGCGGCTTACCGATTTGCAGATCCAATGGTCCGACAGCAGGTCTTACGGCTTTATCTTTCTGATTTACCAACTGGAGGAAATTCATGAATGGTGCGGAACAACTGATCCGAACCCTAGTTTCTGGGGGAATCAAGGTCTGTTTTGCGAATCCAGGTACTTCGGAGATGCACTTCTGTGCGGCCTTGGATCGGGTGGAGGGTCTAAAATGCGTATTGGGGCTCTTTGAGGGAGTGGTTACAGGAGCCGCCGATGGCTACGCAAGGATGAAGGATGAGCCAGCCGCGACTCTACTACACACGGGACCAGGATTGGCGAATGGGCTTTCCAACATTCACAACGCCCGCAAGGCTCACACACCAATGGTCAACGTCATCGGGGAACACGCCACCTACCACATTGAGCATGATGCTCCCCTAAATGCTGATATTGAAGGAATTGCAAGGCCCATGTCGGACTGGGTGAAGACTGCTCGTAATCCTACGGAGGTGGCTGCAACAACAGCTCAAGCGATCGCTGAAGCGCAGAAGGCTCCCGGCTGCATCGCCTCACTGATCCTGCCGGCAGATGCCGCGTGGAAAGATGCCGGTGAATTCAAGCAAGCTCCTCCAGTACCTAGTGTTCGAGCTGCCAGGAAAGTATCCAAGAAAGCACTCGAACATTGTGCCCGGGTTATTCGTGAGGAAGAAGACGTCTTGATCCTCCTCGGTGGAAAGACTCTGCGTGAAACTTCCTTGGAGTGGGCTGGGAAGCTGGTGAGTCACTGTGGGGTCAGCCTGATGACCGAGTTTGCGGCTGCCCGAACTCAAAGAGGGGCAGGAAGAGTGTACGTTCCCCGAATGCCCTATGTCGTCGACGTTGCCCTCGAAGCGACCAAGCGCTTCAAGCATACGATTCTGGTCAACACCAAGCCTCCGGTCGCCTTCTTTGCTTACCCCAACAAGCCCAGCTTACTGCTGTCAGAGGATTGTCAGATCCATACACTGGCGACAGGTCCCGAGGACGGTCCCCAAGCGCTCGTTGATCTTGCAAAAATGCTGGGGGCTGAGAATTCAGAAATCCAGCGCCAATCGTCCGACCTTCCTAAGATGCCCTCCGGAAAGCTGGATAGCGATACGATCTCTGCGGTAGTGGCAAACGTCCTGCCTGAAGGAGCAATCGTCAGTGATGAGTCGATCAGCATGGGTCGCAATCTGCTGGATTTTACCAAGGGTTGTCCGCCCCACGACTGGCTCTTCATCACAGGTGGTTCAATTGGGCAGGGCATGCCCTTGGCAACGGGAGCTGCGGTAGCCTGTCGGGATCGTCCGGTGCTCAGTTTGTCTGGAGATGGCAGTGCGATGTATACCCTCCAGTCACTATGGACGCAGGCCCGGGAGCAACTCAATGTCACAACAGTGATCTACGCCAATCGTAGCTATGCTATTCTCCATGGGGAACTTCGTAACGTCGGAGCACAACCTGGAAAGAATACCCGACGACTGTTTGACTTGGAGAATCCCCACTTGAATTGGGTGGAAATGGCCCGTGGAATGGGAGTGGATGGCGTACGGGTGGAAACAGCCGAAGAACTTCACCGGGCGATGAGTCATGGGCTCTCTACACCTGGTCCCTACTTGATTGAAGCAACCTGCTGATTGAAGCCTAAAGCCCCTTGAAATTCCTTGAGCGACCTTCCCATCGGAGAGTTTGCTTTGCGCGACCTTTTGCGAGCCCTGTGGCTGGTTTCCCTTATCTTCATCTGCCTGATCCTTCCTTTTTATCTCTGGCAGCAACTGGCCCCAGAATCCTACGAAGAATTCTGGCTAAAAAGCGTCTCTCCAATGAGTCGGGACGCTCGCAACGAAATCCTCCGTCAGCGTAGCCTTTGAAAGATCCTTTCAGGTCTCTGGAGGACAGATTTCATCAATTTTCCTGAGTGTATCGGCGTCTAACTCCTGGTCAGCTGCCAATACATTCAGTCTCGCCTGTTCAGGGGATTTCATTCCTGGAATGGGACAGGTGACAGCTGGATTGGCCAAGACAAACTGCAGCGCTAAGTCCAGCATACTTCTCTCTGCGGTAACGAATTGTCGTAGTTGACTGACTCGGCCAAGTTCTCTCAAGAATTTTTCACGTTGATTACCATCCGGATTCCATTTCAGCCTCACTGAATCCGTAAACCGGGTGTCTGCAGAGAATTTGTCTGCGAGCAAGCCCTGAGCGATTGGACCTCGTAACAGCACACCGATATTGTTTTCCAAGCAGTAGGGCAGAATCTCCTTTTCTGCGCTTCTGCTCAAAAGGGAGTAGTCGATCTGACAAGCCGCACAGTTACCATCCACATTGATTGCTTTGAGAGAAGGCATATCATTGGTAGAAATCGCGTAATGGCGAATCTTCCCCTGTTGCTTCAATAGCTCGAAAGCTTCTACAAAAATTTCAGGATTTTCTGGAGTGCCCACATGGCACTGATAAAGATCAATGTAGTCCGTACCGAGTCGATACAAGCTGGCGTGGCAACAATTGATGATGCTGTGAATGCTTTTCAAGCCAATTGGATCACCGATTCTTCGGCCCCAATTGCCAACCTTGGTGGCAATCAAGACTTTGTCACGTTTGTTCTTCAAGGCCTTGCCAGTGTAGAACTCGCTCTGCCCTAGCCCATAGGAATCCGCTGTGTCAAATAAATTAACACCGGCATCAAAGGCAGCATCAACAGTTTGGATCGCTTGCGCTTCTTCAATGGGGCCCCATTGCCCACCGATGCCCCAGCAGCCCATTGAAACTGCGCTCACTTCATAACCTGTTTTGCCAAGTACTCTATATCTCATTGCTGATTCCTCCCCTGAGTTCGTGTGATTCTACCTGCAAAATTGCCATGGTAATTAACGGCGCCAAAAGCATCCTTTGTAACTCCAACCACTCTAATCGGGAATATTATTGAAAAAATCAAATTCTCCGAACAGCTTTGAGTAAAAAGTGTATATTCAGTTTTTTTTCGCCACAGCTGCTTGACGTGTAATTTTTCATTTCAAGCATAAATCCAAATATTATAGATAATCGATATTTATCATCCGGAGTCAATAAAGAATGAATGATCAGCAATCATCAAATCATCAATTTATGCCTGGAGACCCTATTGGAAGTGGAGATTTCGATCCTGGTGTTGGGGGTTGCCTGATCTAAATATGATTACCAAACCAAATTTAATCTATTAAGGATAGAGGCATTCTCTCTGGATCATAATCATCTATGGCAAAAAAATTAGGCCCAAGTCAGGTGCTTTTTTTGCCAAAATTCCTGACGCTGACCGCAGTTCCAGCAACATTCTTCTTAATTCAGCATAACCGTTTCTGAAGATCACCAAAATAAATTGTACTGCTTCTCCCCCAGTCCTCCTCCACAAATAATACGTTGTGAATTATAGTCTGACTAAAGTGTTTCATATTTAAGACATTTAAGTATTTTCATAACAAACAGATTCAATTCGCATCGACCCTTTGGTTCAACTTGGCACCCAACAAAGTAGACAGATCATGAAATGGCTCATCACCCTCCTCACCGTAGCGCTAACCACCACCGGCTGCATACTTGAGACACCCGATCCATGTGATGCCAGCCCGATCTCCTGCGATTCGACTCCAGTCATTAAAGAACCGGTACCAGCGACACCAAGTATTCAAGCAACTCCCGGGGTTGAGTCCATCAGCGTCAGTTGGAGTGGCTCCACCCGAGCCGAGGCCTACATGCTCTATCACAACACGAGCCAACCAGTCGGAACCAGCAACCGGATTGATTTGGCTAATGTGACCAATTACAGCTTTAGCGGCCTGGATCCTTCCAAGACCTACTACTACTCGGTGGTGGGCTACAACAAAACAGGGCCCAGCTCGATGAGTGCCGCAGCCGGGGCCACCCCGATACCTAAGGCACCCGCCAGTATCACGGCCACCCTGGGGGCTGGCTCAAACACGATCACTTGGCCAAGCACCAATGGCGCCACTGGAGGCTACACTCTCTATTACAGCACCAGCACTCCGGTGACGACCAGTGACAATGCCTTTGCCGTCTCCGGCACTTCCTACACGCATACTGGACTGGCAGGGGGCACACCGATCTACTATGCCGTCTCTGCCTACAACGCTGGGGGCCATTCACCACTCTCTAGTGAAACAAGTAGCCTTCCCAATCCGGCAACTCCAACAGGGATTGCCGCCGTGGCTGGAACCGAAGAAAATGTAATTAGCTGGAACAGCGTGGCTGGCGCTACCGGATATACCTTGCACTACAGCGAGTCGACACCTGTGACTACAGGTGACCCCTTCTTCACCGTCAGTGGAAACAACTATACACACACCAGCTTGGATGCCGCGAAGACCTATTACTATGCAGTGATTGCAAATGGCTCAACCGGCTCTAGCCCACTCTCCGGCGAGGCTTCAGCACAACCAATTCCTGCTGTTCCAACCATGACTGTTGGTACGAGCACAGACTCTTCAGTAACCGTCACTTGGAATACAGTCAGTGGGGCGAGTTATAAAATCTACAGCAGTACCACCTCCCCTGTCAGCACGAGTGATAATCAAACAATAACAACAGGAAACTCCCACACGGTCAGCGGTCTAACCACTGGGGATACGCTCTATTTTGCGATGATCTCAGAGAATAGCATTGGACAGTCATCAGGAGTTTTGTCCAATGAAGTCTCTGCGATGGCAGTCCCTTTAGCTCCAAGGACCCTCGTTGCTACACCAGATCCTGATGGTAAGAAAATTAACCTTAGCTGGGGAACGACCGCTGGGGCTAACGGCTATAAGGTGTATCTAAAGACGGGTACTCACTCAGCAGTGAGCACAAGTGATTCACTAGTTAAAGATACAACTTCAACAATAGCAACAATAACTGCGTTGAATATTGGTGAAAAAGGAACCTTTGGTGTGTTGGCATACAATGCTGGTGGGAATTCTGGGTGGAGTAACATCGAAGTAGTGCAGCCACTTCCAAGGCAACCAACTATTTCCACACCGATTGATGTATCACAGCCTGGAAAAGCTACCTTTACATGGAACAACAATAATGGGGTAGATACCTTCAACATCTATCGAGTACTGACAGCAACCTCCTCTAATCCAGAAATTGATGGAGCCTTGATCGCCACTGTAAGTGGGAGTGTGACGACTTATACTGATAGTGGATTTCCAAACTATAATGTTGCTTATACTTACGCTGTTATAGGAAACAATGCGTCAGGATCAAGCAAAGTGTCCAACAAACCGACGGCTATTCCTGTAGACCCTGCTTGGCAGACTGTTACTATGGAAGGTCTCATGTCATATGAGCCACAAGTAGCAGGCACCGCTGATGGTAGCGCATTTGTATTGAGTAAGATTGAAGGAAGTGATGCTACTATGCCCCTTGCTGATACTGGGAAGCATAAACGAATGAGGCTAACTAAGTATAATGCAGTTGCTGAAGTAGTTCATGATATGCCTATTACTACAGGGACTGCCTGGGATATTGTTCCAATTGATATTCAGATAACTCCAGACGATAACCTTACTGTTATGTGGCTTACAAATGATGTAGACCAGGCAGATATTGCTACATCATCATCTACTCAATACGGAATGGTTGTAGCTAAAATAGATGCCGACGATGGTTCATTCATTTGGCGTAAATGGTATGATCCATATAATAGTACATTCCCTGGACAATCTGAAATAGGAGAGATGGCCCTCAACTCTAATGGTGATGTATATCTGACTTACGCAGACAGTGATGGTGCTAATGTCACAAAGCTATCAGGTACAGATGGCTCACTGGTAACTTCGTTTGGTACAGGTGGTAGCTATGATAGACAATCAGACACATCTTGGATGCGAACAGGTACTTCAGCTACTTATGGCTACGGTAACAAATTTGGTTCAGAAATTGTGGTACTACCAGATGATTCAGTATTTATGCTACATCCTACTGATGAAGGTATATATGGTACGAAGTGGGATAGTTCAGACAACATTATATTTGCTAATCGTTATCTGGATATAGATAGAACGAGCAGTAATCCATGGTCCTATAGAGCTTCCAATTCGCTTGTAGCAGACAAAGTAGGTAATATCTTTTACGCTCAAAGATATAATAGTTCAACTCAACACATCCACAAATTTAATGCAGATGGTACTTGGGTCAAAAGTGTTAAATCTCCATATCTCGGCAGTTTATATCTAGATAAAATTGCTACCAACGGTGAGGATATTATCCTTGTTCCTCGGAGTGAGCAGTTTGTTAATGAATTAGACAATGAGCTTGTATTTAAACAAAGATATGTAGTTTTTAGTAACCGACCCATGATTGAAATGGATTTTTATGTTGCTAAAGATTCCTGCTTCAGGTTTGGAGCCCATGCGAAGCATAGTGCCGGTAGTATATATCATCAATTAGGGACACCATGGGGAGGTAGTAATAGTGAAAAGATTGGTAATACGAGCAGTACTGCTCCAAATAACGTTTTTATTTGGAGAACAGATGACAATAATGTTTTGAATGCTACGTCATCTACTTGTCCATCATCTACTGGGCTGATGTCGGCTACAACACCAGTATCCATTGCTGGTAATGGTTCAGAACTTGGGTATTACGTTTATTCAGGTATGGATGGCGAAGGTGATTGGAGAATGAAGTATTCATCTTCCTCTACTCCAGTTCAGCATTCTGTCCCAGGCGTTGGTCCCATGGATTATGGTACTAGCCACGAATGTAGAATCGTTGGTACTGATGTTCAGTGCAAGGGCTCCAATGGTTATGGACAGTTAGGCAATGGGACAACCACTTCATCAACATCTGCATTTGTTACAGTTGACAATACGGATTTGTCGAGTGCAAAGGATGTGTCGGTTGGCTCAGACTTCACCTGTGCTTTGGATGGAACGGGTAGTCCATGGTGTTGGGGTCGAGGTAAGAAAGGGAGATTGGGTAGTGGTATAGGGAGTAATCCAGACAAAGCAACACCTTATGCTGTAAGTACTACGACTGTGTTTATCAGTATTGAGTCAGGCAAAGCTCATTCTTGTGCTTTGACATCAACTGGTGCTATCGAGTGCTGGGGAGATAACACTCTTGGACAGATGGCTGAAGATCCAAGCACTCAGCTATCGAGGAAGAGTCCAAAAATTCCTGGTGATATTACTGATGAGTTTGCTGGGGTTGTTTTCTCAAAGGTAAGTATTGGTGCTGAATCAGACTTTACGGCTGCTTTACTTGATAACGGATCTATTGCGGCTTGGGGTACATACAATGGAGTTCAGTATAATGATCACTTCGTTGTCAATAGTGGTTTAGCTACAGATGTCGCTGCTGGTAAGGATCATATCTGCTACCTAGAGAGCGGTGTTGTCACTTGTGTAGGTAATAACTCAGCTGGACAGACTACAGTTCCAACGCTAACTAATCCAACATCAGTTCATGCTGGAGCTGACTGGAGTTGTGCGGTACTGGCAGATACTACTTATACCTGCTGGGGTAGCAAGAACGGTTGGGAAGGTTACTGAACCATCTACCTCAACCTCCCCATTGCTGCAGAACTCCAGACGTTCTGAATTCCTCTACTAACTCCACAAGCCCTGGATCTCCTTGTGAGATTCAGGGCTTTTTTGTTTCCTGTTGCCAAAAATCATGGAGTCTAAAAACCTTCGCCCCCTTGCAAATCACCATCGACCAAAACAGATCTAAAAACCCTCGCCCAACTGGGAGAGGAGGGACCGTTGAAATCGGTGGGTGAAGGTGTTTTGTGTACTGAAAAAGCGAGAAAATTTGTGAGTTTGTCAAAGCCCCTCATCCGGCCATTCGGCCACCTTCTCTCTGATGGAGAAGGCAAAATCTTTTGGAGCACTGTCAATTTAAATGTTAAATTTTCGTCAACCGAATCAATTAATTAGAACTTTCTCCCAGTAAGAAAGGCGGGACCACGTCAGTAGTGGATACTTGATTTGCAAACGACTCAAAAATTGGTCAGCTTCTGCAATTCTTCAGTAGAGAGTGAAGCGACCGGCATGATCTCCTTGAGTTGTTCAAGATTTCGGGCCGAGGCAATCGGTGCCGCCACACTTGGCTGTGCACGTAACCAAGCTAACGCGATGGCAGAAACCGTAGTTTTGTACTTCTCAGCCAGATCATCCATTTCCGACAATAGCGCCCAACCTCGCTCATTCTGATAGCTTCCCATCCCACCAGCACGCATTGAATCCACACTTTTTCCAGGACGATATTTGCCTGTCAGGAATCCTCTCGCCAAGCCAAAGTAAGGCAGTTGACTGAGAGAGTTCTCCACAAGAGTGGGCTGCAGTGTCCGTTCATAATCACGTTCCAGTAGGTTGAACTGATCCTGGGCTGCCACATAAGCAGCAAAACCATTTTTACGGGAGACCTCCAAAGATTCCTGGAGTCGTTCTGCTGTAAAGTTGGAAGCCGCAATATAGCGTACCTTGCCCGATTGAATCAGGGAATCAAAGGCGCCTAACGTCTCTTCAAGGGGAGTTTGAGGATCATCCTCATGGGCGTAGTAGAGGTCAATGTAATCCGTCTGTAAACGACTTAATGAATTTTCACAGGCTGCCTGAAGATTCTTGGCTGAGAGGCCACGTCGAGTACTTAACTTGGCGACCTTGGTGGCAATCACCAAAAAGTCACGACCTCCACGCTTCTTGAGCCAGTTGCCAATGATGGTTTCAGATTCTCCACCAACATTGCCGCTGCCCCACTCAGAGTACATATCTGCGGTGTCGATAAAGTTCCCACCGTTGTCTGCAAAATGACTAAGTACCGCTTCTGAGTTGGCGACATCCGCCGTCCAACCGAAGACATTTCCTCCTAGGCAAAGTGGAGAGATTTGCAGATTCGTATTGGCTAGTGTGAGCATAGTTTACGCTTTCAGGTTGAGAGTTCTGCTACGTCGTTCACTGCAGTTGGCAGAATGCTGAGCGATACTTGTGTGTGCTTCCTGTGTCATTGGTTTGTTAGCAAGTTTACTAGCCTAGCCACCAAAAATCTGCCAGTGAAAGCATATCTATTCGCCACCTTAAAATTTTGCGATTAACGTTGAATCCCCTGAGCTGGCCGATTCTCTGGCCATGTTTTGACAAAGGTTGGATCAATCAGAAAATTCGGATCATGTTTTCCTTCCAGGAACGCAATCACAGCATCCGTCTCCTGCTGATAAGCCCGAAATGGTAGGGTCCACTCTGACTTGAGCGGTCGCCACTTTCCATTCCCAGTGTTGTGCTAAGTCAGTTTGATCGTCCTATCGGTTGCCTGTGTCTGCAAGATATCAGCAAGCTAATGATACACGCTTGTGGGTTCCGCCTACACCGAAAGGGGCTGATGCGGTTGATGCTCGATGTTCCGCCAGGTTGTGCCTTTGCCCCCCGATGCCGGAAAGCCCAGGAACATTGTTGCTCACAACGTCCTGAGCTTGCTCACAAGATTCCGGCTGTGGCTCGTTTATATCCTGAGGGATAGAATCGCTGATTCGATGCGATCTGAAGGGTAATTCCCATTGACTGCAGGTTTCTATATCACGGCAGAAAACGAAAGTGATATTTGACTTCAGCTAAGCAGAATTCAAGAATTATTTTGTAACAGTTTTGCAAAACCTGAGATAAGTTAAGTACAATTTTTGCAGCCAAATTATCATTAAACATCTAATATTAAAGTTGAATATAATTTTTTTGAGAAAAAATTCTAAGCGAAGACGATCTACAACGACTGAAGAAAATCAACGCTTGTCCAGAGGGAAACTTGTCAGAAGCGGTGTTGGAGGAGGCCAACTTGGGGGGCTGACCTTGAG
>OZSS01001571.1_pt1 | contig 10483 bp, 7 predicted proteins | sample 1779911 | NCBI WGS metagenome assembly OZSS01 (sample SAMEA2603589, study PRJEB24840) | metagenome | biome: Water; feature: Photic zone; material: Seawater sample | place: Mediterranean Sea | collected 2013-11-12 | depth 10 m | reverse complement strand
CCTTTAAGTAGACTTCCTCATCGAACTCCTCATCGGCTCCTTGACGCAGTCCACAAATACATCCTGCAAAGAGCATCAAAGCCAGACCCGGGTCGGGTGTCGTGGCACTTGCAAATTTCATCATCACCGCTGCCAGCACTGCTGCCTTACACCCAATATAAATAGCGCTTTTTTCATCCGATAAAAAATGCTTCATAGGTTGTAATAATATCTGCAGCCAGAACGCACAAGCACACAAGAATCCGGGTATTCCCATCGATCCTAAATACACGGCGATCCAGCCATTCGAACGAATCGAACCAACTCCGGCGCCCAAACCATAGGTATCAATGAATGTCTTGAACCCATAGCGAGCCCACAACCCACGCTCATACCCAGATGCACTCGAAGCCTTGTTGAAAATCAGCGAATCTAAAACCTGTTCAACACGTTCCGTATTGAGCATGAGAAGCACCAGTCCAGTAACACAGAGCAACCATCCTATATACACGAACCCACTTGGTATACCTTGGCCAAAAAAAGTCGTCCGCAATATCGCAAACAACAAAAACATAACAACAACGAAGCTTCCAAAGTAGGCTGTAGATGAGAATGAGACTACGACACAAAGTCCAAGAGCAAGCGCCAGAAAGCCGGAATTCCAGGACTTGGAAATAAACGTATGCAAAGCGAAATAACCAAGCAAAGTGGACGAGAATGATCCGAACGCAGAGGGTTCAGCAAAGCCACCTATAATGCGCGCAAATCCATGAACTTGGTGATGCGTTAACAAGGCATAGTTTGCCGTCCGAATTAAGGAAAGTAAGGCGTCTAATTCAATCGCATCCAAAACTGATAAAACCAAGTGAACGGATGCAACAATTATCAACGCTCGGTGGATCCAAAAGAAACCGTAACGACGAATGATCATAAGTATGGCGAAAAAGAAACTGATGCTCAACAACATGTAAAACGACTGCGAGACATTCGACCACCCCGGGCGCAAAGGGGTTAACATCCCAATGGCGCCTTTACCGCTTCGCTCAATCCCACGCCCCAGAGAAAACACCTCAATTTCACCTTGAAATATTCGAACATTGATGACCGCAGATACAACTAAGTAGATACTAAGAAAAATCAGTGCAAGGTGCGCCCCCGATAGACTCTGCCGACTAAGAAGAATATCTCGCAAACGAAGGTGCGAAATAGCTAACCAACCGACCAGTAAGCCTGCACAAACACTACTAGCTTTTAAACTAAGACCACCAACCGCCGGCAGGTTGAACGCGCTGAGCATACCAAATGGTAACATTACAGCAATCGCCGTAGCAGCAGCAGGAGCTCCACGACACATCGCCGTAAACCAAATGCACAAAGCCAACAAACCTGCCGGTATGATTTCCATGGTGAATTTAAGCAGTCTATCTACGCACTTAAAATATCGTGAATTTATCCAAATCGCTCATCGTTTAAGATATCCTTTGGAGTGCATTTCCCAAATAAGATATCCTTAACTGCCATCAATCGGCCACGCACGCGGCCACTGTAATCAATCTGATCCGCATCTCGTCCGCAAAGCGCACGATAGAAACTCACCCAAGTCTCCTTGAGAACAATTATAAACCAAAACCTTAAGTATGCTTTTATTAAGGGCAGATGTGACACCCTCTTTTGAAGGAAATACAGATTGTTTGCTACCATACTATACCCACGCCGCCTTTCCGAAATACGACCGCTCGAATGAGTCAGATGCACAAACCCCACACCGGCTACTCGACCTACCTGCCCATGTCGAGCGGCTCTTATCGAAAAATCGTAGTCTTCAGCATATGAATACAGCGGCAAATGCTCGTCAAATAGCTCTTTTTGAAGTATGGATGTCCGAATAAACATATTACACCCATGGAGAGACCAATGTTTGCCTAGACTGCGAACCGACAAATCGCTGGCAGGAATTTCATCTAGGCTGGCAATCGCGGTTGCAGCCTTTGCACGGCTAACCATAAGACCTCCAATCAAAGACTCTGCCGAAACACCGATGAGGTCTTCCTGCTTTTCAAAGAGATGGAGCATTTTTCGAAGGAATCCTGTTTCAATCTCAATGTCATCATCGAGAAATACGGTCACATCGGGTGCATCATCTGCCGACATACGGACTGCATAATTCCTCTGAGCGGTAAGCCCCTTTACCGGTGACATAATCCTGACAACACGATCATCCAACTTCAGAGTGTCATCCAAAACATCATCAGCTTCGGATACACACAGTAGTATCTTACTTGGCAGTCGATCCTGACTAAGGATCAGCGTAACAGTTTCATGCATAACTGTTGGCCGTCGGACTGAGCATATGATAACAACAAAGTTCATAAAACCTTAAGCGATTTTAGCTGTTCATGAATTTCGTTATCTGCATAGACATCGGATATTGCATGAAGGAGTTTGTACGCACTACGCCGCCAAGTAAAATGACGAGCATGCTCACGGCCAAGTTTTGCATGATTACCGGCAACATCTGAATCTTTCGACAACTTCTCAATTGCTTTGCACCACTCCTCGGGTTCCGTCGGGCTCGCATAAAAGGCAGCATCGCCGCACACTTCAGGAATAGCGCCACCCGTCGATGCGATCACCGGACACCCGCAATGCATTGCCTCCAGCGGAGGCAGACCAAAGCCCTCAGTCATGGAGGGAAAAAGGAAGGCGCTCGCATTGGAATACAGCCCTTTGAGTTCTGCATCACTGACCCTACCGAGAAAGATGATCCGATCTATAGGACTCGACCCGAACTTTGCTTTCAGAGTAGATACATCTCCACCTACAACAACCAGAGGTGATGTTCCAGCTGAACAAGCAGACATTGCGTCCAAAACGCACTGAAGATTTTTATGCCGACTCGTACTCCCCATAGCTAAGAAATAATTAGCCGGAGTCAGTCCATGCCGCTTCAATACCGAGTCATCGGCTTGCAGACGATCCAAATGATCCACCCCATTATGAATCACAATAGCTTTTCCTTTCGGAAACACACCCACATCTTCAAGTTGAATTTTAGAAAACTCGGAAACAGTCAGCAACAAAGAAGCTCGTCTTGCCAAAAGCGGCTGGATAAAGCGATACCAAGCACGGAATCCAAACGAGTATGACGCTGGGCTGAGATACACTTGCGCGTCATGAACCATCAATATCTGTCGTTTCCCGAAATACGGACCAACATTACACAAATTGACACTCACCCCTTCTGACGATTGGAAGGGAAGTTCAAATTGCTCCCAAAGTAGACCACTAAGTTTGGAATTCGCCTGAACTGCCCCCTGTGTGCTTTCCGGCAAGAACGCGATCTGCTCAGGTAAGCACCTCGGTAAAACCGGCTGTAGAGATAAACTACCAGCAGGCAATCCATCAGCAATCTGCTGAAGGGCCGCTGTCAGCTCATACGCGACACGATCGACACCGGTCATTGGCCGAGTGACGAAGCGACCATTAATATACAAACGCATTAAGTATCTCGCGATTTCTTGCTAAACAGCTCGGCGCTTAATTTAAATTAAGCGTCACCCGAGTAATAATCTTTATACTTATCAGCGGACCTACCGTAGCCGTAGTAATACTTGGTTCCATAAAATTCTCCATAGCCCTCATGACCACCAAACCCGGCAGCAGCGTTGACATCTTTAACACCATTAAAAACAACCCCAAGAACCGGAGCTTCACTTCGATCCATAAGTGAAATAGAATGGCGTGTTTTTTGTCTTGTAGTAGCATTCTGACGAGCCACGAAAATTGTATGATCAGCGTAAGCAGCCGCAACTGTCGCATCCTGAAAAATGCCGACCGGTGGAGTATCGAGCAAGATAATATCAAACTCCTGACGAAGCCGCGATACTAGCAAATCCATACGATCATGCCCGAGAATTTCACTCGCCCGCCGCGTAGAACCACCGGAGGTCAACACATAGAACTCCCCCGAATCTGGGACTTTCCTGATTCCGAGGTGCGGATCTTCCAGGATATTATCCGATACAGGATCTCCCGACCGAACCCATTCAATAAGCCCCTTCAGATTATCCATATCTTTATACCGATGCGTCGATGGGCGGCGCAGGTCGAAATCAACCAGGATCGTTTTCAGACCATGCCCCGCGGACACGTAGCCCATATTCGAAGCGACAATAGACTTGCCTTCCGCCGGCACACTACTGGTAAAAACAAACACATGCGGCGACAGCAATTCTCCTAAGTTCAACCTGATATAGCTATAAATACTGCGAAAGCGCTCCGCCACATCTTCATTAAAGTCCTTGGCCTCCCGCGCTATTTCAAGCTCGGTCTCACCTGACATCTCCGGGATATCGCCCAATATGGACTTACCGACAAACCGTTCAATATCAGCGAAGGTGCGTAGGCGGTTGTCAAAAAACTCAATACCGAAAGGAACTCCTACAAAGAATGCACCGAATATCAGAATTGCAGCCAGCAGGATTTTCTTTGTGTTGGGCAATACAGGCTTTGAAGGTATAGCCGCGTAATCCAATATACGCAACGTGGTAAGATTCATCTGTTGAGCGATACTTGTCTCATTAAAGCGTGATGTAATACGGTCAAATATCTCGCGTTGCGCATCAACCTTTCTGGCGAGAACACGATACTCAATGGAGAGGCTTTCGAGGCGTCGTGCTTCTTGCTCCGCTTCATCAAGATTTGCCCGAAGACTATCAAGCTCATCCGAGACAGTCTGACGCTCAATTTCCACTTCATTAATCGCTCGTCGGGTCGCGATCCACAGGGCCTGTTCCACTGCTTTTTGTTTGGTAGTATTCTCAATCATTTTCGGATGCCGCTCCAAGTAGGTTTCAACAAGAACGTCTGCCTCAATCTTCAACGCCTGTAGATCATTGTAGATCTTCTCGATATTAGAACGCCCTCCGATAAAGGAAATATTCATGAGTTGATCCAACTGCCCTTCTGCTGCTTCGATTTGCTTTATTCGGCTTTCCACACCCAACATCCGCATCCTAGCTGTCGTGATCACTGAGTTCAAATCCCGCAGCCGCTCCGTGACCACCAACTGATTTTGCTCGACTGTCACCAAGTCATTTTCGTCACGGTAACTTTGAAGCGCTTCTTCTTCTTTTTCCAGACGGGCACGCAACTCCTCAGCTTGTTCATCCAAAAAGACGACCGCCTGATCAGTCGATTCACCACGCAACTCTAACTGCGTCCGAATATAGTGACTAACGTAGCGATCGGCGATCAACCTAGCCAAGTGCCTGTCCGGATGCGTGTAAGCGACCTTAAGCACCTGAGAATCAGACTTCCACGTTACACTCAGCATCTTGCCAAAAAGAACACCGGAGGCTTCGGATTTAAGCTCTCCCTCTTCAAGTTCCTCCTGCGGCTCGATTGAACCGGCAATCAAGCGTTTTTTTTGATCTTCCGTTAATGTATCTGCCACGTCCTGAGCCATCATTCGGCTCTTTAAACGTTCAATATGAGTGTTCATCGCAGAAGCAAGTAGGCTGCTGTTCTGCAGACCACTCTCAACCACCTCTTGAACGTTGACCACATTTTCTGCATTCAGCTCAACAACAATAGAGGCTTCGGCTTTATACTCCGGAGTTTGATTGAGGAGATAGATTGCAAACAAAGCGGCCAAAACAAATCCAACACTCGAGGATAGAATCCATCGCTGCCGCACGATGTTTATCAAATCACGCGGAGATAAAAGTTGCATCCCGGATGAATGTGAAAGGCTGCCCGTGGGACGTTTGGTTGTATTTATTTCAGACATAACAGATTTTAAGCGTTCCACAGTGGTAGATTACTTTTGAAAAATGAATAAACGAAGCGGGCGAGCAACGAGCAAGATAGCAAGCTACCGCCAAAGGTCGCATTCTAGAAAACTCCGGAAAAACCAATCTGTGAGATTTTATCTTATTGAGCCCCAATTTGATACAATCAATGGAGAGATTATGAAAACTAAAACAGGCGACGCGGAACAAAGACAATATCGTCGGGCTGAACGAAAAAAACGTTTTCGCCTCCCTTACCTGATGTCTCCAGCAACGAACTGATGTTGACCTTAATGGTCTTCTTCTTGGTAGCATTTACATCGTCAGACTCTCGATTCACATGAACTTCCGTTTTCTGCGCAGCACCTGTAAATCCTCCTGTCTCGGCAATCACGATCTGGATCGGCAACTTATTTCTACCGGGTGGAATCTTTATCGAGCCCGGCTTCTGAACCTCTCCCAAGACGGTAACCACTTTCGGAGAAAACTCATCAATGCTGATAGTAACCACCGGCTTTACCAGATACCGCTCCCTGATGAAAGTACTCTCGATTAGTTTCTGCGCATCAGATACAGACAAACCGCCTACAGCAACATTTCCTAACAAAGGAACCGAAACCTCGCCCTTGTCAGAAATTCGCTGACGACTGTCGAGGTCACTCTGCCCGTAGACAGAAATAGCCACCTGATCGAACGGCGAAAGCAAATAGACCGTCGTGTCGGCCTTTTGAGTTTCAGTATTAGCCGATAAATGGGACTGAAATAGAAAACAACTGCCAAGAATCAGTGCGAACAGTCCACGATAAACCTTCATAAGATCCTGTTGCTAGTAAAGTAATGAGCATTGTAGACTTACAACTACTGCATCGTAATTTGCCGTGGATAGATTGGAACTGTGATTCGTGTAGGCAACGCCGCCGCGGACCACAAAGTTGTCCTGATCAATTTTATAAGTCATGTTCAAGAAGACAGCCCTCTCGTCATCACTACGGTCACCACCGATTTGCTCGTAAGAATTTTCCTCATACTTCGCGCCGATTGCAGAGAAAATTCGCGCATCAAGCTGATGGTTCAGTGTAACACTGGTTAAGAACGTGTCACTCGACTGATTGGCAGCAGAGGTGCTAAAATCATTTTCAACTTCGGCTTCCACATTCGTGATGTCTGTGAGTTTCCAATTCAAAATTAGCTGCGTGAAGAGGCCGTCGTCGTCGTCAAAGTTAACATCGTCATCAAAATCACGAAATTGGAGACCACCTTGGAACTTATATTGAACAAGCGGAGAAATCAAATCTTCGACACCTACAAAGAACACATGGTCTTGGCTGTCAGCAGGATTCACCCGACCCGAGATGTCGGAATCGCGGTAATAGTAGCCGAGACCAACACTCAAAGCCTTATCATAGTCATAATAAACCGAAAATGGAATGCGCACCGTTTCAACATCCACAAAACCCCCTGTATTGGCGTCTCGGTCCTCGTAAAAGACTCCGGAACGAACTGAAACATACTCGCTCATATAGTAAGTTCCATTTGCTGAGAGGTCGATCGTATCCGTCTCGATGACCTCGAGCACATCAGCACGTGCAACAGTCGTTTCATTGTAGCCGCCCTTCATAATTAGCGTGTAATTCTCGCCACTCTTTTCATCGGGAAGTACCGCCGTAAAACCACTCTTTAAGTTCTCAGAGTCGTAAATACCGAAGTCGTCATACCGAACAACCGCGAGACCGACAAAAGCATCCATCGAAATAGCCCCTTCATCTGATCGGTAATTAACCGTGGGAAGGGCAGTAAAGATAAGGTCGTCTTCCTCTGAACTGTTCAAAAAAGCATTCGAAGTATATACAGAACTCAGATTTAAGCCAAAGGCCAGCGCACCGGAGTCTCCCACCTTAATCTCAGCAGATACAACCGAGACAAGGCCTAGACCGAGAAGCTGTGTAATTCGTTTACTCATATGTGGTAGGCCGCGATGAAAGAACTATTGGTAGTTGTTTGGAATCCGGAATGTAGAAGACAGTGAATGGATTTCCCATACAGTATGGTAACCAAAACTCCCACAAAAACTCCTCTCCCATAACCGAGATACAGCACCTCTCAAGCCAATAATGACCGAACCCCTCAACGAAAAGTGCTAAAAAATACACAAGTCAATGATAAATAAATACTTAAAGAAAATAAGCTTAAGGTAAAAACCAATGGATAATGTCACAGTTTGGCTTTTTGGTTAAATCAACCTACCAATGATCGTTCGAGTAACAATGATAGATAAATGTCACTCTGTATATGCACGAAACCCGAATCCAAGCTCCACAAAACTTACCAGCTCCCCAGTCAGACACAAAACCCTTCGCTTTCGCGAAGGCTTCATTTGGTCGGCCCACAGGGATCGCATTACGAACCGATTCTATCGAGTTTGATCGCCGAACGAACCTCTCTTTGAACTTTTCGGCTAAATTTCGGGACTTAGTGACTCAGTTTTATGCTACGACTTTATACTGAGCGGGTGATTTTCCAACATACGGGACATCTCCCCCTGAAAACGCCTTAGGATCGATGTATATTCGGGATTGTGCACTAAGTTGTTAAAGCAAGCAGGATCCTTTTGAATATCATAGAGTTTGTTCGGGCAAACCTTGTAAGATGAAGTCAGCACGCTCAGCATTTCGCCTAAGCATTTCCAACGTGGGAATTTATCGCCGCGTATAGCTTTCGAAACTTGCGGATCTCATGAGACTTTTGATATACCTCGCGGTATCATAAGCGTCAACATTCACCCCATGCACAGTCGATACATCCTCACCTATTCTCTCATTCTATTGAGCGTCCTTCGACTTTGCGCAGGCACGCCTAACATCGTGCTCATCATGGCCGATGACTTGGGCTTCGAAACCATGGGCTCCTATGGCGGCGAATCCTACAAGACGCCCAATCTCGACCGCCTCGCTGCAAATGGCGCACGCTTCGAACACTGCTACGCACAGCCGATCTGCACTCCCTCGCGCGTGCAGATTATGACCGGGCAATACAATGTGCGCAACTATCAGAAGTTCGGCCTGCTACCGCGCGGCGAAAGAACTTTTGCACAGAAACTCAAAGAACAAGGCTACGCCACCTGTATCGCAGGCAAATGGCAGCTCGGTAGCCGAAAGGACGCGCCACAACACTTCGGCTTCGACGAAGCTCTGCTCTGGCAACACACCGATAGCGGACGGGCAAAAATTGATGGCAAGCGGATTGATAAACGCTACGAAAACCCGATCCTGCAAAAAAATGGCGAAACCTTTGAATACAACAATGGCGAGTTTGCACCCGACCTCCTGGTCAAGTTTATCAACGATTTCATTGAGCGTAACAAGGACGAGGCGTTCCTCGTTTATTATCCGATGATTCTTACCCGCTGCCCTTATTCATTTACTTGCACGGCAACGGTGGCAACGCGGAGAAAGCACAGGGGATGACGCGTCGCTATCCTCAAATTGCTGGCGATCATATTATGGTCTTCGCTCAAGGCTATCAAAAGAGTTGGAATATCGTCTCAGAACGTTCTCAAGCGCCGGATCGTCAGTTTATTGAAGCGATCGTTACCGAGCTTCGTGACTATTCGAACGTGCGCAGTGATGGTGTCGTGCTCATGGGTAGCTCCAATGGTGCCGCCTTGGTGAATCAAATTGCGATCGAGACAAAGTTGGATGCCTTCAGCCATTTCATTACAGTCGTCAGTCAGTTGAATGCCTGGCAACACGATGGCACTCATTTCAAAGCCAAAGGTAACGATAACAACTATAGCGAGGCAGTCGTTCCCTTGAAAGGAAAGTGCTTGATGAATGTATCGGGTGCCAATGATCAGCTGGTGCCTTATGCGGGCGGTCCATCGAAGGGGATTCGTGCAAAGGACGGGAAGTTGGTTTTTGTCGATTCAGAGAGGTCTATTTTTCTCTGGGCGCAGCACTACGGCTACACAGGGGAAGCATTGCTTAAGCCGAGTCAGTTTAGCGAAGCGATGGATATCTTTAGCTATTTGGATGGCGCAGTCATTCATTATAAAATGAATTCGCGTGCGCACAATGCAGGTGGCGGTGTGACTGAAAAAATGCTTCTCGATTTCCTGGATCAAAGCGATGAACGATAGGCGTTCTCCAGCTATAAGCTACTTGTTCCTTACGCTGATTTCCGTGCTCAATGCACAAAAACGTCCGAACAGAACTGCATGAGACCCCAGTCGCTATGGAATCGGCTTGTCGACTTGTTTGAAAATCGGCAGCGCTGAAAGTCGAACACTCGCTGGTCTATGGACTTGCTGGACTTGCCTTCGCGAATCGGTCGAATTGGGCGTAATGATCGAGCACAGCCTGTAGTTCCGCTCTGATTGCCTCTTGCTCGGGTGTCTGTGAATTCGGATCGAGCGGCTTTTTCTCTTGGAGGTCATTCGGAACGTCGTAGAACTCGCCACTGCCGTAGAGCTTGTAGCGCTGGTTGCGCGCGGTCACTTTGCCCTCTCCGGGTTTCATATTGCGGTTATACCAGCAGTAAATGTAGTCGCGCGGCTTGCCTGTTTGGCCGTGCAGCTGCGGTAGGAAGCTGCGACCGTCGAGGGTGAGTCCATCTGTGCTGCTATTTGCAATCTCGCATAAGGTCGGCAGAAAGTCGCTGAAGTCGATCAGGTCATTGTGCACTTTTGCTGGGACTGTACCTGGGCGGGAGACGAT
>OZSS01001569.1_pt1 | contig 10494 bp, 5 predicted proteins | sample 1779911 | NCBI WGS metagenome assembly OZSS01 (sample SAMEA2603589, study PRJEB24840) | metagenome | biome: Water; feature: Photic zone; material: Seawater sample | place: Mediterranean Sea | collected 2013-11-12 | depth 10 m | reverse complement strand
AACCCAGACTGGTAAGTTTAATCCTTGATCAAGAAGTATATTAGAGTCTAATAGTAAAGTATTAGGTAAATATTTTTTAGTTTCCAAAGCTTTAGCATAAATAAAAGGTTTTATAGATGAACCAGGCTGTCTATATGCTTGTGTTACTCTATTAAATTGAGAATCACCATAATCTCGTCCACCAACCATTGCAAGTACGCCTCCTTTTAAATCTAAAACAACTATTGCAGATTGATTGGCTGAAGGAAATTGCTTTGATATTTTTGATAGGGATTCCTCAGCTTTTCTCTGTAATTCAATGTCCAATGTTGTTCTTACAATTAAATCTTCATTTATTTCACCTAAATATGATCTTACTCTTGGTAATAACCAGTCTACAAAATATCTTGAACTTTTAGGGGGCTCAGAAATATTTTTAAAATTACTAACCTTTGTAAAACTCTCATATTCTTTTGACTTTATCGTTCCATTCAAAGCCATATTATCAAGTACCTTTTTAGTTCTTTCTTCAGATAATTTTGAATTAGAGATCGGATTATATTTTGATGGAGCTTTCAATAAACTGGCTATTAAAGCACATTCATACAAATTTAAATCTTCAACTTTTTTATTAAAATATTTTTCTGAAGCAGCTTGCACTCCATACGTTCCCGAACCTAGATAAACTCTATTGAGGTAAATACTGAAAATTTGTTCTTTTGAAAAGGTTACGGATGCCACGGAATACCTCAGGGTTTGCGTGGAAGCCCTCAAAAATGAAAGTCATCAAGTTTCCTCCTTCGCGAAATTTTTCGCGGGATGTAAATCCAAATGTGTCGAAGAATTGGTTTTGCCCGTGAGCGATGAAAAGCTCCAAAGAGAAATTAAATCCCTGCCTGAATCAAGTTTGCTTGTCGCGAAGGGAGGGTTCGAAATTTATGGTTGCTTGGCCAAGCAAGTACCATCTGTGATGAGGGAAATTGGCAGATTAAGGGAAAAGACTTTTCGTAAGGCAGGCGAAGGCACGGGATATCCTTTAGACATTGATCCGTTTGACGAATGGTATTACCAAATTTTTGCCTGGGATTCTACAAACTCAAAAATTGCAGGCGGTTATCGATTGGGGGTCGCCGATGAAATACTTGAGCAGAAGGGAAAAGCGGGAATGTACGCGGCATCTGAATTTTCCCTCAAAAGGGGATTTTTCTCGTCCTTGGGCAAAGCAGTTGAAGTTGGCCGATCTTTCATTACTGAGGAATATCAAAGAAAATTTTCTCTCCTTGGTTTGATTTGGAAGGCAATTGGAGAGTTTATGAACCGGCATCCTGATCACTTTGTGCTCTACGGTCCGGTGAGCATATCAGCAGACTACACACATCTTTCCAGGAACCTGATGGTCCGTTTTTTGCGTACGAATCGATGGTCTGCCGAAATCGCAAGTCGGACCAAAGCTAAAAATACTTTTAAACTTAAACAACTCAGCCCTGCTTTGGCTAACTGGGTTAAACAGGAAGGAAGGACTTTGGACGATATTTCCGCATTAATTTCAGGGGTTGAACCAGATGGAAAGGGTGTTCCCGTATTGGTAAAGCATTACTTGAAACTACAAGGATCATTTGTGGGCTTTGCGGTCGACCCAGACTTTAATAACTCACTAGATGGATTAATCGTCGTGGATATTCGTAACATGGAAGACAGGCAATTGCTTCAATATTTTGGAGAATCGGGGTTGACCAGAATCATTGCGGCCAGGGAAAAAATGGACGAAAAGCTTAAGCCTGCACCAAAAACTATTCCCGGTCGAGGTGTCCGAGTTTCCTCTCTGGGGACGCGAAATCCCTGATCCTCTTCTTTAACTCCTTGATTTCAGGAAATCCACCGTCCCTGACCCGGCACCACAGTAATTTTTCATTACAGATTATTTGAAATGTTCCATTCTTTTCCCGGTATGGTTGAAGGCCGACTTCGTCAACTTCATGCTCAAAAGTGGTGAGGATCTCCTGAGCCATCCAACTGGATCTTAGTAGCCAACGGCATCCGGGACAGTAACGAATGATTATTTTGTAGTTCATTGAAAAGTCTTGCAGGGCAGTGGGTTAAATGAAGTTTTCGGCAGATAATCCGTGCTCTGACTTAAAAGTTCTTGAGAAATGAAATGGGTTTTCAAAACCCAATGCATAGGTAATCTCCATGATTTGTCTCCACGAGAAGAGACGCAGGGAGGCGACATGTCCCATCTTGTGTCGGATAAGAAATTTGTAAGGTGATTCATTATGAAAACGCCGAAAGACCCGCGAAAGATAAGCCGGCTCTACATTAACTTCCGAAGCCAGTCCTTCAATCGTCTTGATACGGAAATAGTTTTTTCGGAGATACAATAGGATGCAGTTGTATGTATCACAGGAACGGTCTGGTTTATCCTGAGAAGAATGGGTCAATGCAAAGATCTTTAGGATTAGGGAATGTGCAAGCAGGTTGGCAATTACTATTCCGTTGATTGAACCTGAATTCGCATTCACCAAAATAAGCTCAGAAAGTTCGATAATTTCTCCACCCTGAGTGATCCCGAAAAAGAAGATTCCCTTTCGGTAAGGGGATCAGTCTGAAATGACGGGGGGTGGGCATGCACTATGCAATATTTAACCATTCGATCTTACCTTAAACTCGTAATCTTATGATATGTGCCGATTTTACAAGCAAAGAAACTGCTAGCCGATAATTCAAAGTACGAATCCCTGAATTGTATTTGTCCCACACTCACAGGGATAAATTCAATCGTTGTAAATTGCCTGTTGGGATTACTTTTGCCGATTTGCGGGTAAGATTCTCTTTCGACCTAAAATCGATAAGGTATTTTTCAAAACCTACGCATCCATGGAAGGTTGAGCCAGTTTCTCAACGGGGAAGCCCATAAAAACCTGTCGTGCATCTTCTACCTGGTTCGAAAAATGTTCGTTACTTGAATCCACCTTATTTAAATGTCAATTTTTGATTTGTTGAAGTCAAGGATATGCATTCGTATATTGAAGCTATTTTCTTACAGTGTAGTGGTCACATCTAAACAAAAGCAGTCCAAACAAAATTTGTCATGGCCACAGACTTATACAGGAGACTCGTTTTTGGTCATACTTATAAAAACAACCTCCTCAAAATATACCTCCTTTAATTGACATTAATACTTTTTTGAAAAGTAATTATTAAACAACCCTCTATAACTTTATTGAAATTTCTTTATTCATTACTTCTTTGTTCGCCATTTTTCGGATTTGCGGTTGATGAGAAATTAAATTTTTTTGAATCAAAGGTGAGACCCTTACTTGCCGGTAAATGCTATGAGTGCCACAGTGCACAAAGTGGTGAAAATAAGGGTGGACTTCGATTAGATCATATTGACCTGATCCTGCAAGGTGGTGATTCAGGTCCTGCGCTGGTGCGTGGCAACCCCGAAAAATCTTTATTAGTAGAGGCAATTCGATACCAGGAGCCTGACTTCCAGATGCCACCCAAAGGCAAAATCCCTCAAAATTCAATTTTTAACCTTGAAAACTGGATCAAAGATGGAGCGTTTTGGCCAGAGGAGCCTGCACCCAGTTTTACCTTAAAATCCGATAGGTCATCTTTTAACCTGGAGAAAAGAACAAAGGATCACTGGTGTTGGCAGCCCATCACACCTCCAATTCTTCCAATCGCGGAATCCGCTCAAAAGTTACATCCAATAGACCAGTTGATTCGGAAAAAACATGCTCAAGCAGGCTTAATTTCTGCCAAGTCCGCAGACAAAAGAACCTGGCTTAGGCGAGTGACTTTTGACTTAACGGGGCTCCCTCCGAGTTTAGCTGATATAGATAGTTTCCTATCGGATAATTCAGATAATTCTTATCAGACCGTAGTCGAACGCTTACTTACATCTCCACATTATGGTGAAAAATGGGCTAGAAATTGGATGGATCTGGTCAGGTATGCAGAAACCTGCGGGCATGAATTTGATTACCCTTTGGAACATCCCCATGAATACCGCGACTACCTGATCAGGGCGTTTAATGCAGATGTTCCATATGACCAATTTCTTCGTGAACATGTGGCTGGTGATCTGATTGAAAATCCCCGGCTTCATCCTGACTTAAAATTCAATGAATCTATCATTGGCACCGGATTTTGGTACTTTCATGAGGCAGTCCACGCCCCCACTGACCCCAAAGTGGACAATGCGGACCGTATGGAAAATCAACTCGATGTTTTTGGAAAGACTTTTCTAGGACTTACCATAGGATGTGCGAGGTGTCATGATCACAAATTTGATGCGATATCAGAAAAAGATTATTATTCATTAGCTTCCTACATGCAGGGTAGTAATCGGCAGGAATACCCATTGGATCCCGGTGGTCAAAGGAAAGAAATAGCTAATCAGATAGAAGTTCTGTGCCGTTCTGCTTTTGCTTCTCTTTCTGCCAGTAACCAGAATGTATTTGCATCTGTACCCGCGAGCAAATACTGGCAAGCTGCCCTGCATCTAACTTCTTCTTGCTTTGATCTTACGACGGTAGAATCGAATCAAACCACAGATCTTATTATCGATTTCGAAAATGGTTTAGGGAAGTGGAAACCCCGTGGAAAGGCTTTTGAAAAAACTAGGCATAAGAGTTCGAGTGAGATGAAAAAAGTGGATGGATATAAGGGTTTGGCTTGGGTGTCCTCTTTTAACAATGATCCTAAAAAATCGACCGGTTCATTAATATCACCAAAACTCAAGGTTGAGCACCGATTTCTTAATTTCCTAATCGGTGGGGGACAACTTAATGATGTTGGAGTTGAGCTTTGGGCCGAGAATAAATGTGTGATCGTATCCCGGGGAGAAAATAGCGATAAACTGGTACAGAAGAGCTGGGATCTGATTGATTACCACAACAGAGAGGTGGAGATTCGAGTAGTTGATCATGCAACCGGAAGGTGGGCCCATGTTCATGCAGATGAGTTTGTATTTTCCAAAAAACCGTTAAACAAAAAGATCGATAAACCCGTACCACCTTTCCCTGTTCTTGAGAGCTATTCGCAGAAAAATAATTTAAATGCCCAGACTCTTCTGTCTTGGTGTGTACACTTTAATAAATTACAAAACCTCCAAACGCTTTCTCAAAATTTTAAGAATGCGAAAAGTACCCACATTGGGCTGGTCAAGGCAGAGGAGAATTTCATTCAAAATAGCCAACCCTTCGCAAATTTTACTTCTTCGCAAATCCCGAAAGGTTGGAAACTCTCAGGGGAGGCTTTTAAACCCAGAGGATCTCGCATGTTTTCATTTGATGAATCCTCTCTTCTTGCCGATCCAAGTGTACTTTCTTCCTGTCTATTGGGTAAAAAAAGGGTGGGTAATTTACGTTCGCCACATTTCAAAATCGAACATGACCATGTTTTGATTAAGGCAAAGTCCAATAATACTTTTATTCGCCTGGTAATTGATAATTACCATATGGCGAAATACTCGGGCCTGCTTTTCGGTGGAACTGCCATTAAGGAAGCGAATTCTGAAGGTGATTTTAAATGGTTCAGCCTCTCTTCCAAGAAATATAAAGGTCACTGGGCTTACCTTGAATTTGTGGATCGTGGTCCCGATGCTTTCATCGAAATTGATCAGGTTAGGTTTGCCAATACAGGAATGGGGCAGAGTCCAGACTCCAAATTTTCCCTGCTTCTTTCTGACAGCAAAATCAATCAAAGTAATCTGCCAAATTACTTGGATGCATTTCTAGAAAAATCGTTCAACACGGTAAAGGCAGGAGAGTTTACTGGTGAAGAATATTCTTTCTTGAATTACCTGTACAGCGAGGGCCTTATCCCCTTCGACAAGCGGACTGCTATCGATCAAATCTTACACCAGGCAAAAGAGTTGGATTCCAAAACACCTCGGGAGAGATATGTACTGGCGATGGCAGAAGGGAGCAAGTTTACCGGCCATGTATATGTCCGCGGAAGTCCGCACAATCTTGGTTCTTCGGTAGATGGTAGAAACCTTACGGCATTGGGAGGACAACCAGGATCGCGTTTGGATTTAGCCAAACAACTAACCTCTGTAGAAAATCCTCTTGTTGCTCGGGTGATGGTCAATCGTATCTGGTTACAGTTTTTTGGTCGCGGAATTGTTCGTACCCCGGATGATTTTGGCCCCATGGGAGAAGAACCCAGTCATCCAAAATTGCTGGATTGGTTGGCGACAGATTTCCGTGAAAATAAGTGGTCCATCAAGAGCTTAATCCGTCAAATAGTACTGAGTCAGACTTATCGCCAGTCCAGTGTGACCCATCCTGAAAACCATGAAGATAAAATTAAACTGGTTGATCCGCAAAATCTCTTATTCCACAAGATGCCTGTCCGCAGGTTGCAGGCCGAGTTTATTCGGGATTCAATTTTGTCATTCTCTGGTCGAATCGACAGGACACTTTTTGGTCCTTCGGTTCCAATCTATAAGACTGCATTCATGACCGGTCGGGGTGGTAAGAAAAATGGTCCACTAGACGGGGCAGGGCGTCGTAGTATTTATGGTTCAGTGTATCGAAATTTTTTGTCTCCCTTTATGTTGGCTTTTGACCAACCCGCACCCTTTGGAACCAAAGGCAGAAGGTCTGTTTCCAATGTCCCGGCACAATCACTTGCTCTATTGAATGACCCGTTTATCATAAATCAATGTAAGTTAATGGGTCAAAATGCTATCATATCAAAAAAACCCCGAACCGAAGTCGTCAATATGCTGTATGAAACCATCACTGGTAAGATTCCGAGCAATGAAGTGCAAAAGAAGCTTCTCACCTTTCTGGATACGCAATCAAATGCCCAAGGTGGGGTAAGCGAGCAAGCGTGGTCTGATTTGGCCCATGTGTTGATTAACTCTAAAAGTTTCCTTTTCCTCAACTAATTTTCCGCCATGCATTGTAATAAATTTTCCACTCCACTTTCACGGCGCTCAATGCTCCAATCCTGTGCCATGGGATTTGGTGGACTTGCTCTTTCCGCTTTGTCACAAAAGGCTTCTGCCTCTTCCCTTGCAGCCAAACAACCCCACTTCACTCCCCGTGCTAAAAATGTGATATTTTTGTACATGGATGGAGGGCCATCTCATGTGGATATTTTTGATTACAAACCAGCACTCGAAAAATACAATGGTAAAGATCCCCGCGAAGTAATTGGAAAACTGGCACCAACTCAATTTGACAACATCGGTAAAATCTTAAAAAGTCCATGGGATTTTAAACAAAGGGGTCAGAGTGGACAGTGGGTTTCCGATCTTTTTCCGTGTATCGCTGAGGACGAAGTGATTGATGAAATTTCCATGGTTAAATCCATGACATCCAACTTTTCCGAGCATACTTCCGCCAACTATTTTCTCCACACGGGTAGCGGATTTCAGGGACGGCCGAGCATGGGCGCTTGGTTGGGCTATGGTTTGGGAACCGAGAATCAGAATTTACCTGGTTTTGTTGTTTTAAACGGGGGACTGATTCCTCCCGGAGGCCTTGACTGCTTTGGTTCCGGATTTCTTCCTGCCAGTTATCAAGGATCGGTTTTTCTCCCGAAAAGTGAACCGGTTGCCAATATTAATCCCAAGGAGAAATCGCCGGATTTACAAAAGGACAAACTTTCTCTACTTGCGGAATTGGATCATTCTTCCTTGGCGGAAATGGAATATGATCCCCAAGTGGAAGCGGCCATACAAAATTATGAGACTGCCTATCAAATGCAAACTTCGGTCCCTGAACTCATGGACCTGAGCGGAGAGTCGGAAGTCGTTAAAAAATCCTACGGCATGGAATCTGATTTTAAAAATACCCGGACCTTTGGTATGCAATGCTTGTTGGCCCGTAGACTTGTTGAACGTGGAGTCCGGTTTGTTGAATTGACTTGTCCAGGCGGGAATGGAGATCGATGGGATCAACATGGTGGGTTGGTTGACGGCCATGGTAAAAACTGTAAATCGGTGGATCAACCGATTGCCGGACTCATTCGTGATTTAAGAAAACTGGGTATGTTGGATGAAACTTTGGTTGTCTGGACTGGTGAATTTGGCCGAACCCCTTTTGCTCAAGGTTCAAATGGCCGGGACCATAATCCTTTTGGTTTTACCACCTGGTTCGCCGGAGGTGGTATTAAACCTGGTGTTACTGTCGGAGCTACCGATGAGTTCGGATATAAGGCGGTGGAAAATAAGTATGAAATCCATGATCTTCATGCCACCATGTTACATCTTTTAGGGATCGAACATACTGAAAGTACATTTAGATTCGGGGGGCGAGACATGAGGCTCACCGAAGTTTACGGACACTTAATCAAGGAGATCCTCACATAAGGGTATAGTCCAAATTCATTTTAAGCCTGAAAAATGGCAGCTTTTTTTGCTGGCAACCATTTGTGAGTCGTTGAATACTCAAGTATGAGCGATAACAGCCCTCAAACTTATCACGCTCCTGGTTTAGAGAGTCCATTTTCAAAATATCTTCGTGAATACCGATTACTGAACAGCTTATTGATTTCTCTTTTCGCCGTCCTATTCCTTTTTGGCCTTTTGTGGAACATTGTAGTTTGGGTTGATACGGGTGAAAGCCAGGGTGCAGATTTTTCAGATGCCGGGAAGTCAAATGTAGCCCCTCAAAAGCAAGAACATAAGGTACGCCTGATGCAGAGACAGAAAAAGGCAAGACCTACAAAAGCACATACATTTCGTGCGATTTCGGTTTCAGAAATTTCTGTTCCCATGGTCGATATTGAAGCTAAAGACTTAAATCCGGCAATGGCTTTAAGTCCGATGGAAGATGTTGGTGATGTTCAAGTGGATGTGGATATGTCTGTTCTAAACAAAGCATTCGCCTCCAATTTCATGGGGGTTAAATCGCAGGCTAATAAAATTTTATTTATCATAGATTATTCCGCGTCCATGAAGGGAAGGGATAAAGTCATGCGATATGAACTATGCAAGGCAATCGATAAGCTTCCAGTTGTTGGTTCTGTTTCAGTGCTTTTCTTTTCCGGACCAACCTGGATTGCCGGTCAGGATGCAAATGTCTTGCATAAAAATTGGGAAGGAACAAATGGCAGTGGATGGAAACCTAAGGAAGGACATATACCAGAGCGTCCAAAGTGGTTACCGGTTACACCTTCGAACAAGAAAATGCTTCATGAGGCTGTCATATCCACTCCCTTAACCTTTGGAACCGTTTGGGACAATTCCTTTGAGTGGGCATTTTACATGAATCCGAAACCGGATGTGATCTATTTTATGACTGACGGAAATGCCAATAAAAATTTCCAGGGCATGGACATTATTAAAAGTAAAAAAGGAAAAACTAAAATCTACACGATCGGTTATGGCGCTCCCTCAGGGGCTAAACAACCGTTGGAAGAGATTGCGGCGATGACTGGTGGTAAAAGTAAATTTGTGGAAATGGAACAAATTCGTTTGATGGAAGAAAAAATTGAGGCCGATAAAACGCAGGCGATGAATTAAATTCATCAAGGTTTACTTATATTTTCTGGATATCGGTTAGTAGATAAAACTAAATTTAAACAGAGTAGACGCTGATTAGGTGAACTTCGATCTTTCGGACAGTTTTCCGCTATTAAAATTACCTCCACACCAAGGAATAGAAGTAAATTGCTACATACCGGTATATACATTTTGAAATTCGGGAGTTTGACAATTGTTGATCACGAATCTCTTGCATTCCTATTGCCAACAGTGCCAATCCTTACAAGCTAATTTCATGAACACAATTGGTTTAGATATCGGCACATCTTCCGTCAAAGCACTTATTGCTTCTTCTTCTGGAGAAGTCTTGAAGGTGTGCTCACCGGAATATCCGTTTCAAACACCTAAACCTTTGTGGGCCGAAACCGACCCGGGGGTCTGGTGGGAAGCAACAAAGAAGGCAGTCCGAGCACTTTTGGATGAAGTTGATCCAAGCAGCATTGGAGGGATCGGACTAACCGGGCAAATGCATGGATTGGTCGTACTGGATGGAAAAGGCGAAGCTCTTCGTCCATGTATTATGTGGAATGATCAAAGATCTTTCGCTGAATGTGAGCAAATGACCTCCATTATTGGTGAGGAAGAAATTTTGAGAATTACCGGAAACCCGGTCCTCGCCGGATTTACAGCTCCTAAAATCCTATGGCTGCAAAAAAACGAGCCAGATATCTTTGCCCGAATTGATAAAATAATCCTGCCCAAGGACTTTATCCGTTATAAGTTGACTGGAGAGTTTTTCACCGATGTTTCAGATGCATCTGGCATGTCCTTACTCAATGTGGGTGAACGAACTTGGTCAAATCAGATCATTGATCATTTGGGGTGGAAAAAAGAATGGTTTGCGGATGTCACGGAATCAACGGAAGTTACTTCTAAAGTTTCATCTTATGGAGCCGAATCTACCGGATTGGCGGCCGGCACTCCCGTTGTTGCCGGAGGTGGCGATTGTGCTGCCCAAGCTGTCGGGAGTTCTGTAGCTGAAGAAGGAAAGATTTCCGTTACTT
>OZSS01001568.1_pt1 | contig 10494 bp, 11 predicted proteins | sample 1779911 | NCBI WGS metagenome assembly OZSS01 (sample SAMEA2603589, study PRJEB24840) | metagenome | biome: Water; feature: Photic zone; material: Seawater sample | place: Mediterranean Sea | collected 2013-11-12 | depth 10 m | reverse complement strand
AGGATGATAAGATCGTAGAAATCGGCGGAAAAGCACAAGGTAAAACCGTTGATGTAAAGGGAATGGTCCTTGCGCCTGCTTTGATTGACATGCATGGAGATGCCTTTGAGCGTCAGCAAATGCCTCGTCCTGGTGTTATTTTTCCGATTGATGGCGGGATACTAGAAACCGACCGTCAATTAGCCGCAAATGGGATTGCTACAGCTTATCACGCACTTACGCTTAGCTGGGAACCGGGTTTGCGGAGCGTGGAGCGCTCGACTCAATTTGTGCGAGCTATACAAAATTTAGCACCGCGGCTTACGGTTGAAAACCGAATTCAGTTGCGCTGGGAGACTTATGCTTTTGAGGCAATTGACTTGATCGTGGAAGCACTCAAAGCGCCGCTTCTGCCCTCTGTCTCTTTCAATGACCATACCTCGATGTCGATGCGTGCATTTGACATGCCCATTCAGGACCGCCCTTTTGAGCAATCTTCCGAATTTAAGTCGGCGAAACTCGAAGACGCGCGAATGAAAACACGCATCGCCTCCAATGCTAAACGTTCTGGACTAAGCGTCGACGACTATCTGGCGTTGTTAGGTCAGATTTGGGAACGCCGTCCCGAGCAAAATGAAAAAATTAATGCCGTGGCTAAACTAGCGCGAGAGGCAAATGCTCCGATGCTCAGCCATGATGACACAAGGGCTGTAACACGAAAATACTACCGCGCTCTTGGCGCGTCAGTAGCAGAGTTTCCAATGGTCTTGGAAGCAACAAAAGATGCGCGCGACAACGGGGACTTTATTGTTTTCGGCGCACCAAATGCGGTGCGCGGTGGTAGCCATATTGGCTCGCTTGGTGCGGCCGATATGATTGAGGACGGTCTTTGCGATGTACTAGCATCCGACTACTACTACCCAGCAATGTTGGCCGCGATTGACCGTCTGGATCGTGAAAAACGCGCTGACCGGTTGACACTCTGGTCTTTGATTTCAGACGGTCCAGCGTGTGCAATGATGTTGCATGATCGGGGAAAAATTGAAGTTGGCAAGCGTGCGGATCTTGTTTTGGTAGATTGGCCTAACAATGATATTCCTAGCGTGCGTGAGACGTGGGTTGGAGGTCGCCAAGCCTATCAAGCAATCCCTATGAGTTAATAAATCACCTAGGGAATGTCAGTGGCTTCCCAACGGGCTAATCATTGCATGGAGAAGCGTCTTTGGCGAATTCATTCATGTCCATGCCATACCTACCCAGAATGACCGCGAAGTTTTATTGTTTGATAACCGTCGTGTTCTTCGGTGTCCTATGCAGTCACTAATTTATCTTGTTCAGGTTGCTATTCGTATAGATAATTTGCCCACCGCTGAAGGTTATGACAACACGGTCCAATTTATCCACAATTATCAGGTCTGCACGCTTTCCAACTTCAATTTCACCGCGATCAGTTAGGTCTAAAGCCTTTGCAGGATTTGCACTTATAAGTCTTGCTGCGCCAGCTAAACCTTGGGGGTCCGTTTTAGCCAATGCTCGTATGGCTGGCAACATTGCGGCTGGATGATAGTCAGATGCAAGGATGTTCAACTTTCCTGCAGCATGCAGCTCCCGGGCAGAGAGGTTTCCAGAATAGCTTTGACCACGCATCGCATTTGGCGCTCCCATGGCAGTCATAACACCCCTTGAAATCGCAGTTTCTGCTGCCTCCATAGTAACCGGAAACTCTGCGATCACAGACCCCAATTGTGCCATCAACTCGGATTTTTCTATTGTGTCGTCGTCGTGGCTTGCAAGCGGCACTTTCGAATTCTTACAAAGCCTCGAAATAATTTTCAAATTAGCCAAGATAATTTCTATCGGAGTTGCTTTCTCGAGCCGTTCTTGGACAATCGCTCGTGCTTCTTCCAGCGAAACACCATAATGCTCGGCTCTCAATTCAATATGACGTTCCAGGTTCCGATACTGTCCCTGGCCTGGAGTATGATCCATAACGGAGACCAGCTCGACCTTACGGTCTGTTAGCAAGCTCTCCAAAGCATTGATCGCAGGCGTAAACGTAATATCAAAGCGCGCATGAATTCTATGGTCAACTCGCAAAATGCCTTTACGATTATGAATATCGCGGATCAACTCAGAAGTATGCTCGAAGCTTCGACGTTCGCCATCACGGGCGCCTTTGGAAAAGCTTACTGCCGAGTAAGCTGTTGTAACACCGCATGCTGCTAATCTGGCGTCTAAGTGATTTAGTGCCACATCAATAGGAAAATCGACTTTCACGCGTGGTTCAAGTTCATTCTCAATCATATCGCCGTGTATATCGATAAAGCCTGGAAAGAGTGTCCCGCCACCGCAATCAAAACCTAAGTATTCAGGCTTCTCAGAAATGGCAGATATGAACCCGTCTGTAACTTCTACGGCTCCGTTTTCAACAAAACGATCTGGCATGACCAAAGAAAGATTAGAGAGCCACATTTTTAAAAGTTTCTTCAGATTTCTGGTCCAGTGTCAGCTCAATCACATTATCAATTAGTGTTTCGACATAACTCGGATGATGGAAGACGCCGATCATCGCCGTTCCTGCAGCCTTTAACTCAGAAAGACGGACTACCAGAGCAGTGCGTGCTTTCACATCTAAAGACGCCGTAGGCTCGTCCAACAGTAAAAGCTTATGAGGCTGGATTAAAGCTCGCGCCAGATTGACCTTTTGCTGTTCCCCACCTGAAAAAGTAGTCGGATAAGCTTTCCACAGTTCTGATTTTACACCAAAGGTTTTAAGCATCTGACGCGCTTTTTCCAATGCCTTTTCGGCATGCACTCCTGACAGACGCAGTGGCTCGGCCACGATTGCCTCCGCACTGACGCGCGGGCGCGCCGTTAAGAATTGAGTTACAAAACCTATTTCTGTTTTTCGTAAATGGGAAATATCGATATCTGCAGCACGGGCCAAGTCGATTTCCCCATGTTCAGAATTAAATAGAACGGAGCCAGCTTGAGGCAGATAACTGCGATAAAGGGTTCTTAAAAGAGTGGATTTCCCCGAGCCATTTGCACCTTTTAGTAGAACAAACTCACCCGCGTCTAGTGTAAATGAAATATTGTTAAAAGCACCAATCTGATTGTTAAGGTGATGAAGCGTGAAGCCTTTGCTAAGGCCCTTGATGTCCAGAATGCGCGTCATAGTTTTGCATGCACCAATTGTTGTGTATAGGCGTGTTGTGGGTCTTGGAAAATCTGATCAGCTAGGCCGTTTTCAACAACCTCGCCACTGCGCATTACCATGACGCGGTCGGCTAGCGTTCTAATCACACCTAGGTCGTGACTGACAATCACCATGGTGATCTGTTGGTCTTGTTGCAGGCGTTTAAGAGTATCCAGAATCAGAGCTTGGACGCTAACATCCAAACCTGTTGTTGGTTCGTCCAACAATAGTAAAGCTGGTTCCAAAGCAATTGCCTTAGCCAACTGAACCCGTTGCTGCATTCCTCCGGAAAGTTCTATTGGAGGAGCATCCAATCGGTCCAACGGAAATTCTGAAGCATCCAATGCCTCGGTCGCCTTCTTGCGCAACACTCCAAAGTTTCGCTCTCCCGCGATCAGAAGACGCTCGGCAACGTTGCCCGAACTGGAATGTTTCATTAGAAGCCCAAGATGTGGGTTTTGGTAGACAATACCGATCCGAGTTGCACAAAGCATGCGACGCGCAAAGCGATCTAAATCGAACAGGTTTCCTGACACTTCTGGCAGGTCCAAACTATAATTGCCATTATCGGGCGTTTCCTCGAGGTTCATCATCCGAAGAAGTGTAGACTTACCTGACCCGCTTTCGCCTACAATTCCCAAGACCTCGCCGGGATAGGCTTTTGCGGTAACATTGCAGAGCGCCTTCACATGGCCAAAAGCTTTTGACACATTTCTAATATTTAATAGGGGCTGTGCCTTAATGATTAGAGGAGCGTCCAGCGTTATGCTCATGACAGCATCTTTCCATTCTTATACCACGTCTCGCCTTTGATTATGTCTTCGCCATTTCGAGCACGAATGGTTTTGACGCCCCATCCGCTATCAGAGACTTCATGCCGTGAGGTGCCGTCATCCTGTGGAATTTCATTCATAAAGTAACCGCGTACTCCAGAGCTGTGACAAGTCAGGCTGCCATGTTCCTCAACTTTGTAAGATATATCATCGAAGACCAGGGGTTTGACACTTGTATAGGGTGGCACGGCGAAAATCCGTTTTTCACGACCGGCAGACAGGATTGACAAATGTTTGGCCATATTCAGCTTCGGTACATCCCAGCGTGGAATGGGTGACGGCGTCATCACATATCGGCCATTAACAAGACTCGGATAACTTGCACCTTGCATCACACGACCAGAGCGAACAATTTGTTCGTAAAGCTGCAGCCATATCCGTGCATAATCGGCATCGGCATGCATTTGGCGAGCAATAGACATATTCGGCTGAACGGGCCGCAATGGCTCGGGATTGGGCACTTGCAGGACTAAAATCTGATTTTCCCGCAGGATTTCTTCTGGAATGCGGTGACGAGTCTGAATAAGGTCAGCTTCTAGCGTGTCCATAGTAGTCTGCGTGCCAGCGACGCGGGAGATAAAAAGTCGGATAGAAGCAGCATTCACACTGTCATCTGCTCCTTGGTCAATGACTTTGACCGTCATGTCAGGGCGCACTAGAGTGAGGGATACCTGTAAACCGCCTGTACCCCAACCCCGCGCCATCGGGACCTCTCGGCTCGCATAAGGCATTTGACATCCCGGCACTGCCACAGATTTCAACATCTTCCGACGCAACTCACGCTTAGCCGAACCATCAAGGAAACCATAGCTCATGGGTTCCCAAGATTTTGTCAGTGTGGCTAGACTCATCCTGCAGATTCCATTTTTTTAGCAGTCTTTTTAGCTTTCGAATCTCGCATCGCATCTAAGGAAGACTGGAAAGTTACGTAGTGCGGCAATTTAAAGTGAATACAGAGACCAGAGCTTTCTACGCCTTCTGTGTGATAGAGGAAGAATTCCTCTTCAGTGGCAGACCCTTTATCGGCTCCGGGACTATTTAGGTCCAATGTTGCAGCAGCAATGCATTTAACCTCATTCCAGCCAAAGGTTGCTGCGAAGCCAAGGCTTAACATTTCTCCCTTCTTATCAACCACCTCAACATGGGTGACCTTAACCCTCCCCGCCGAAAATTTACGTCCATCTGGATGCTTCACAATGATTTCGGCTTCGGCCAAGCGCAGCTCATTCACCGTTGGATGTGCGCTTCCATATCCTCGCATGGCGGAATAGCCGAGCGCTAGAACGCTACCTGTCTCTGCGCGCGCGAGACTTTGTAGAGTATGTGCTCGCTTGGACGGAAAAAGCAAAGGTTCACGTGTTAAATCTGGTATATCATCTCCTGTTGTGAGATCCTCCTTGGGTAGTTTAACAAGGTCGTTTTCAGCCAACCAGCTGCTGACCGATGGTTGCCTGAAGGGGGATGGATTATCCGCAGGCTCGACTGTGGCAGGCGAATATGTGCCTCCTCGAAGCACATCTGTCGCTAAAATTCTGTGCGAGTAATCCAATGTGGGGCCAAGCACCTGGCCTCCAGGAATGTCCTTAAATGCTGCCGAAATTCGACGGTAAGTAATCAGTTCCACCTGTCTTACGGGTTCTGCTACCGTTAGGCGGGGCTGCGTTGTTCGCCAAGCCCGCAACAACAATACAGATTCATAGAGCTCTCCACCTGTTTGTGCGATAGCAATCGAAGCGAGGTCTTCATCGTAAAGACCAGCCTCCCCCATTATTCGATCCACCAAATAGGGCATGTATTTTTTAATTTCATCTACGCGGGATTGATCAAAAGGTCCAACCTTTTCTCGAAACAAACGTTCAGATTGCTCAATAGCGATTTCGCCACCACGTGCAGTTACGTAAACCATCACAGAAGCTCCACTTTCGTCGAACGAGGAACGCCAATAATCCGGGCTTCATCGATTAAAAACAGATCAAACCCTATTGGATATCGCATAATATCGCAGCGTTTCTTCCAAAAGCCATCAGGCAAACCATTAAGGTATATGTCTTGATGCCTAAACACGCCAGGACCTGTTAGACGCAGTTTCTGACCAGACCCGATTGTTACACGGGCGACAAGAGTAGCGCCACCATCAGGATATAAATCACTTCCCATCAAAACATGGTCTAACGCTTGTAAATTCTTCATTACACCGAGAAAGGCATGATCTGCCTCGTTCAAATCGGAAATTTCTGCGCCTTTTTGCAGGATTTGTGGGAGCAAAAGTGGATCAGCAGTATAAACGCTGCATTCGCGATCTATCAGTGCCTCAATTACCATAGATTCTCCGGGCTCGGGTAGATTACGAACCCGTCCAGGGTAGCTGAGTGCCCAAAGCATAGCCTCAAAGCTCTGGTTTGATTGGATTTCTGTTTCGGAGCGCTTAGGGATCGTCAACATCAGAAACTATCCATATTGATACGAGTTGCTTCGACTTTTCGCAGTGTTTCGATGTCTAGAGCCTCTAAAGCTGCGAATTCGGCGTCACAAAATGCAGTACATTCGTCTACCCGAATGCCCTTCAACATAGCTAAATCAACTAATGCCATCGCCATAGACGCTTCCAGGTCATGGCCTTGCCGCATGCCATAAGCTGCTACATCACCTGATTTAATTTTTGCTTCGCTGACCAGTACCTCGCCCAAATGAAACGTCGTGCCTTGAGCGGTGTCGAGTGCCGGAAGCATAACCAGCCCAGTCCGGTTACTTAAAACTTCTATTTCTCCTATATCAGCGATGAGCGTTTCAGCAAAAGCTTTGAGACGAGCACAATCTGCTTTAGCTAAAGAATCTAAATTTCTGTCTGATTTTGTCATTATTTTGTTAACTCTTTAAAGCCCCTCTAATTACTGCATTGGAAAGCAAGAATATTTTTCGGTATCAGTTAGGTTTAGCGGATAAGGTTTACCATTCATCTCAAAACCAAACCTTTCAAAATTTAAATCAAGAGTTTTCTTATTTAAAAATAGGTGATTTTCATAGAATACCGTCTTTTCAGAAGCAGTGTCGAAAACAATATCTTCCTCTATCGTGGTGATTATGTTTTTCGGCTTTTCGGTTTTGTCGAGCGGATTATTAGTTGGGGGCATTTTGACAATTTTCAGCTAATCAAGGCAAAACGGCAGCATTTTTTTAGGCAGATTGATTGTTCTTCGATTTTTATTTTCAAATTGCCTTTATTATTTTTACATTCATAAGTTTCAGCAAAACTTATTTGTGAACAAAGCACAAAAACAACACATAAAAATAACCGACGCATTGAACTGATCAATTCGTTTAACAGTCTTATGAATAATATTATATTAGCCTTCAGTTACATTTTTGCTACAAATTGAGAAGAGCAAACTCCGAGGGGATGTCTGAGCTATGAAAGAGTTCTAGCCTCAAGCTTTGCCAGTGCCGCTCAAGTCTATCTGATAAGGTAGAAGCAGAGCGCAGGGCTTTATGCTGCGACCTCGTTGGCGAATTTTACGTTCATTTGCTTTGGCCACCAAGAAAATTGACAGAGCCAAATGTCGGATATGCTGAGCGCATCTGCATGCCCCATTTATTTTGTTTAAATGTTGCAATCCAAAGGCCTCTTGCGCTGGAAATTTTTAAACCCTCTTGTGTATATCTAGTGAACTCTATAGTGGAGTAAGAGGTATTTTCTGTGTCAAAAATTTTTTCTAAATTTTCAATCTTTGAATAAGACCAGCCTTGTTCTTTCATTTTTTCTATTTGAATATTTAGAAATTTCCAATAGGTATCACCATCTTCAAATACTACTGGATCTTTTCCATCTGCATGAGTCACATGAGGAAAATTCAGCGCTGCTATCACCCCTTTTTCATTTTGTTGGTTCAATGACTCAACAAATTCAAAAAAGCATCCATCTCTTTCGTTCATGATTAACACCTAAAACAACTTTTCAGTCTTGTTATGGCCCTTCATTTCTGCAAAAAACCAATGTCTAGCACCTCTGCTAACATCATAAATTTCCTCTAACTTTGACAGCAGGCTATCAATCTTTGCCTCCTAACCCTCAATTGGAAATTAGTTGTCGATCAAATAGTCAAATTTGTCTATTAAACCTTCAAAAACTTCAACTCGGGCGCCAGTATCCCTGATTTCATTTAACTTTCCGTCACCAAATTTTCTCAAGAATACCTTTGCGGATTTTTCTTCATCATAGATTTGGATAGCAATCCTCTGCTCAGGTTTTGGATTTAGCGTTATTCGATAAATCAACCCGTATTGCTTTGCCTCTTGCAAAACCATTGGATTTAAAAGCGCTTCAGCACCTTTGCGCGCAAATTCGTTTTGAAATGTGATCTTTATTATACGAGCATACATTCTGGTTCACCCCAACAGTGCAACTAAAACAATGTTTCCAGAGGCCGTTTAACTTGCCAACCCCCTAATAGCGTTGATGCCCGCGTCCGCTTAATGGGGGTTTCTTCTATTAAAAGATTGTGACACTGAGCCATGCACAAAAAAAGACGCAACCCTGAAGGATTGCGTCTTTACAAAATACTGATTTATTTGCGTTTTTGGTTGCGGGGGTAGGATTTGAACCTACGACCTTCAGGTTATGAGCCTGACAAAACTGGCGAAAAACCTAAAGGGAATCACTGTATCGCCAATGTATCGCCACTAATTATAGAGCCAAATACAGAAAGCGCCCGCAAGGAATAAATCTCGGAGGCTTTAGACTATAAATTAAAATTTTTTCCTGACCCCTCAAAGGCTAATTTTGTCTCTGGTCACCTACTTGGAAATTAAATTGGTTTATGTTTTAATTATTTTTCACCTTGTTGATTTTTTATTTTAAAGACTTGTTGGTGTAAAATGAAAATTTGTGGATTTTACTTTTCAATTAGCGAAGCATTATTTGGGCTTCTTATTTTCATTTTTCTAATCTTTAATGCTAATTCAAATTCCTTTGCTTCGACAGCGAGCGCATATAACCAAGCTAATGACGGTTCGTCTGCTATAAAAGCCGAGCACAAAATAGATGCGACGATACTTTTTCACGAAATACATGATATCAATCTTTCTGAAGGCCATTATAAGGTGTCAGCGGAACTCATTCTATCTTGGTTTGGCGATACATCTAACTTTGTTGAATTATTTGGTAATGAGGTGATACACGGAACTAAGTTAGATAACTTTTTGAAGAAAATCTGGTTTCCAGAATTTATAGTTTCAAATGCAGAAAACCCTCGAATAACGCATTACTCAACATTAGAGGTTGTCGATGGACATTTTGAATTGTTTGAGCGTTTTGAAGCCGATGTAAGTGTAGATGCAGAAATGCCCAGTTATCCGTTTGGAGAACTCGACCTCTATCTTGAGATAGCGGCTTTTTCTGGAAATACCCGATTAATGCAGTTTGTTCCACAGCAGATCCTAATTGGGCACAAAGACGCACACCACGAGGTAGTGAAAGGAAATTGGGGTGTTTCCTCCACAAAAATAGAGGCGGTGGAGAGGAGTAGCTTACACAATGGCGGCGCCGATAAATATTCTTATCTGATCTCACATGTTAATGTTGCTCATAATGCGCTAACTGCAACGCAGAAAGTTCTCTTGCCGCTATTTGCTATAGTATTTCTCTCACTATTATTTAATCACTTTTTAACTTTCGACCGAAACCTGACTGGACGGTCGTTATTGGGTATTGCTGACGTTAGAATGTCATCACAAATGACTTTATTCTTAACCATACCCGCATTGAAATTTGCATTGTCAGAAGATATGCCCACTACACATTACTTAAATTTCACAGACGGTTTGTTTTTACTTGCAACTGTTGTTGTCGCCATCAACTTGACCGTCGCTGTTCTTGGACACAGATTAACAGTATTAGAAGATATGTCCGGCTCAGAAACGGTTACAAAGTTTGCAAGATTTGCTTCACCTACTACCGCTTTACTCCTATTCATTTTAATACTTATCTGGACAAATCAATTTTGATTTGTTTCCAAAAAATATGTCATTATTTTTTGATTAAACTGAGGCCACTCATATAAAAGACTACTTTCATCAGTCTTATCACCTGATTCAAATAATTTTTAGCATGGTTAGATATTTTAGGTTCATAGCTTAAAACGGAAAGCCAACACAAGAACCAAAGCTCAGTGGGCTATAAACTTTCAACATAAGGAAAATTTTGGTTGCGGGGGCAGCGAGCTGTTTTATTCAATTTAGTGTTATTAGTGAAGTATGCGTAATATAGGCATTTATGGGTTTATATTCTCATATTAATCACGAAAGCCTGACGATGTATCGCCACTGTATCGCCACTAACTATAGAGCCAAATACAGAAAGCCCTCGCAAGCTAAAAAGCTTGGAGGGCTATAAAATACTGATATATTTAAGTTTTTGGTTGCGGGGGTAGGATTTGAACCTACGACCTTCAGGTTATGAGCCTGACGAGCTACCGGGCTGCTCCACCC
>OZSS01001566.1_pt1 | contig 10505 bp, 7 predicted proteins | sample 1779911 | NCBI WGS metagenome assembly OZSS01 (sample SAMEA2603589, study PRJEB24840) | metagenome | biome: Water; feature: Photic zone; material: Seawater sample | place: Mediterranean Sea | collected 2013-11-12 | depth 10 m | reverse complement strand
GTATCAGCATCTCACTTCGATGAGGGGGATTTGCCAAATACAAGAAGAGAGCTGGTATCATTTCTCAGAGCAAATCAGGCAAATTTCAGCAGGAAAATCGTCACCTATGATGTAATAAACTCAGGTGCTGGTTTTTTATTTGCAACACAAGATGCTCGTCAATCCAATAGCTTCTGGCGGTTAGCAGAAGTAATGGGCGGGCTTGCTCCGCATTTATCATGTTGCTCTGGGGCTATGCTTGATGCTGTCAATCAAGGAGAGATTCTTCTAGCTTACAACATCATTGGCTCTTACGCTGAAAAACGCTCAAGACTCCAGAAAAACCTGCGCGTAATTTACTTTCAGGACTACACTCATATGTTGCTGCGAACCGTACTTATACCGCGCAATGTCCTTAACACGGCCTCAGCAAATGATTTTCTGACCTTTCTTCTAAATGATGTTGGACAAAATTTTATAGAACAGGAAACCGATATGCTTTCTCTTAGAAGTGATGTGCTAAAAGATAACCCGCATTACAAACCAATTAGACTTGATACGGGTCTTCTAGTGTATCTCGACAGACTAAAAAGACAGCGTTTCCTTGACGAATGGTCTTCTGCGCTTATTCAATAAAACGATTAAATCAGCAGGAATGGCCCTGCTTTCTGATGGCTATAAGGGCTAAAGAGCCTCCTGATGAGATTAATGTGCAGGGTCGTCACCTATTTCCCGCATTTTTTCCTCCAAAATTTGGGTTAATTGTACCACAATTTGGCGATAATTTGGATCGTTAAAGACATTAAATAACTCCAGCGGGTCCTTTTCACAATCAAATAACTCCCATTCTTTGTCCTCTCCTCCATGATTTGTGCCAGGCAGATCAAATCCCTCATTATACCAATAGATTAATTTATATTTTTGAGTACGGATGCCATAATGCGAATAAGCGTTATGGTCTGGATCGCGGTGCATCCAATACCGGTGATAAGCCACCTGCTGCCAATTTGGAATATCTGCTTGGTTCAGTAATGGCCTTAGACTCTCACCTTGCATATAGCTTGGAATTGTAAGCCCTGCAAAATCAAGAAATGTAGGCGCAAAATCCACATTACACGCAATCTGCGAGCAAATGCTTCCTGCTGGCACTTCGCTTGGAAACTTCGCAAGAAACGGCATCTGAAGCGACTCCTCATACATAAATCGTTTATCAAACCATCCATGCTCTCCTAGAAAAAACCCTTGGTCAGAGGTATATATAACAAGCGTATCTTTTGTTAAATTATGAGTATCTAGAAAATTAAGTAGTCTTCCAACACTCTCATCTATGGATGCAATAGTGCGCAAATATCTCTTAATATACCGCTGATATTTAAACTGACTTAGTTCCTCTCTTGAGTTAAATTTAAAGTTCTCTCCTGTATCTTTATCTATCAGGCACAATACTGATGTATCGTCTGGATTTGGTATTTTTCTTTTACTGCTAAATGGTCTGCTTTTCTCGCCTATTTCAGCACCGCCTTCTGGTTGGACCAAACCCAAATCATCATAAGTTAAATCATCCTTTATTCTCATTTTTGCCTCAGCTGCGGCGCGGGCACGGTTCTTATAATCATCATCAAAAGTTGACGGCACAACAACATCATCTGCAAATAGCAACCTATTTTTTGGATGCGGCTCCCATTCTCTATGAGGGGCTTTGTGATGACACATTAAAAAAAAGGGTTTTTGTTTATCTACCTGTGATAGCCAATCAATCGACTTATCAGTGATAATATCTGTTACGTATCCCGCCTCAACAAGCTCTTCACCCATCTCGATGAATAAGGGGTCAAAATAATCCCCTTGGCCTGGCAGAACAGACCAGAAATCAAATCCTGTCGGCTCATATGCACTCCCCTCCCCAAGGTGCCATTTACCTATAATTGCTGTCTGGTATCCCCCTGATTTTAAATGTTTGGCAACATTTGGCAGACGGTTATTCATCGGGGTTTCGAGTGTCGTGACGGCATTTACGTGATTATAGGTTCCCGTTAGAATTGCTGCACGACTAGGCGTACAGATTGAATTCGTAACATAGCAGTGATCAAATCTCATTCCTTCATTGGCAATGCGATCGATATTTGGGGTATGATTAATTCCGCCCCCATAGCTGCTAATCGCTTTTGAGGCATGGTCATCTGCCATTATAAACAGAATATTAGGCTGTTTTTTCATATCATATACTCATTTTGGCAATATACTCATTTTTGGTAAACACTACAGTCTCCTGCGTAATGGTTGTAATGGTGCCATAAAAACCAAAATAAAAAAAAGAAATCTCACAAAATAATGTATCTTTATCGAAAGAAATGTCTGGGCTGAAATTAATGTCTGGTTTCTTTTTGCTTCTGGCGGGCTATAGTCAAATAGACCCAGCTATTAATTAGAGATACCATTTAAGAGTGGAAAAAATATGACCAACCAACGCAATCATCCAAATTCATATGAAGCAAGAGATACCGCATCTATTGTGCATCCGCTTACCAACCTTAAAGCGCATTTGGGAAAAGGCCCGTTAGTAATCAAAGAGGGCGATGGCATTTGGGTTACCGATATTCATGGTAAAACATACATTGAGGGAATGTCTGGGCTTTGGTGTCTGTCACTTGGCTACGGACAGGAACGGCTTGTGAGAGCTGCAACAGAGCAGATGAGACAGTTACCCTATTATCATTTAACAAATCATAAAAGCCATCAGCCAGTAATAGAGCTAGCAGAAAAGTTGCTGGAAATAGCCCCTGTGCCAATGTCAAAAATTTGGTTCTCAAACTCAGGATCAGAGGGAAATGACAGTGCTGCCCGTATTGTCTGGTATTATTGGAATAATCAAAAACAACCAGAAAAACGCAAAATGATATCACATTTGCGCGCTTACCATGGCAACACAATTGCTTCTGCTAGCTTATCAGGTATGCATTATAATCATGCCTCTTTTGGTTTGCCTCTAGAGGGATTCTTGCATATAACGCCCCCTCATTATTATCGCAATGCACATCAAGATGAGAGCGAAGATGCCTTTACAAGCCGTCTTGCTGATGAATTAGAAAAGCTTATCCAGCTCGAAGGCCCAGATACAATTGCGGCCTTTTTTACGGAACCCATCATGGGGTCTGGCGGTGTGATCGTGCCACCTGATAGCTATTATGACAAGATTCAAACCATCTTAAAAAAATACGATATTTTGCTTGTGGCAGATGAAGTAATCACCGCATTTGGTAGAACTGGAAATATGTTTGGAACTACCACGATGAAGCTTGAACCTGATATGATTGTATGCGCAAAAGGTTTATCTAGTGCCTATTTGCCAATATCAGCCTTAATGATAAATGAGCGTGTTTTTAGCGCAATATCAGATGAAAGTAGTGAAGTTGGAGTGTTTGGCCTTACCTTCACTTATTCTGGTCATCCCGTTTCTGCAAAAGTGGCAAGCGAGACACTACGTATTTATGAAGATGAAAATATCGTTGAACATGTTACCCATATGGAACCTATATTTTTAGGGGGATTACATTTGCTAGCCTCACACCCATTAGTCGGCGAGGTACGCGGCAAAGGATTATTAGCAGGTGTTGAACTTGTAGCTAACAAGGATACAAAAAAAGCCTTTGACCCCAAATATGGCGTTGGTAAATACTGCGCTGACAGAGCAGAAGAGCATGGCTTAATTATTCGAGCTATCGGTGATACTATCGCATTTTGCCCGCCGCTTATTATAACTGAGTCTGAAATTAAGCTAATGATATCACGCTTTAAAGCTGCTTTAGATGACACGTTAATAATGGTCAAAAAATCTGGATATATTGAATAATTATATCAAAAAAATAGAATATTTCACGTAATAAATACTTCTTTTTAATCCCCCAAAATTTACTGTTTCAGGCACTAATTCTTACAGACTTCGTTTCTTGCAGCATATCGTACAATCAAGCACTACTCGCAGCTTTTACATCTTTATTGCCCGATTTTTTTTTCAGGGTTGTATATAGAACATTAACTGATCCATGTTAACCCGTATTCAAAGTTACAAATGTCAGAAAAATTTATCAACCTAAACCATTTATCAGGCAAGACAGAGGAGACATTTTGAAAAAACTAATTTTTGGTGCTGTTATCAGCACTTTGAGTATGGGTATTTTTGTAACAGCTGCAAAAGCACAGTGTGGCAATGTTAGCATTGGGGCAATGGGTTGGGCATCTGGTGAGGCGATCACAGCTGTTACAACTTTTGTTTTAGAGCAAGGTTATGGATGCTCTGTTTTGGTTGTGCGCGAAGATACTGTATCTGCGATGACATCAATAGCAGAAAATGGCCAACCAGATATCGTACTTGAAGTATGGAAGAATTCAGCTACCATTTATGATGAATTGGAAGCTTCTGGAAAAGTAATAACTGCCTCGAATGTGTTTGCAAATGGCGGTGAAGAAGGTTGGTGGATTCCAACAAATCTCGCCGAAAAGCACCCTGAATTGAAAACAATAGACGGCGTACTAGCAAATCCAGAACTTGTTGGTTCGCGTTTTCACAATTGTCCCGTTGGATGGGGATGCAGGATTGTTAATTATAATTTAAAAATTGTGTATCAGCTAGAAGCTAAAGGAATTGAAGTATTTGACCATGGATTTGGTGCTAACCTTAGGGCATCTATTGCAGCTGCCTTTGCTAATAACGAGCCTTGGTTTGGCTATTATTGGGGGCCAACAGCGGTACTTGGCAAGCATGAAATGACGCGAGTAGATATTGGCGATGTTGACCCTGTTCAGCATGCGATTAATCAAAGCCCTGATTCACCTGAAGATAAGCTTGCTCCATCAGGATTTCCATCAGCACCTGTATTAAACGTAGTAACAGCAGACTTGGCAAAACGAGAGCCTGAAGTATTCAAATTCATTCAGAATATGAGCTTCCCTAATGATATTATTAGCAAAATGCTCGCTTGGAAGGAAGCAAACAACGCTTCTGCTAGTGAGGCAGCAGCTTGGATTTTGACCAATCATAAAGATGTTATACTGAGTTGGGTCAACGAGGACGCAAAAGCTAAATTAAATAAACTTTTATGACCTAACAACCATCAACAACGGCATAAGGTCTTTGTTATGGTGAGCTTAATAATTCAATTGCTAAAACTAAATCATAGGCATTCAGTCAATTCAAATGAGTCTGAATTTTATAGAAAAGCAAAATAGTAGCTTTTGAAATAATAGGTTACACATCATTTTTTCTAAAACATTTCACATTACTTAATCTGTGATAGCGACCCCATATAGACTATTTTTTCTAGTTATTGTAAATATTATCTGATGTATATATATCCCAAAATGATGTAGTAACGAAGTGAGATATGAGGGAACCAACAAATGACCAATGAAGCACAGTTACAAATTATTGAAACGGCCTTAATGTCCCGTATGAACTCGGGTCAAAAACAAATTGGCTGGAAACTTGGGTTCGGCTCGCCAGCGGCACTTAAAGCGTTAAACACTTCCAAGCCGCTTATTGGGGGCCTGTTTGATGCAGGCGAGCTAGAATCTGGTGCAATTACAGACGTTAGCAAAATGATAAAACCCTGCATAGAGGCTGAAATTGCGGCTCACATCTCATCAGATATTCCTAAAAATGCTACAAAAGAACAAATAATTGATTGCGTAGCTAGCTTGGTGCCTGCGATTGAGTTGGTTGATTTTCATACTCCACCAAGCGATGCTGAGACTATTTTATCTGATAATATTTTCCAAAGAGGTTGGGTAATGTTTCCAACCACAAATAGCGGGTGGTCTAATGGCGCAACTGGGCTTGAAATTCATATTCGTCAAGGGGATAAGATGTGGGATCCTGCTACAGATATTGAATCAAAAATTGGCGACATTACCGATGGTTTGATTGAATGTAATAGAGTTGCATCAGCATTAGGGCGAGGTATCCTTGCGGGAGATATTGTGCTTCTTGGATCTGTTATTCCACCACACCCATCAAATGGTAGTGAGTTCTCGGTAAAAATTCCAGGAATTGGGGAGGTGAGCCTTAATTTTCAGCACTAAATAACCGTAAGACTGATTTTGGTGGAATAAGACCTTAAATAACTCTTGGTATTATAACATACATAAGCTGCAGATTAATCTGGCATTCCTGCTTTTCTTAACCCTTCAATAAGAAATTCTTCTGCAATTGTGGGCGCAACGGTACGATAATCCGTTAGTGTTTTTATTTCTGGCCGCTCTTTTAAAAATTTTTCTAAATGTTCCCCAGCTTTTTCCATTTCATCTAAATGAGCGTAGGTGCAGGCAAGCCAGCCTAGATAGCGACTATGTGCCCCTCGTTCATTCATCAACAGCAACCATTTCAGCGAATTTTCAAGGTCCCGCATAGCCATGAATAAAAGAGGCAAAAAACCTTCAAACCTATCTTTATTGGCGGGGTCCATCTCAATAGCTTTATTGACATATACAAGCGCCTCTTCAAATTCTCTATCGTTACAAAGGGACAAGCCATAGTCATAATTTGTATCAGGGTGACTAGGATTTGCTTCGAGTGCTTTTTTTGCATATTCGTTTCTCTTCGTGAGGTCCTTTTTTATGTTAAAGGAACGACTATACATAACTAAAGCCTCTGGATTACTACCATCCAGTTCGTAGGCTTTTTGCGAATAACTATGAAACTCTTTTTCATTTTGTTTCCGTTCATCACGAAATTCATGACTAAAAATTCGCCCAAACAAAACGCGGCATTTAAGCACAAACGGGTCACAGAATTCCGGGTCCAGCTCAATAGCCTTATCACAGAATTCAAGGACCATATCCCCTCCTTGTCGTTCATCGGTAAATGCTTGAAATAGTTCTCTATCATTGTAAACTCCAAGCGCCTTCAGGTATAAATCCCATGCACTAAAATTTGACGTTTTTTTGCTAGAGAGACGCTTCTGCTCCTGCGTTTTTAATGCTGGCGCGATTATACTAGCAACAGATTGTGATATTTCGTCTTGAACCTCGAAAATATCATCTAGCAATCTATCCCATCTTTGCGACCAAATTTGCTTATCTTCAACCGCATCAAGCAAACTCACAGTGACTCTTACTTTGTTTCCTCCTTTTCGCACACTCCCCTCAACCATATATCTGGCATCTAATTCAGCTGCGATTTCAGATGATTTTTTCTCTGTACTTCGATAGCTAAAGCTCGAATTTCGGGAAATTACCGGAAATGTTCTCCAGGATGAAAGGTTAGAAATGATGTCCTCTGATATACCATCCGCAAAATAATCTTGCTCAGGATCATTACTGAGATTCAAAAAGGGAAGTACCGCGATTGTAGGTGGTTTGCTTGCCTCTGTTTCTTGCTCATTATTTGCACTAACAGGAGGAGCGCTTCCGGCGGCACCGTCGCTACCTACCACTTCAAATGCTCTTACAATGGTATTTTTAACTTGCTGCGAGCCTAAATCCAAAAAACTTAATTCTACTTTCTGCTTAACGAAATCATGCACATTATTAGAAAGGCAAACACCTCCTGGTTTGCACAAAGCTTCAAGGCGGGCAGCTACATTTACGCCTTCCCCATACAAATTGGTGCCCTCTACAACCACATCACCCATATTAATACCTATTCTAAAGGTAAGCTGCTCTGATGGTGAAACAGACTCATTGCGCTGAGAAATTAATTTCTGAAACTCGCTTGCACAAATCACAGATGAGACGGCACTATGAAATTCAGCCAATACAGAATCCCCTGCTGTATTGAAGATTCTGCCGCTATGCTCTTTGAAAAGATTGTCCAAAATTTGCCGACATGCCTTTAAATTTTTTAAGGTTAGCTCTTCGTTTGATTCCATAAGCGTTGAGAAATTCACAACATCAGTAACAAAAATCACGGCGATTTTTCTAAATACCTTATCTTCACTCACCTCACACCCGCCTCTATCTATTGCCCTATATTAATATATCGTTAGCTATCAAAACCACAATAAAATACTGACTTCTGGAGAATACTCACTTCTGGAATGAATAAAAAAAATCCTTTCTATTCATATGATGTAAGGTCTGGGGATAGTAAAAAATTGGATAATCCTAGTATTTAATGGAATAGTGAAGTATGTGATTGGATAACTCCAAAAAAGGAATTACATTTTTAGGATGAGCGCTAAAATTATCGTTATTGGTGGTGCAAATGCTGACCTTTATGGGCAAATTGCGGTAGAACAAGAAGCACCTGCTGACTCTAATCCTGGGCATATTAGCATTCATGCTGGCGGTGTTGGAAGAAACATAGCAGAGAACTTAGCACATCTGGGCGCAGAAATAGAGTTTATTGGCCATTTTGGCGGGGATGATTTTGCAATGATGTTAGAGCGCTCGTTAACATCTTCTGGCGCATCAATTAGCCTTTCCATGCGGACACCACGCAGCGACAGCGATTTATATTTAGCAATTCACAATAAACAAGGCGAGCTTATTTCAGCTGTAAATAATATGGGGCTTGTTGAGCGCTTGCCTAAGAATTTTTTTAATGCCCATACTATAGCAAATGCGATTACAACTGCCGATTTAATAATCTTAGATGGCAATCTGAGTGAAGAAGTTCTAGATGATTTTTTTCAAATATATGGCAATAATTCAGTTATCGCAGTTGATAGCGTATCTACCGTAAAAGCGAGGCGCTTTATTTCTCATTTATCAAAAATTGACTATCTAAAATGTAACCTGGCAGAGGCTCGCATTCTTGTTTCGGCAGGAAACAACCTATCCCTAGATTCCATAAAATCCATAGAATCTGTAGAAGAAATTTCCCAGAGATTAATGAAAACAGGTGTTGGTACTGCCCTCATATCAAACTCAGATGCTGGTTTTATAGTAGCGAACGGCGGCGAATTTAAGCATTTTTCTGCCCCAAAACTTGCAAAAAGCTATAGCTCTGGTGCAGGGGATGCTTTATTTTCTGGTTTTTTATATGCTATTAGCAGGGGTGAAAATAGTTACCAAGCCTCTTTATTTGCACTTAAGGCGGCCGAAACAGCGCTTAGATTTAACGGGCCTGTAAACCCTGAAATCGCCGCGTTAGGCAAAATTTAATATGATTGATATAACAACAAACCCTGAAGTTCAACAGGCTATTCAGGACAAAAAACCCATTGTCGCATTGGAATCGACCATCATCTCGCATGGCCTACCCTTTCCAGAAAATCATAAGACCGCGATAGCATTAGAAGAAGAAGTGCGCAAACAAGGCGCTGTTCCTGCGACAATTGCAATTATAAACGGCTGTATAAAAGTTGGATTAGAAACAGAAGATATAGAAATTCTGGCAGACGCTAAATCACAGGTCGAAAAGATAAGCAGGCGTGATTTACCAAATATTATTCAAACACGCGGTCATGGTGCTACAACCGTCGCAGCAACAATGATTATTGCAGCAAAATCTGATATTCAGATTTTTGCCACAGGTGGTATCGGGGGCGTGCATCGTGGCGCTCAGACAAGTTTTGATATTTCAGCAGATTTGCAGGAATTGGTTAAGACAAATGTGTGCGTAGTATGTGCGGGGCCAAAAGCAATTTTGGATCTTAATCTGACGATGGAATATCTAGAAACAAATGGTGTGCCTGTTCTTGGTTACAAAACGACAGAATTGCCTGCATTTTGGTCTCGAAACTCTGGGATATATGGAATTCTTCCTTATCAAACTGCTTCTGAAATAGCGTCATTTTTGAATCTTAAATGGGGGTTTCCACTTGCTGGGGGAGCATTGGTTACAAACCCTGTCTCAGATGCGGATGAAATCCCAGAGTTGCAAGTTCGCGCTTGGATAGAAGACGCCTTGAATGAAACAAAATCCCAGAAAGTCACGGGGAAGGAAATTACCCCCTTTATTCTGGATTATATTCGTCTTGCTTCAAAAGGGAGAAGCGTTAAAACCAATATCTCATTGGTAAAAAACAATGCTAAACTTGCCGCACAAATAGCCATTGAACTGAAAAAGTGTAATTAAAGCTGTCTGGTTCTAAATGCTTTTGGGCGCTGTAGCCAGTTATCTTTTAGATATTCTGCTGTCTCATCAATCAAATGCATTGCATATGCATATCGCGACTCAGCCGAGCGGTTGGGCGCCGAATGATGTGGCAGGCGACCATGCAAAACAACAAGCGTTCCCTTGGGTGCAGGAAGCGCTGTGTCACAGTGCGGCATTGGCGTTTCATCCAAGGTTATCATCTCCATTTTCTGCCCGTCATTTCTAAAACGATGCCTAAGTGATGAGTGGTGGCCTCCTGCAGCTGCCCACATACATCCGTTTTCCACGGTTGCGTCCTCAAGAGCTATCCAGAAACCCACACAAGTTTCAGGCTCGGTGAATAAAAACGTAGAGTCTTGATGCGTATTTACCTCGCCCCCTATGTAAGGCTGCTTGCAAATAACCATTGATTGCATCATTGACGGTTTTTCTAGCCCGGCGCCTTTGGCAAGGGCTTTTATATCGCTACTGTAAGAAAAATCTGCAA
>OZSS01001564.1_pt1 | contig 10508 bp, 12 predicted proteins | sample 1779911 | NCBI WGS metagenome assembly OZSS01 (sample SAMEA2603589, study PRJEB24840) | metagenome | biome: Water; feature: Photic zone; material: Seawater sample | place: Mediterranean Sea | collected 2013-11-12 | depth 10 m | reverse complement strand
TTGCCTAATAAAATAGATCAGATTGATGAAATAATTTCAATTAATAGAGAAAACAAAATAAATTTCCTTAACTATATGTACCGAACCGACGATAATTATATAATTGCTTCATCAGATAAAAAATTAATCAAAAATAGTATTAGCTCTAGTAAAAATTTTAAGAAAAATAAATTTCAATATGAGGGAGAACTTGTTGGACTGAACAATGAAAAAAATATATTATTCACAAATAAATTTTTGGAAAGTAAATTTTTTAATAAAGAAATTTTTCCTGCGAATAATGGGGATAAAATTGCTACAACTTTTGACTTTAAAAATAAGCAACTAATTTTAAAATCATATTTAGTAAATAATAAAAAAAATATTGATATTCTTACTTACGAAAAGGTAATGAATAAAGATAATAGTAATGAAGATAATCCTGAAAATTTAATTTTTTGTGATATAAAAAATTTTGACAAATATCTTAATCCCTTAATAAATGATTTTCAACTCAGTTTTTTTGAAGAGTTTAATCAAAATAATAATCAAAACATTTTAATTCTCAATTCAAATAAAGATTGGCTTATTACGTTTGAAAAAAATAATGAAGATCAATTTGATTTAAGTGCTTTGAAAAAGCTAAAAGATTTCAACAAATATACTTTGAAACAAAATGAAGATATTTATTCGATATATTCCAAAGATATTCTTGAAGAAAAAGACGATGTTATAAAACAATTATCTTTTGAAAATATCTATTCGATAGAATCAGGAGGTTTACAAATCATAAGTAATCATTTAGTTGATGGTAAAGAATTTGAGAAAATATCAAAAAAATTTTTTAACCTAAGAAGTAATAAAGATAAATCTGCTTTTCTTTATTCAAAAGTTGATATCAAAGATGGTAATTCTAATAAAATTGAATATTTCTCTAATTTGCAGGACCTTAATTTTCTAATTAAAAATATTTTAAAAATATCGAATGAGGAATCGCTAGAAATCATAAGTCAGTCTATTCCTGAAAAAAATCCAATTATTTACAGAGAAACAATATTAAACATTCTTTAAATTAAATTTATTCAAACAAGCTTCGAAAACAATGGTTTTAATTTAATGCGAAGTTAATATCTTGTGGTTAATTAAAAATTATTTTACTATCTTTAATCTATAAGTATTTGATATTGAATTAAGCAGTTGGACCGTAACAAACTAATTTTAAAACCAGGATTAGAGGGTGTCCCAGTTACTAATTCATCCATATGTGATATTGACGGCAACAAAGGTAAATTATTGTACAGAGGCTATTCCATTGAGGAACTATCCAAAAAAAGCAGTTTTTTAGAAACTGCTTACCTATTGATTTGGGGTGAATTGCCCACAGCTATTCAACTAAGAGATTTCGAACAAGAAGTTCAGATGCATCGAAGGTTAAGTTTTAGAGTCAGAGATATGATGAAATGTTTCCCTGCAACTGGTCATCCTATGGATGCTCTTCAATCTAGTGCAGCTTCTTTGGGGCTCTTCTATTCGCGTAGAGCAATAGATGATCCTAATTACATCTACAACGCAGTCATAAGACTAATTGCAAAAATACCCACAATGATTGCAGCCTTTCAACTGATTAGAAAAGGACAAGACCCAATTCAACCTAGAGATGATCTAACTTACTCATCAAATTTTCTTTACATGTTGACTGAAAAAGAACAAGATCCGATAGCCGCAAAAGTTTTTGATAGATGCTTAATTCTACATGCCGAACATAGTTTAAACGCAAGTACATTTAGCGCTAGAGTGACTGCAAGTACTCTTACAGATCCATATGCTGTCATCGCCTCTGCAGTAGGAACCCTGGCTGGTCCATTGCATGGAGGAGCAAACGAAGATGTGATTGCGATGTTAGAAGAGATTAAAACCCCAGAAAATGCTGGGTCTTTTTTAGATAATGCAATAAAAAATAAAAGTAAGATAATGGGCTTCGGCCACAGAGAATATAAAGTCAAAGATCCCAGAGCAATAATTCTTCAAAAACTTGCAGAAGAACTTTTTATTAGATTTGGAGCAGATGAAATGTATGAAGTTGCTAAATCACTTGAGGCAGAGGCAATACCAAGACTTGGACCTAAGGGTATATTCCCTAACGTGGATTTTTATTCTGGTCTTGTTTATAGAAAACTTGGTATTCCTCGTGATTTATTTACTCCAATTTTTGCCATATCTAGAGTGGCTGGTTGGTTAGCTCATTGGAGAGAGCAACTTGGAGCAAATAGAATTTTCAGACCATCGCAAATCTACACAGGTTCAGCACCAAGAGATTGGATCAGCTTAGAAAGTAGAGAATAATATTTGCAGCTTTTCATAAAAAACACACATATTGTTTGTGAAGAGTTAATCTATTAAGTAAATAACATAAAAATTTTGGAATACGGATTAGATCTCGAATATAGTTTTAATGAATTCTTAAAAGGTTTTGGCCTCTCCAGCGAAATCGCTCATATAATATGGCTCCCTCTTCCTATGCTTTTGGTTTTGGTAGCGGCAGTTGTTGGCGTTTTAGTAACAGTTTGGCTTGAAAGAAAAATATCTGCTGCTGCTCAACAAAGAATAGGTCCAGAATATGCTGGAGCGCTCGGCGTTCTCCAACCAATTGCAGATGGTCTTAAGTTACTTGTCAAAGAAGATATTATTCCTGCCAAAGCGGATGGGATACTTTTCACTGCAGGTCCTATATTAGTTCTTGTCCCAGTGATTTTGTCCTGGCTAATTGTTCCTTTTGGACAAAACCTTTTAATAAGTAACGTTGGTATTGGAATTTTCCTATGGATTGCTTTAAGCAGTATTCAGCCAATTGGCCTTCTTATGAGCGGATACGCATCAAATAATAAGTATTCTTTATTAGGAGGTTTAAGAGCAGCGGCTCAATCAATAAGTTATGAAATTCCTTTAGCTTTATCTGTATTGGCTATCGTACTAATGACAAATTCTCTAAGTACTGTTGACATTGTCAACCAACAAAGTGGTGCTGGAATCCTAAGTTGGAATATATGGAGACAACCAGTTGGTTTTATAGTCTTTTGGATTTGTGCTCTTGCAGAATGTGAGAGACTTCCATTTGACTTACCCGAAGCTGAAGAAGAATTAGTTGCGGGATATCAAACTGAATATGCAGGGATGAAATTCGCATTGTTCTACCTGGGTAGTTACATAAATTTAATTCTTTCCGCTTTATTAGTATCAATACTTTATTTGGGAGGATGGGGTTTTCCTATTCCAGTTGAATTAATAGCTAAGTTTCTTAATTTACCTATTAATGCACCCTTTATTCAGGTTTTCACTGCATCAATAGGAATTGTAATGACTGTACTAAAGGCATATCTTTTAGTTTTTATTGCAATCTTATTACGTTGGACAACTCCTAGAGTAAGAATAGATCAACTCTTAGATCTCGGATGGAAGTTTCTTCTACCAATTTCTCTTGCTAATCTTTTGATAACAGCAGGATTAAAACTTGCTTTTCCGCAATTCTTTGGTGGTTAAATTTAAGTAAAAATACTTAAATCCAAAATTATTCCACTAAAATAAAATAACTAAGTAAATTTTTCGAAATGAACAATTTCCTTCAACAAATAAATAGCTATATCAAAGAAGCATTTAATGCTGGCAAATATTTATACAATGGTATATCGGTAACTTTTGATCATCTTCGAAGAAGACCTGTTACTGTTCAATATCCATATGAAAAATTAATACCTTCTGAAAGATATAGAGGAAGGATACATTATGAATTTGATAAATGTATTGCTTGTGAAGTTTGTGTGAGAGTATGTCCCATAAATCTCCCAGTAGTAGATTGGGTAATGAATAAAGAAACCAAAAAAAAGGAACTTAGAAATTATTCAATAGATTTTGGAGTTTGTATTTTTTGCGGAAATTGTGTTGAATATTGCCCAACTAATTGTCTTTCAATGACTGAAGAATATGAATTAGCTACTTTTGACAGACACAATTTAAATTTCGATAATGTCGCACTTGGCAGACTACCCACAAATGTTACAACAGATCCTTCTGTTAAACCTCTAAGAGAACTTGCCTATCTTCCTAAAGGTGTCATGGACCCTCATGAAATCCCAGCTTCAGATGCAAGAGTTGGTAAATTACCTGAAGAAGTTTATGATTGGATGAGGCCTGAATCCAATGACAATAAAGATAAAGTTTCTAATCCAACTAATTAATTTCCATAATTTATGTCCATTGCCATAACAACACAATTTATTTGTTTTACAGTTTTATCTTTAGTTGTCATTATTGGAGCACTTGGTGTTGTGTTGCTCGAAAGTATTGTTTATTCAGCCTTTCTGCTTGGTGGAGTTTTCATGAGTGTTGCAGGATTATATCTTTTATTAAATGCAAGTTTTGTTGCTGCAGCTCAAGTTTTAGTTTATGTGGGTGCAGTGAATGTATTAATAATTTTTGCGATAATGTTAGTCAATAAAAAAGAAGATTTAAAGCCTATCAATGACATTAAATCGAGAAGAGTTATTTCAACATCGATATGTTTAACCCTCCTAAGCCTCTTAATAAGAGTTGACTTGACCAATGTATGGAGCCTATCAAGTCCTCAAAACTCTATTGGAGAAGAATCAACTATTAGGATTGGTGAACATCTTTTTAGTGATTATTTACTCCCATTTGAAGTAGCTTCAGTCTTACTTTTAATGGCAATGATTGGGGCTATTGTTTTAGCTAGAAGAGATGTAATGAGCAAAGATATTTCGACAGGACTACCTGTTGATCAAGAGTTAATTGAAAAATCATCAGAACCATTACTTACAAATAAAAATTAACCTTTTGAGTTTCTTATTATGAATTTAGAATCAATTCCTCTTCAAGCTTTTTTAATAGTTTCTTCAGTACTATTTTGCATTGGTATTTGGGGATTATTAAATAGCAGAAATGCAGTCAGAGTTCTTATGAGCATTGAATTAATGCTCAATGCGGTAAATATAAACTTGATGGCGTTTTCTTCCTATATTGATAATAATTTAATTCAAGGACAAGTTTTTACAATTTTTGTGATTACTGTTGCTGCCGCAGAAGCAGCCGTTGGATTAGCTATATTGTTATCTCTTTATAGGAATAGGGTGACTGTAGATATGGAAAGTTTTAATTTATTAAAATGGTAAAAGCATTAAATGAAACTTTCATTAGTGCTCATTGTATATCGTTCAGATAGTTCTATAGCTCAAGAGGCTTCAAAATTCTGTGAAGAAGTTCTTAAAGCAAAAAATATTAAATCAAAGAGGATTGAAAGTGATTTTCATAAAGATGAAATTGAAAAATATTTTTCCAATTCAGAATCACAACCAAATATTGGCATAGTTCTTGGTGGAGATGGAACCTTCCTGAAATGTGCAAATGCATTAGCTGATTATGATATTCCTTTGTTGAGTATTAATATTGGAGGTAATTTGGGGTTTCTTACTCAAGAGAAAGAATTTTTATTTGACAAATCTTTTATTGAAATCCTTGAAAACGAAGAATATTTAATTGACTTGCGTAATAGATTAAATTGCAATGTTTGTATTGAGGGGACAAGTTCTGAGAAAAAAACCATAAAAAGCTATAACGCCTTAAATGATTTTTATTTTAAATCAGTTGAAGAAGATATTTCTCCGACCAACCAAATACAAATTGAAATAAATAATGAGAAGGTAAATGAATATAAAGGTGATGGATTGATTGTAGCTACAACTACAGGTTCAACAGCCTACTCAATGGCTGCAGGAGGTCCAATAGTACATCCAAGTATAGATGGAATGATTATTAACCCTATATGCCCAATGAGTTTGGCTAGTAGACCAATCGTCATACCTAATACCAGTACCGTAATCATTAAGCCAGTAAAAAAAAGTAAAGGGGAAATTAAATTATGGACTGACGGTTCAAAATGTATGACCATTAAGGAAAATTATTATTGTGAGATCAAGAAAGGGAAATCACCCTGCAAAATAATAAAGTTTAAAAAAAGCACAAGTTACTATAATACCTTAATAAAAAAACTAGATTGGAAAGGCGATTTGTCTCCAAAAAATTTCAAAAATTAAATGGCCTTTGAGATAGAAAGAAGATTTCTTATAAAAAATGATAATTGGAAAGAATTCATAAATAAAAAAGTTTATATTGAACAAGGATATTTTTCCAAAAGTTTAGATGGTTGGATTATTAGGGTAAGGCTTATAGGCAAAAACTCTAAAATTACACTTAAAAAACATATCAAGGGTTTTACCAACTTTGAATTTGAATACTCCATTCCACGAAGCGATGCTGAAACAATAATGTCAAATCTTTCAAATACAATTAAAAAAGATAGATTCTTTCTAGAAATTGGAAAAAAATTTTGGATTATAGATTGCTTTAAAGAAAAAAATTATCCACTTGAAATTGCAGAAATTGAACTTTCTAATGAAGAGGAAAATTTATTTCTACCATCTTTCATTTCAAAAGAAATTACTGGGCTGACCCATTACTCCAATTTTAGTCTCGCTAACAATCCTTTTTCAGAGTGGAAAGAAGACTAATTTACAACTTTCAAAAGTAACTAGTCAAAGGACCCACTTGTCCTTTATATTTTCTTTATATTTAAACATGATATTTTTATTTTCCTCAGATGTATGGTCTTTACGACAAAGAAGGAATATTGAGATTTGTTGATTCAGACAAGGATGCTTGTATTGCATATGCTGAGCTCTTCGAATTAGGATCTACAAATTATTGTCTAATAGATTTAGCTAATGATACAAAAAAAGTAAAGAGTAATACTAATCTTGATCAGAGTCTGGGAGTGTACAACAATTAAATCCATCTCTACAAATCTTGCCGTTGTCCATCGCCCAATTCAAAAGCGCCACTCTGTTTTTAGAACCAGTTTTTGTAAACATATTGCTTACATGATTATCAACAGTTCTTTTACTAATAGTTAGTTTTACCGCAATTTCTTGATTTGTAAGCCCATCAGCTACGAGATCAATGATTTCCATCTCCCTTGCTGAGAGACCCATCATATCAATGTTGTTTACTTCTTCTTCAACCATTTGCATTTAAACAGTTCCTTTTTTATATTAATTAAGTTTAGCAATCTCAGTACACTTGTTAACCAACTAGGAAACAAAAGCAATTGAAATCAAAACTTCAGCAGACTTTAGAAAAAAGATCTAAGGTAATAACGGCAGAGTTAATGCCGCCAAGGGGTGGAAGCCCCATAAGATCTCTTAAGATAGCACAACTTTTGAAAGATAAGGTACATGCTGTTAACATTACCGATGGAAGTAGAGCTGTAATGAAAATGTGCAGCTTGGCAATGTCCAAACTATTACTGGAAAATGGGATAGAACCAATAATGCAAATTTCTTGCAGAGATCGTAATAAAATTGCTTTACAATCAGACATTCTGGGAGCAAATGCTTTAGGAATTAGAAACATCTTATGCATTACCGGTGATTCAGTAAAAGCTGGGGATCAACAAGATGCCAAGGCCGTACATGAATTTGAGTCTATTAGATTGCTTCAACAAATTCAGTCTTTCAATCAAGGAATTGATCCTACTCTAGGAGAACTTTCCGATAAAAAAACATTTATTTTTGCAGGTGCTGCAGCTGATCCAAATTGCAGAAATAAAAGAAGTCTAGAAAATAGAATGAGAAAGAAAAAAGAGGCTGGAGCTAAATTTATACAAACACAAATGGTTATGGAAAAAGAAAATTTGAAAGAGTTTTGTGAAAAGATTAGCAAGCCTCTTGAAATTCCTGTAATTGCAGGTGTATTCCTATTAAAGTCTTACAAAAACGCTCTCTTTATAAACAAATACGTTCCAGGCGCAAACATCCCTGAAAATATCTTAAATCGTCTAAAAGATGCTAAAGAGCCATTACAAGAAGGTATTAAAATTGCAGCTGAACAAGCTCATGATTTTATGAATATCGCAAATGGTGTTCATCTAATGGCCGTAAAATCAGAGCATTTAATTCCTGAGATTATTGAAAAAGCTAATCTTAGTCTGGAATATTAATCAAATCAGTACCTAATAATTCTGCCATAGCTTTCTGCTGAGGCGATGGCTCAGTCAAATCAGATCTTCTTGAATCTGCTATTAACCAATCTAAAGATGCATCTTGCAAATCAAAGTGATCTCCATTTTTACCGACACAATATTTACCAAACACTAACTTATCCATAAGTCTTACACCTTTACCAATTTTAGAATAATCAAAAATAATTGAATTATCTATGGTTGCTCCCTCGCAAATGCAACAACTTGGACCAATCATAGAAGGGCCAATAATAGTTGCTCCATCTTCGATCCTAGTCATACCTCCTATATAAACCGGCCCAGTAATATTAACCTTTTCCCAGTTAGCCGCTACATTCAAGCCGGTAAAAACTCCTGGTTTTATTTCCTTACCTGGTATTTGCACTTGTCTTACCTTACCTTGTAGAACATTTCTAATAGCACTCCAATAATCAGGAACTTTTCCAATATCTACCCATTCAAAATCCATTGGTAATGCAAAAAATGGTAAATCCATTTCAACAAGTTTAGGAAAAAGATCAGCTCCAATATCAAATTTCTCTGCTGAAGGTATATAGTCAAAAATTTCAGGTTCGAAAAGATAAATTCCTGTATTTATAGAATCACTTAAAGCTTGATCAACTGTTGGCTTTTCCTGAAAAGCCTTTATTCTCCCATTTTCATCAGAAACTACGACACCGTAACTTGATACTTGATCTTTAGTTACCTTCTTTGTTATTAAGCTTGCAATAGCTCCTTTCTGCTTATGTTTTTTAACAGCTTGAGTTAAATCTAAATCAACTAAAGCATCACCACATAAAACAACAAAAGTTTCATCAAAGAAATTTTGAAAATCCTGAATTTTTTTTAATCCTCCTGCGGATCCCAAAGCATCACCTATTAATTCTCCATCTTCAATTCTTCCCTCAAAACTATAAGCAATTTCTACTCCAAATCTTTGCCCATCCCTAAAATAATTTTCAATTTCTTCAGCCAGATGAGAAACATTTACCATTATTTCCTTAAAGTTATGTTCTCTTAAAAGTTCCAAGAGAAACTCCATAACAGGTTTTTGCAAAATCGGAATCATCGGTTTCGGAATCACATGCGTAATAGGCTGAACACGTGTACCCTTACCTGCAGCAAGTATCATTGCCTTCATGAATTCAAAACCTCTTTTTAAAGATTATACGTTATTACTAATAAGCTCCTAAACAGCAGAAGGAACGGTCTTGGTTACATCAAGATTCTCAATAGGCAATTGAGCTAAACCTCCTTCAGGAATTATTCTTTTAATTTGAATTGGGCCATATAAGGATTTAATTTGTTTAATTTCAATTTTGTTTTCAGATGATAAAAATAACAAGGCCCAAAAAACCCCCAAACGATCTTTATCTAAATCATTTTTTACAACAGTTTGCCATTTCTCAACTAGATATTCAAAATCTGTCCACTGTAATGCTTTTTCCCACCCATCAATAAATTTACCTAGTGCTTTAGTGGTTTCCGGTAGTTTCTCACGATGCGCTAATGATTTCACTTGAGAAATTAAAGCTTTATCTGAATATTTTTTATTTCTTTTTCTCTTCATTAGTAGAAGGTCTTGGGTTTCTATAACTTCAGCAATTGACTCTAACTGACTTACCAGTTCTCCCAGAGTTGTTGTACGTTTGAGAATTGGTTGTGCTATTGACCTCCTCCTTAGATATTTTTCAGGATTTTTTGGTATATCAAATTCTTGGTCAATCCAATCTTGATCATCCAAGTCAAAATCATCTTCAAAATCGGAAGAATTGTCTTTGAAAACATCAGATTCCAAAACTTGAGCCTTTAAATTAACTAGTACGGAAGCAGCAAAAAAAGCTTCGCTTGTCTCAGATAAATCCTTATGATAGGAACTTTTGCTATATGATTTGCTGCCGAAAGATTGTGAATATTGCTCTAAAAAACTATCAATTACACTTATTACATCAATATCCCATGGATCAAGATCACCTTTACCAGCGGCGTCTTGAAGAAACTTAATCAACAATCTAGGCCCTAATTGTTGTCTATGAATAGGGTTGTAGTTAGATATTTTTAAATTGGTAATAACTATACATAAGATATACCCTTAATTATTTAATGCCAAACAATAACGCATTAATTTTAAAAATTATATAGTTGGAGCTTTTAGGATCTCATTTGTTTTAGTTCCTGAAAAAATATTTGTTTTCACAGCACTTTTAACTGCAGTTAAATCTCGATCGACCAAATTATTGATGGATGCAATGTAACTTTCAGTAACTAATCTTGGGTACAAACCTATTCCAATAATTGGTAAAAGTAAACAAGCAATAATATAAACTTCCCTTGGCTCTGCATCTATAAGTTTTCGTTCTTCGATCAATTTAGGATTTTCTTTACCAAAGAAAATTTCTCGTAACATTGAAAGTAGATAAATAGGAGTAAGTATTACACCGAT
>OZSS01001563.1_pt1 | contig 10511 bp, 7 predicted proteins | sample 1779911 | NCBI WGS metagenome assembly OZSS01 (sample SAMEA2603589, study PRJEB24840) | metagenome | biome: Water; feature: Photic zone; material: Seawater sample | place: Mediterranean Sea | collected 2013-11-12 | depth 10 m | reverse complement strand
TATCCAGAATCCGGCGAGGTGGTACCGGAGTCTGGTGAAGAAGTGTCTCCATCCGGTGACGAGTAACCGTTGTCCGGAGAAGTTGTGCCTGAATCGGGCGAAGTGGTTCCGCTGTCGGGTGAGGTGTATCCAGAATCCGGCGAGGTGGTACCGGAGTCTGGTGAAGAAGTGTCTCCGTCTGGGGATGCGTATCCGCTGTCCGGGGAAGTGGTTCCAGAATCCGGTGAATCGGTAGCCTCCAGAAGAACCCAGATTTTCATTTTTAAGTCACCGTATTCGCCTCCATATCCGGAGAAATGGAATTTACCACCATCATACAGACTCGAATTGGATCCAAGAAATCCACCGCTGGTCTGATTTTCAAGCTGAATGGAGTAGGTTTGTCCTTGAATTAAGATGACCTCACTATCAACGAGGTATTCGTTGTAGCCGTTTATCACATCTCCGATACCGGTCCAGGTTCCAGTATGCAGGATGGTGCCTTCCACGCCTTCACCCTCTCGGATAATAACATCGGCTGTCGCGGAAAAAGAACCGTTGGTATTGAACGCGAACTTAATCAATTGAGCGGAGTGTTCCGCGGTGAAGCTTTGGTACCATACGGAACCTGCGCTTGCGGAGGGGATCCCTGTATTGAATGTATCTTGCTCAACCATCAGGGTTGCCTCAGTCTCATATTCAATGGAACTTTGTGCAGAGTCGGGCGAAGTGGTTCCGCTCTCCGGTGAGGTGTATCCAGAATCGGGGGAGGTGGTGCCTGAGTCTGGTGAAGCAGAGTCTCCATCCGGGGATGCGTATCCGCTGTCCGGCGAGGTGGTGCCAGAGTCGGGCGAAGTGGTTCCGCTGTCCGGTGAGGTGTATCCAGAATCGGGGGAGATGGTACCTGAGTCGGGTGAAGCAGAGTCTCCATCCGGGGATGCGTATCCGCTGTCCGGGGAGGTTGTTCCTGAGTCGGGTGATGTGGAAGTACCTACTCCTGAATAGAGCAAAGCAACTTGATAACTAGACAATTCTTCAGAGAATGTAGCCCAAGAATGCATAACACTTCCCTCAGCCATAGCATCACCTCCCTGTGAAAACATAATGTAGACTGAATCTGACAAAGAAAATGTTCCGTTCCAAGTTCCACATAAATCCCCATTGATATACAATTTACAGATGCTGGTGGTAGCATTTTGGGTGACAACAACATGCACTGGTTCTCCAAAAATCGAGTTAACGCTTTTACCGGTAGCTGGAATAAAAATAGCGTCGTAAAAGCCGTAGCGAGTGATGCCGAAAACCCCTTGGTTGTGATGTTGTTCGACTCTAATCGCATAAGCGGAATTCCCTGCAATCGCAGTTGCTGTATACCCTTTGAAGGCAGTAAAGTAAAATTCGAAACTAGAATCCCCCGCGTTCAGATCACCGAAGTTCACAAGTGTTGGAGAGGCGTAGGAGATTCCTTCTGAAGAAGCGACAAGGCTTTCAATTTGATCGTATCCAGAATCAGGTGAAGTGGTGCCGGAGTCTGGAGAAGCAGTGTCTCCGTCCGGAGATGCGTATCCGCTGTCGGGGGAAGTTGTGCCAGAATCGGGTGATGTGGAACCGCTATCGGGTGTGGTGTATCCTGAATCGGGGGAGGTGGTGCCTGAGTCTGGTGAAGCAGTGTCTCCGTCCGGAGATGCGTATCCGCTGTCCGGTGAAGTTGTGCCCGAGTCGGGAGAAGCGGTATCCCCTTCCGGTGATGCGTATCCGCTATCAGGGGAAGTGGTGCCGGAGACAGGAACATTAATAGGAGTCAGGTTTTGAGCAACCAAGTAAGCGTCGATGTCCGCCATGGAGCTTATGTTGTCCGGGTTGGAAGGGTAGGTGAGAGCCGCTTGGGCTTGCCAAACGCCGCCATCGAAATACATCAGGGGAATTTCGATGATTGGTGAACCTTCAGAGTCAACAGCTTCGACAAAGGAGTAGTTTCCTTCCATGACTATACCCGACAGGGAAGTGTGGGCAAGATAAGCGACTTGTGTGGAGTTGAGAGAGTAAACAGCTGTATAGCTGCTGTCTGGAGAAGAGGAACCAGAATCGGGTGATGTGTATCCGCTGTCCGGGGAGGAGGTGCCAGAGTCAGGGGAACTTGTACCGCTGTCAGGTGAACTGTATCCACTATCAGGCGAGGAAGATCCAGAGTCCGGAGAATCCAAGATGGTAAATGCGTTCTGCATGGAGCTGTGTGCCGTGCAGTAGTACATCAGGGATCCGGTGAAATCAGATGGGATGGTGACAAAAAGACTACCTGTCGAATAAACCAAAGGGGTGGGAGTTCCTCCTCCCATCACGGTAACCAAGGGTGATGAGGTGTCGCCATAATACTCACCAATCATAAAAGGGTGAGAATTGGAGACCCCCCAAGCTTGGAAAAGATAGCTCTGACCTCGATGTAGGGTCAAGGATTCGAGGTCAATCGGTTCGTTGTCTTGATCCTGAGCAGTGTAGTATGGGAAGGTGGAATCCCCGCCACCGACCCAGACCGGGGTTGTGGTTGCCTTTAGGTTCTGTGCGAAGGAAGCAGCTACAAGCGTGCACAAAAAATACCGACAAGACTTTGCACATCGTGATAGAAAAGAATTTAAGCGGGAGTCTTGGGAAACCATAATGACAAAGTAAGGCGAACGAAGATAAACAAGTACTTATCAGTTAGCGCGAAACGGGAAAAAAATACAAATAGATTCATATTTTTTAAGAATTTTCTACATTCGGTTTTTTCGGAGCGAAAAACCTTTCGATCCAAACCCTATGGGACTCGGTTCTACTAAAAGAAATGAAATTTTCGATTCTACACGCTTGCGGTCTTCTACTCCGCCACCTAAATAAGTTACTAACCCACCATTCCTCTCCATGCGTAGTCTTTCAATTATAACTCTTTTTTTAGCCTGTAATGCCATCCACCTAAAGGCCAAGCCTTTGGTGATGTGGATCAGTTCCTTTCAGGATCAAGTGTATTACGAGCAGATGGGCGAATGGTATGTCAAAAAAACCGGTAAAGCTTTAGATCTGGAAATCAAAGCCTATGGTTTTCGGGAGATGCCTGACAAATTAGGCGTAGCCTTGCGAACGGGGCAGGGTATCCCGGACCTCGTGCAATTGGATGAGACCTTTTTCGGAGTTTTCCTCAATGGTGCATCGCCCTTCGTCAATTTGAGCGAACGGGCGAAAAAATCCGGTTTGCACAAAACCCTGCATCCGAGAAGGCTGGAGGTTTTCACTTATAAAAACGAACTTTTGGGACTTCCTCAGTCCTTGAGTGCCATGATGATGTATTATCGCAAAGACTTGTTTGAGGATTTTGGGATTGAACCTGCCGATCTTAGCACCTGGGCGGATGTAGCCAGAGTCGGTTCTCGTCTGATGGATAATCACAGTCAGAGGCTGCTTGCCCTAGACGGAACGTTGTTCGATGTTCTGTTGAGGCAGAAAGGCTCGGATTTGTTCGATCGTACAGGCACTTTCCTGCCGGACCAGAAAGTTGCCCTGGAAGTGCTGACCGAATTTGCAGAAATGTCCCAGGCTCAAATTGCGGTGATGCCGGACCGTGGTTCCATTTTTGATCCGGTTTTCTTCAGCGGGGATTTGGAGACCGGAGAGGTCCTGTGTGTGGCAGGTGCCGATTGGTATGGTTTGGACCTTTTTCAGCAGTTTGCTCCCGGCATGCAGGGGAATTGGGGCATGATGCCATTGCCCACCTGGCGCAAAGAAAACGGCGAACTGGGCCCCCGCACCGCAACCTTCGCGGGGCAAGGGTTGATGATTTGCAAAGCGAGCAAGAAACAGGATCAAGCGTGGAGCTTCATCGAGTTCGTAATGAAAGACAAGAAGGCCAATGCGGAGCGTTTTTTGCAGGGAAACAGCTTTCCCGCCTACTTACCCTCGTGGAAAGACAAGCGATTGCTGGATGAACATGAGTATTTCGAACAGTCTATGGGCAAGTTGCTGGTGGAGTTGGCGGACGAGATTCCTCCGGTGGTGGTGGATCCGCGTCGGCCCCAAGCCATTTTCCTTATGCAGGAGAACTATTTTGGCTCGGTAATGTTTGGGTCTCTTTCTCCCCAGGAGGCTCTTTCCCAATACCAGGAGGCGATGAAAACCGGCTGGGGGGAAGGACGGTAGGCCAATCATGAAGAAAGGCCAATTGTCCGGGGATGGTTTTTCCTTGGCGGTCTTACTTGCCCCTTTTTTTGGACTTTGGCTTTTGTTTTGGTTGGCTCCCTTGCTGCTTGGGTTTGATCTTTCGCTTCAACATTCGGATTGGACCTCCGGTAAGGTTGATTTGGACCCAACTGCCAGCGACTCTCGCTACATAGGCTTGTCCAATTACCAACGGGTTGTGGCAGACCCGAAGTTTTACAAGGCGATTCGTAACTCTTCCCTTTATGTGTTGGGCACGGTTTTGATGATCCTGCCTCTTGCTTTCGTCTTGGCTCTCAGTTTGCGTGGACTGCGCCGCATGCCCCGGGGCATTCTTCTTTTTTGTTTAATGATTCCGGGCTTGGCCATGCCCGGGGTGCTTTCCACGCTATTTTACCTGTTTTTTCATGGTCGGACCGGGGCTTTGAACCACTATCTGATCATTCCACTGGGTTTGAAGCCCATCAATTGGATGATGGATCCGAGTTTTATTCTGCCCTCCATGGTTCTGCAGTCGGTTTGGCGTTGGACCGGTATGGTCACCCTGTTTTTCTTATGCGGGATGGAGTCAGTCCCCAAGTGGCAGTTGGAGACCGCCCGCTTGGAAGGTGCGGGAGCTTGGTTGAAGATCCGTTCCATATGGATTCCGAGCATTCGTAACCTTGCTCTGTTTGCAGCGATTTTTTTGGTTGTGGATGGTTTTGCCTCCTTTTCGGGAGCCTATGTTCTGTTAGGCGGGTCGGGGGGCATTCTGGATTCCGGTCTGCTCTTCGTAACCTATGTCTATCAGGTCGCGTTTCCGGGAGGGAGCGGGCGATTCGACTTTCCAGCGGCTGCCGCCATGAGTCTCTTGGTCGCTCCAGTTCTTGCTCTGTTGCTTTTTCTCACCCTGCGTCTTCGCAAATTTCTTTCCTGGGTATGAATCGGTTCTCTCGTTGGCTGGTGGTTTTGGTTGGAGTGGTTCTTTGTCTTTATCCCTTTTTGTGGATGTTTTTGTCTTCCTTTAAAACGAACCGGGAGATTTACCAACCCACTCTGCTTTTCCCCGATTCCTATGACTGGGGAGCATATGCTTCCCTGTTCGGTGGTGAATATCTTTCCTTCTTCACCTCTTTCGCAAACTCCTTGGCCTTGTCTTGCGGACAAGCATTTTTGGCCACCCTGGTATCCGTAGGGGCGGGTTTTGCATTGGCCAAATTTCGTTTGAGATGGGCGGGGTCAGCCTTTTTTTTGGCCGTTCTGCTTGTGGTGCTTCCGAAGCAGACTCTTGCGGTTTCGATGTTCGAATGGTTGAGCCTGTTTGGATGGCACGGGAGCTTGTGGTCCCTGATTCTGCCGGGAGCGGTTACGGGGTTGGGAGTGATCTTCTTTTTGCAGCTTTTCCGTAATTTACCGGACGAGTGGCTGGAAATCGCCAAGATCGAAGGACTCAGCCCCCTCCGCTCCTTCCAGCTTCTTTTACCCTTGGCCTTTCCTGGCTTGGTTACTTTTTTTCTGCTCCATTTTGTGCTGAGCTGGCAGGAGCACTTACTTCCCTTGCTGGTGCTGAATGAGGAGAGCATGACCCTCCCGCTTACTTTGGCCAAGTTGCGTGACGCGAGTCATCGCATTCCCGAGTCGGTAAGCATGGCGGCGGCCACGCTTAGCTTACTCCCGGTGATGGTGATGTTTGCGGTGTGTTTCCGGCTGATGAGATCGGCCCTTCGTGAAGTGACCCATTCCTAAATCCGATTTCCGGTTTTAGGCTCAAACCAATGGGCTTTTTTCCAATCCGGAGAAACGGAGATTGTCGTGCCGTCCCAAGAAACACTGGGTGAAACCCGGGCACACATTCGCTCCCCCTGGGTTTCGAGGTGCAGAATTCGGGAGTCTCCCAAATCCTCCACTCTTTGCAACCGGGTGATCAGCCGAGAGTTTGGTTTATCCTGGATGGATTCAGAAAGTAGGAGATCTTCCGGGCGAATGCCCAAAGTGATCGCTCCGGAAGGGGGCAGGGATAGACCGTCGGGCATCGGGAGGCGGACCTCGTTCAATTGAAAGAATCCATTGCCCGAAGCATCGGTTTCGATGTGGCCATTCAACAGGTTGATTTGCGGAGAACCGAAGAATGTGGCAACAAATCGGTTGGCCGGACAGTCGTAAATCTCTCTTGGCGTTCCCAATTGGGCAATCCGTCCGTCCCGCATCACGCAAATTCGTTCTCCCAGGGTCATCGCCTCGGTTTGGTCGTGGGTCACGAAAAGAGTGGTCCTGCGGTCCTCCTGATGTAAGCGGGCCAATTCCTGACGGGTGGAAGACCGGAGATGGGCATCGAGGTTACTCAGGGGTTCGTCGAGCAAATGGATCGGGGGGTTGCGGGCAAGGAGCCTGCCCAAGGCGACTCGTTGCCTTTGTCCGCCGGAAAGTTGGGCAGGTTTGCGCTTGAGCAGATCGCTCAGTCCCAACCTTTGGGCAACCGGTTCAATGATGGTTCGGGTCTCGGAGGAGGAGTGTCCGCGGGCCTTAAGGCCAAAGGCCATGTTTTCAAATACGGAAAGGTGGGGGAAGAGGGCGTAGTTTTGAAAAACCATGCCCAAGTCGCGGTCCTTGGGTTCGCTGTCGGTGATGTCCCGGTCGTCCAGAAACACCTGACCCGTCGTCGGAACCTCCAAACCGGCAAGAATTCTCAAGAGGGTGGTCTTTCCGCAACCCGATGGGCCCACCAGGGCAATCAGTTCTCCGTCCTTGACCTCCAAATCAAACCCTTGGAGAGCTTGGGTTCCGTCCGCAAAGGTTTTACTAAGGTTTTGAAAGAGAATACCAGGCATGTGCACCAAGGATGACGAATTGAATGGGACGGGTAAAGCTTAGAGCGTGACTTAATCGCTTGAGGACTTGGAAGCTTTCCATAAGGTGAATCATATGCCTTCCTACCTTTTGTCCTCTGTCTTGGCCCTTGGGGCCTTTGGGCTTTTCGGGTGCAAGCAGGCGGTCGAACCAGTCCCCAGTAACGGCCCGGGGATGGAGCTCGCTCAATTGGATGCTTTGGTGGCCGAATGTTCGGTTTGCCACGGGGTGAGTGAAGCCCAACGAGGGCCGATCTTAAACGGCATGGATGGCTGGTACCTGACCGATCAGATGAACAAATTTCGATCCGGGGTTCGGGGGGCACGCCCCTCCAACCGTTCCGAGTATCTTATGGGAATCGGTGCCCGAAAGATACAGAGTGATTTACAAGTCGCGTACCTCGCTCATTGGTTTTCCTCGCAACCCGCTCAACCCGCCATTCGAACAGTTCGGGGAGATTTGGAATCCGGGAAAGGAATCTACGAAAGAAGGTGCCTGTCGTGTCACGGGCAGCAGGGCCAAGGGAATCCAACCCTGCAGTCCCCCTCTCTGACCAAGCTGGAAGGCTGGTATTTTCTTGAGCAAATGAGGAAATTCAGATCGGGGGAGAGAGGGTACGACTCCCGAGATCAAGCAGGGAAGGTCATGGCGGCGGCTTCCAAAGAACTTTCCGATACCGATCTTCGGGATCTCGTGGCTTACTGTATTGACGAATTTGGATTGGAGGAAGCGAAGGGAGTCGAGCCCAGGTGGATGCCTAAAAAGTCAAGTAAGCCAGTGTTGAATCAGGCTCCGAATTGATTTTGCAGGGCATGGAGCCTTTCCGGCGTCCCCACATCATCCCAGTTCCCTGGATGCAATCGGCCTCCGACCCGGTCGGATTGGATGGCTTTACGGAGGCGAGGCACAATGGAGAATTTCTCCACTTTTGCACCCTCCAAAATAGCTGGGTCGTAGAGGGCAATCCCGGAGTAGAGCAAATGTGGGTTGTCCGTTTCCCGCACCCGTTCGTTTTGCAAGGAAAAGTCTCCCCTTTCCCTCCACTCGGGCTGCCGGACCAGATAGAGCAGGGCCAGGTCACCCTCGGGCATGGATTTCGGGATGGTGGAAAAATCCAAGTCGCACCAGACATCTCCGTTCACCACCAAAAAAACATCGTTCCCCAGAAGAGGCAGGGCCTTGGCCAATCCGCCTCCGGTTTCCAAAGGTTCGGGGCCTTCGTCGGAATAGCTAAGGCTCAGGCCCCATCTCTTGCCGTCACCGAGGGCGTCCGGAATGAGAGCCCCAAGGTGACCCAAATTGATGACCACTTCGGTGAATCCTGCGGCGGAGAGCTTCTCAAGGTGCCGTTCGATCATGGGCTTACCCCCAATCGGCACAAGGGGCTTGGGAATCCGGTCAGTCAGCGGGCGAAGTCGTTTTCCGTAGCCTGCGGCCAATACCATTGCTTTCATGATGGGGAAAGAATGCGGGCGTCCGACATCAGAGCGCGGAGTTCGCTTAATTCGGGGTTGCGACCCAAAACGGTTTCAACATAGGCGGAAATCCGCGGAACATCCTTGAGGTATGCGGGTTTGCCATCCCTGAGCTTCAGGCGATGAAAGATGCCAATGCACTTCAAGTGACGTTGCAAGCCGGCCAAGTCAAACCAGCGAAGAAATTCCGCCTCCTTTACTTCTTCCTTGAGACTCCCTTGTCGGATTAGGCTCTCCCGATAGTCTCGGACTTTTTGGTCGATCCACTGGGGGGGCATTATCAACATAACAGTCCCGTAGCAAAGAGACTAGGTCATAGGTGATGGGGCCACGCATCGCTCCCTGGAAATCGATCACTCCGGGCTTGCCTTCGTCCGTGAGGAGAAGATTTCGGCAATGAAAGTCGCGATGCATGAAGGTCTTGGGAATTTGATCGACGGCTTCGATCAGCCCGCTCGTTCGGGAGATATACTCTTCTTGAGACAGATCGGGCAGACACCATTCGCGAAAAATGTCCAATTCCTTTTCCTGCCAGGCGGAATCGAAGACGGGAAGTTCGAATGAGACGGTGGCTAACCGATCCTGGAAACGCAGGATTTCCTCAACCGCAAGATCATAAAGGTGATTGCGGTCGGTTCCCTCCAGGGCCTCCTGGTAATGAAGGTCTCCAAAGTCGGAAAGAACCAAAAAGCCCTCCTCAACCTTACTCTCGAAGACTTCGGGAACCCGGACGCCGGCTTCTCTCATCCAGTTACCTATGCGAAGAAAGGGTTCGCAGGGTTCCTTGTCCGGAGGGGCGTCCATCACCACATAGGATTTTCCTTGCCAATGAAAGCGGAAATACCTTCGGAAGCTTGCATCCTCGGATGCGGTTTCCAATTCGATGCCCTGAAAGCGGGTGCTACCGTGCAACCACTTGCACAGGTTGTCCATCCGATCATCCGCCACTTGAATCACTCTTCTGTTTTCATCGACCACACCCTGCGGGTCAAAGAAAAAAGTGAACTGGGGAAGAAATCGCTCGCTCTTCCCGATAAGAAGTAAGCCTTGGCTAGGCGAGTAATTCAGGAATCACCTTGGGGTGCTCCACTCCGGTGAGGCGTTGGTCGAGTCCGAGGTAGCGGTAGGTGAAGCGTTCGTGATCAATGCCCAGGGTTTGCAGGACGGTGGCGTTGAGGTCGTTCACATGCACGGGATTCTCCAGGATATTGTAAGCGTAATCATCCGTTTTACCGTACTCGAATCCAGCCTTGAAGCCTCCACCGGCCATCCACATCGAGAAGCATCGCCCATGGTGGTCGCGTCCGTGGTTGTCCTTGGTCAATTTGCCCTGTGAGTAAATAGTGCGTCCAAATTCCCCGCCACAGACCACGATCGTGTCCTTGAGCAACCCGCGTTGCTTGAGATCTTTGACCAGGGCGGCGGCGGGTTGGTCAATATCTTTGCATTGCCCGCGTATTTGCTTGGGTAAATTGTTATGCTGATCCCAACCACGGTGGAAGAGTTGAACGAAGGGAACTCCGCGTTCGGAAAGTCGTCTGGCGATTAAACAGTTATGGGCAAAGGTCCCTTTCTTCATCGCATCCTCACCATAAAGATCGAGCACATGCTTGGGCTCGTCTTTTAAATCCACCAGTTCAGGAACACTGGTCTGCATACGGTAAGCCATTTCGTACTGAGCAATACGGGCGTCGATTTCCAAATCTCCGGATTCGATTTTTTTGGCCTGATTGATCTTGGCAATACCATCAAGCATATTACGTCTCATTTCACGGGATATTCCATCCGGATTGGAAAGATACAGAACAGGGTCTCCGGCGGAGCGGAATTTCACCCCCTGGTGCTTGGATGGAAGAAAACCGCTTCCCCATAAACGGTCGTAAAGGGCCTGGGCATTTCCTTTCCCTTTCGAGATCATCACCACATATCCTGGTAAATTTTTATTTGGACTACCCATTCCCCAATCCAGCCAGGCACCCATCGATGGTTTCCCAGGTTGTTGGGAACCAGTATTGATCGCAGTGATCGCGGGGTCGTGATTGATCG
>OZSS01001561.1_pt1 | contig 10522 bp, 9 predicted proteins | sample 1779911 | NCBI WGS metagenome assembly OZSS01 (sample SAMEA2603589, study PRJEB24840) | metagenome | biome: Water; feature: Photic zone; material: Seawater sample | place: Mediterranean Sea | collected 2013-11-12 | depth 10 m | reverse complement strand
TACTTTATTTCCACCCATGGAGCGCGAAAAGGGCTTGCTGACACGGCCCTCAAGACAGCGAATTCTGGATATTTAACGCGGCGTTTAGTTGATGTTTCACAGGATGTTGTTGTTACGGAAACTGATTGTGGAACGACAGACGGATTGGTGATGTCGCCGGTCATTGAAGGAGGCGATATCATTGAGACACTTGGAGATCGTATTTTAGGTAGAGTGGTAGCCTCCGATGTGAAATACCCAGGCACTGAAGAAGTAGCAGTTCCTTTGGGAACTATGATAGATGAGCAATGGGTAAAACATATCGAAAGTGCTGGTATCGATGAAGTAAAAGTGAGATCGCCAATTACTTGCGAGGTGCGCTATGGAATATGCGCGGCGTGTTATGGACGTGATTTGGCACGAGGTCACAGAGTCAACCAGGGCGAATCAGTAGGAGTTATCGCAGCGCAGTCCATCGGAGAGCCGGGCACTCAGCTAACGATGCGTACATTCCATATCGGGGGCGCTGCATCCAGAGCATCAGCAGTAGACAACGTTAAGGTCAAGCAGAAGGGGACCGTCCGCCTAATTAATTTAAAGACTGTTAAAAACAAGGCGGGCCATTTGGTTGCTGTATCTAGATCTGGCGCGTTGGCCATTACAGACGAAAATGGCAGGGAGAGAGAAAGATATAAATTGCCTTATGGGGCAATGATCAAAGTTAAGGACTCTGACAGAGTTAATGCTGGTGATGTAGTCGCTAATTGGGATCCACACACTCATCCTATAGTTACTGAAGTTTCTGGTAATGCAGCTTTCTCTGGAATGGAAGAGGGTTTGAGCACCCGGCAGCAGACCGATGAAATTACGGGTCTAACTAGCATCTCAATTATCGATCAAAACGAGCGTCCAGCGGCGGGTAAAGATTTAAAACCAATAATTTCCCTTACAGATTCTAATGGGAAGGAATTAATTTTTCCAAATTCTACGGTTCCTGCACATTACCCACTCCCCGCAAATGCAAGCATCAGTATTAGTGATGGAGAACAGATTGAAATTGGTCAGGTCATTGCTCGTATTCCGCAAGAATCTGGCGGTACAAAGGACATTACTGGGGGATTGCCGAGGGTTGCTGATCTATTTGAAGCCAGAAAACCTAAAGATCCGGCTATCCTTGCTGAAATTACGGGCACTGTAACTCTCGGTAAAGAGACTAAAGGAAAACTACGTTTGGTCATCACACCAGATGATGGGAAACCCCTGGCAAATGGCAAGTTACAGTATGAAGAGTTAATCCCAAAATGGCGCCAATTAGGTGTGTTCGAGGGAGAGCACGTAGAAAAAGGCGAGGTTATTTCCGATGGACCCCCAACTCCTCATGATATTTTGCGCTTAAAAGGCATCGGTGAGCTTGCTAAATACATTGTTAATGAGATTCAGGAAGTGTACAGGTTGCAAGGGGTAAAAATTAACGACAAGCACATCGAAGTTATCACACGACAGATGTTGAGAAAAGTAGAGATAACAGATATGGGCGATTCTTCCCTAATAAGGGGTGAGCAGGTTGAGTATCGGCAAGTAATTGAGGAAAATGAGAGGCTTCGTGCAGATGGTCTTCAACCGGCAAAATATGAGCGGCAGTTGTTAGGTATTACCAAAGCCTCACTTGCAACTGAAAGTTTTATTTCGGCGGCGTCTTTTCAAGAGACTACACGTGTTTTAACCGAAGCAGCCGTCACTGGAAAGGCTGATCCATTGAGAGGTTTGAAAGAGAATGTTGTGGTTGGGCGTTTAATACCGGCCGGAACAGGCCTTGCCTATCATTCGCAGAGGCGAAAGGAGCGCGATGCAAAGTTGGATTCAGCTAAAAGTGCAGCTGATGTTGAAGCAGCTCTTCTGGAAGCTTTCAGTGTAGACTTGGTTGACGAATAATGAAATCTGGGTGTGAAAGAACGAGTGCTTGACGATTGACATTGACCTGATTAGACTGACGGCCGCTTTAATGGTATATGAGCAGTATCCTTTAAACGAACAGTAAGGCGTAGAACAGGTCGAGCATTTGACACTAATTATTTTTGATTTAAAGAGAGACAATGATGGCTACTATCAATCAGCTTGTCCGAAAGCCTAGGCAGAGAAAAGTTAGCAAATCCGACGTCCCTGCGTTGAGAGCATGCCCTCAGCGGCGTGGTGTATGTACCAGAGTGTATACAACTACGCCAAAGAAGCCTAACTCTGCTTTGAGAAAAGTATGCCGTGTTCGTTTAACTAGTGGATTCGAGGTCACATCTTACATCGGGGGTGAGGGACATAATTTGCAGGAACACAGCGTGGTTTTGATCCGGGGTGGCCGAGTGAAAGATTTGCCAGGAGTAAGATATCATACTGTGAGAGGAACACTGGACACTTCTGGAGTGGATGGTCGAACTCAACGAAGGTCTAAATATGGGACTAAACGTCCAAAATAATAAAAATACAACCAGATAATATCGGTAGGGGTAGTAGAGTAGGCCTTGAAATAAAGGTCCTAGTGGATGAGCTGAGGGAAAAAAGGTCATTAAACATGCCAAGAAGAAGAGTGGTCGCAAAACGGGAAATTCTTCCAGACCCTAAGTACGGTAATACAACGCTAGCCAAATTTATGAACCACGTTATGGTGAGTGGGAAAAAGGCGGTAGCGGAGAGAATTGTATATGGAGCTATGACAGCGGTAGAAGACCGCTTAAAAAGGGATCCGGTAGAGGTGTTTCAGGAAGCGTTAGATAATGTTGCTCCTATGGTGGAAGTTAAATCGCGAAGAGTAGGGGGAGCGACGTACCAAGTGCCAGTGGATGTTAGGCCAGCTCGAAGGACCGCCCTCGCTATGAGGTGGTTGGTGGACTATGCCAGAAGTAGGGGTGAAAAATCTATGCCTCAACGCCTGGCGGGAGAGCTAGTCGATGCCGTTCAGGGGAAAGGTGGTGCGGTTAAAAAACGTGAAGATGTTCATCGTATGGCAGAGGCCAACAAGGCATTCTCTCACTTTCGCTTTTAAGTCAATACACACAGCGCGTGATAGCGTGAAAAAGGGTGGTCGAATCGGCTGCCCTCTGCAGGTTTTAGGAAAAATATCGTGACTCGTCAGACCCATATTGAATATTACCGTAATATTGGGATCTGCGCCCATGTCGATGCTGGCAAGACTACAACTACTGAGAGAGTGCTATTTTACACCGGGCTTTCTCACAAGTTGGGAGAAGTCCATGACGGCGCAGCCACCATGGATTGGATGGAGCAGGAGCAAGAGAGGGGAATAACTATAACTTCTGCAGCGACAACCTGCTTCTGGAGGGGAATGGACTCTCAGTACAGTTCGCATCGAATAAATATTATTGATACCCCGGGACATGTCGATTTCACCATAGAAGTGGAGCGGTCACTGCGTGTGTTGGATGGCGCGGTTGTAGTCCTATGTGCTGCATCAGGGGTCCAACCTCAAACTGAAACGGTGTGGCGTCAAGCTGATAAGTACAACGTTCCCCGTCTAGTATTTGTAAATAAAATGGATCGAGCCGGTGCAAATTTTAAGGGTGTCATACAGGAGCTGGAAAATAGGCTGGGTGCCAAGGTGGTTCCAGTGCAAATGACACTAGGTTCAGAGGGTGACTTTCGAGGTGTGGTCGACCTAATTAAAATGAAAGCAATATACTGGAGAGAGAGTGATCAAGGTATGACTTTCGAATATGAGGAAATACCAGAGGAATCAAGAAAAATATGTAATGAAATGCGGGAATACGTAATTGAGGTAGTAGTAGAGGCTGATGACACGTTAATGACACAGTATTTGGATGAACAGCCTCTGAGTGAAGCAGATATTATCGCCGGGTTACGCAAACGTACTTTGAATAATGAAATAGTGCCAGCGCTGGGCGGTTCGGCTTTTAAGAATAAAGGGATTCAGGCGATGCTTGATGCAGTTATCCAATATTTACCATCTCCTACTGATATTAAACCGGTGGAAGGTTACACGGATGGTGGAGAAAAAGGATTGCGCTTAGCAAAGGATAGTGCTCCTTTCGCAGCGTTAGCTTTTAAAATTGCATCTGATCCTTATGTTGGTTCTTTGACTTTCATGCGAGTTTATTCAGGTCGTTTGGAGAGCGGTTCGGCAGTTTATAATTCTGCTAAGCAAAAACGTGAAAGGATCGGACGGATGGTACAAATGCACTCAAATAGTCGTGAGGAAATAAAACAAGTATTCGCCGGAGATATTGCCGCAGCCATAGGATTGAAAGATATTTCGACCGGAGATACCTTATGTTCAGAGGATCAAAAAATTGTATTGGAAAAAATGGAATTCCCAGACCCAGTTATATCGGTCGCAGTTGAGCCTCGCTCTAAGGTGGATCAAGAAAAAATGGGGATGGCGCTGGGTAAATTGGCACAGGAAGATCCCTCTTTTCGTGTAAGTACGGATGTAGATAGCGGACAAACCATCATTTCTGGTATGGGAGAATTGCACTTAGATATTTTGGTCGATCGAATGCGAAGGGAATTTTTCGTGGAGGCTAACATAGGAAAGCCTCAAGTTGCCTATCGGGAAGCAATCCAGAATTGGTGTACGATTGAAGGGAAATTCATCCGTCAATCTGGAGGCAGAGGGCAGTATGGTCATGTGTGGATTAGATTTGAACCAACTGAGAACTCCGATCGGGTAGGACTTGAGTTCATAAACGAAATTATCGGCGGCGCAGTTCCGCGAGAATACATATCGGCAGTAGCTAAAGGTATTGAGGAGCAAATGCAGAACGGCATCCTTGCTGGCTATCCTCTTCTGGGATTAAAAGCTACTTTGTTTGATGGGTCTTATCATGACGTAGACTCTTCTGAAATTGCATTTAAAATGGCAGGTTCATTAGCGACTAAAAAATTGGTAGACGAGGGCTCAGTTGTCCTCTTAGAGCCTGTGATGAATGTAGAAGTTGTTACTCCAGAGATCAACATGGGGGATGTTGTTGGTGATCTTAATCGTCGTCGTGGCTTAATTGTTGGTATGGAGGATAATGCCCGAGGGAAAGTGGTGAACGCGGAAGTTCCGCTCGCAGAGATGTTTGGGTACGCAACCGATCTTCGGTCCGCCTCACAGGGCAGAGCAACCTTTACAATGGAGTTTAGCCGTTATTGTGAAGCACCCAAAAATGTATGTGATTTCATAGTTTCAAAAACTTATGGTCACTAAAGCTATTTGCAATCCACTTTAAAAGTCCTCGGCACAAACATGGTGTTATTTTGCTTCACGCAATTCTTTTGCTGCACTTATTACCTCATTGGCAATATTTTGTGGGCAAGGCATGTAATGACAAAATTCCATTGAAAATTGACCTCGTCCTGAGGTCATGGTTCTCAGATGGCCGATGTAACCGAACATTTCTGACAGTGGAACATCCGCTTTGATTCGAACTCCCGTTGTAGCCGCTTCTTGATCTTTAATCATCCCTCGGCGACGATTTAGGTCACCGATGACGTCACCCACATGATCCTCTGGGGTAAAAACATCTACTTTCATTATTGGCTCTATAATCTGAGGTCCTGCTTTGGGCATGGCTTGCCGAAAAGCTCCTTTTGCCGCTATTTCGAAAGCCACGGCCGATGAATCCACCGCATGATAGGCCCCATCAAATATTTCAAATTCGACATCAAGAACAGGATATCCTGCCATCGGCCCGTCAGACATCATTGTCTTAAATCCTTTCTCAATGGCTGGAAAAAATTCTTTGGGTATATTCCCCCCCACGACCGTTGAACTAAATAAAAAACCGCTACCTGGTTCACCGGGGCGGATGCGAAAGTCAATTTTCCCGAATTGTCCAGAACCACCAGATTGTTTTTTGTGGGTATAACTATCTTCGATAGCATTTGTTATGGTTTCTCGGTATGCAACTTGTGGTGCACCAACGATTAGATCCACTCCGTAAGTTCTTTTCAAAATGTCTACTTTGATATCCAAATGCAGTTCACCCATCCCCTTTAAAATTGTCTCTCCTGAATCTTCATCAGTTTCGACTCGGAAAGAAGGGTCTTCAGCCACCATTTTCCCTATGGCAATCCCCATTTTTTCAGAGCCGCCTTTATCTTTTGGTTTGACTGCTATCGATATTACAGGTTCAGGGAATATCATCGGCTCCAAAGTTACCGGCGATTTCGGATCACATAAAGTGTGGCCGGTCTGAACATTCTTCATTCCAACAATTGCAATTATGTCCCCGGCAATTGCAGATTCGATTTCATTTCGGTCATCGGCATGCATTTCTACCATGCGGCCAATGCGTTCGGTCTTGCCGGTGTAAGAATTGTAAATCGTCATGCCTCGTTCCAATTTTCCAGAATAAATTCTGATGAAAGTCAGAGCACCAAATCGGTCATCCATGATTTTAAATGCAAGTGCTTTAAATGACTCTGCCGTGGACACAACAGCATATTCGCCCGTTTCATCGCCTTTTTCATCAGTTAGTGGCTGAGGGTCGACTTCAGTGGGATCAGGAAGGAAGTCAACCACGGCGTCTAATACCATTTGTACCCCTTTATTTTTGAACGCAGAGCCGCAATAGGTCGGAAAGAAATCTAGAGCTATTGTACCCTTCCGGATACAGCCTTTGATTTGGTCTATAGAAATTTCCTCACCCTCCACATATGCCATCATTAAATCGTCGTCTTGCTCTATTGCAGACTCGACTAAACGCTCGCGGTATTCTTCTACTTGTTCGGTCATATACTCAGGTACATCTTTAATCTGATACTTTTCTGGCATACCTGAGTCATCCCAGATATATGCTTGGCGCGTTAAAAGATCTACAAGGCCTACGAAGTTCTCCTCAATTCCTATTGGCAGACACATAACTAATGGATTTGCTCCGAGAACTTTTTTAATTTGTTCGACAACTTTTAAAAAATCGGCGCCCATTCTATCCATCTTGTTAACGAAAATTATCCTAGCAACCTCGGATTCGTTGGCGTATCTCCAGTTGGTTTCTGACTGCGGTTCAACGCCTCCAGATCCACAAAAAACGCCAACTCCGCCATCTAGAACCTTTAATGATCGATACACTTCTACGGTAAAATCTACGTGACCGGGAGTGTCTATAATGTTGAAACGATGGTCGTGCCAGTAACACGTTGTTGCCGCAGATTGTATTGTTATACCTCGTTCTTGTTCTTGTTCCATGAAGTCGGTAGTCGCTGCGCCGTCATGTACTTCACCAGTTTTATGGATTTTGCCAGTTAACTTCAAAATTCGTTCCGTAGTAGTAGTTTTACCAGCGTCAACGTGAGCGAATATACCTATGTTTCTGTAATGAGATAGATCAGTCATTTTTGAACTCAGCGAATAAAGGATATCGGTTAATTAAAAAACGGGGCGAGTATACAGGATAATACTAAGATTGCAGAGTAAAATTGTTCTGCTTTTTGATTAAAAAATACATTTTATTTTAATATCACATTTATGTGTTGAAGAGTTGATTTTAGTTATAAGTATTAAGGAGAAAATTAAGAGTGACACTAACTTTTATCTCAGTTCTGATTGACTATGTCAGTTTTCGGCATGAGAATGTTTAACAAAAATTTCCAAGTAATTTTGCTCGATATTTCAAATCACAGGAAAAGCAATTTAAAGCTCGTTTAGGAGACGCTGAGATGGCAAAAGAAAAGTTTGAAAGGAACAAGCCTCACGTGAATGTGGGTACTATTGGGCACGTAGATCATGGTAAGACGACGTTAACTGCTGCGTTAACTCGCGTTTGTGCTGAGGTGCACGGAGGTGAGATTAAAGCGTTTGATCAGATTGATAATGCTCCTGAGGAACGTGCACGAGGCATTACCATATCGACGGCTCATGTGGAATATGATTCGCCCAATCGGCATTATGCGCACGTTGATTGTCCGGGACATGCGGATTACGTTAAGAATATGATTACTGGGGCGGCGCAGATGGATGGGGCAATTTTGGTATGTGGAGCGACTGATGGCCCAATGCCTCAGACTCGTGAACATATCCTATTGGCTCGTCAGGTTGGCGTTCCCTATGTGATAGTATTTTTAAATAAAGCAGATTTGTTGGCGGAAGACTGTGGCGGTGTCGGTTCAGAAGAATACGATGAGATGGTTGAGTTGGTAGAAATGGAACTTAGAGAGCTTTTGGATTTGTATGATTTTCCGGGTGATGATACTCCAATTATTGTGGGCTCTGCTTTGATGGCTTTGGAGGGAAGAGATGATAATGAACTCGGCACTTCAGCGGTTGCAAAGTTAGTGGAATCTTTGGACAGTTATATTCCGGAACCTGAGCGAGCAATAGATCAACCATTTTTGATGCCTATAGAGGATGTGTTTTCGATTGCGGGTCGAGGTACCGTTGTGACTGGTCGAGTGGAACGAGGTATTGTGAAAGTTGGTGAAGAGGTAGAAATTGTGGGTATTAATGATACCAGCAAGACTACTTGTACCGGAGTTGAAATGTTCCGAAAGCTTTTGGATGAAGGTCGTGCAGGTGAAAATGTCGGCGTTTTATTGCGCGGGACTAAACGTGAGGAAGTGGAGCGTGGACAAGTTTTATCGAAGCCTGGATCAATAAAGCCACACACGGTTTTTGATGCTGAAGTATATGTTTTATCAAAAGATGAGGGTGGGCGTCATACTCCTTTCTTTAAAGGTTACAGGCCACAGTTTTATTTTCGAACCACGGATGTTACTGGCGCATGCGAATTGCCTGATGGTGTAGAGATGGTGATGCCTGGTGATAATATCCAGATGTCAGTAACGCTGATTGCTCCAATTGCGATGGAAGATGGACTACGTTTTGCGATTCGCGAGGGAGGACGTACGGTGGGTGCTGGTGTGGTAGCGAAAATTATAGCGTAGTTATTGAGGGCCAAAAAATATACTAAAGATGACATCTACAGGTAGTGCGTCATTTGGTTTACACCGATATGTTTATGAGAATTTGGACTTTGGTAAAAAACAGTTAAGTCTGCAGCTGCAGTGTGATGATGGTAAAGCTATCATCTTAAAGCTTACTTTGAATATGCAAATGCTCAAAGCGCTTGACATATCTGGGCTTCAGGTCTAGACTTCGCGCTCGCTTTTTGTGGTCAGAATTAGAATAAAAGACGTGAGAGTCTCAAAGGGATATAGGTAATTAGATGCAAAACCAGAGTATTAGAATACGTCTTAAAGCGTTTGATCACAGGTTAATCGATACGTCGACACAAGAGATAGTAGAAACTGCCCGTCGCACAGGAGCTCAGATCAGGGGCCCGATTCCTTTGCCGACAAGAAGAGAGAAGTTTACTGTTCTGATATCGCCCCATGTAAACAAAGATGCCAGAGACCAATATGAAATTCGTACTCACAAAAGATTGTTGGACATTGTCGAACCAACCGAAAAAACGGTTGACGCATTGATGAAGTTAAATCTGGCGGCTGGTGTCGAGGTGCAGATCAGTCTCAGTTAGGCCACTATTGCCGCGATTTTAACCGGGGTTTGGACCTTAAACTTTTTCGTTTAAAGCCATGGTGGTTTAGGGGGCGTGTAAGTAGGAGAAAGATGATAATGACAATAGGACTAGTTGGCCGCAAATGTGGTATGACGAGGGTTTTTACCGATGATGGTTTATCTATTCCTGTTACCGTGATCGAGGTTAAGCCCAACAAGATTACCCAAATTAAAACAGTGGCATCTGATGGTTACGAGGCAATTCAGGTAACGAAAGGTCATCAAAAGACGTCAAGGTTAAATAGGGCACAAATAGGACATCTTATGAAAGCTGGAGTCGATTCTGGAACTGGATACTGGGAGTTTCGAACTAATGGATTGTTAGAATCGTTCGACTTGGGAGCCACCCTCACTGTTGACCGATTTGTTGACGGCCAATATGTCGATGTTGTAGCAACGTCAAAAGGTAAGGGTTTTCAGGGTGGTGTTAAACGCTGGAATTTTGCGATGCAGGATGCGACTCACGGAAACTCCATCTCGCATAGGGCACCAGGCTCAATTGGACAAAATCAAACACCCGGAAGAGTTTTTAAAGGTAAAAAGATGGCTGGACAGATGGGTGCTCAACGAGTCACCACTCAGAATTTAAAGGTTGTAAGAGTTGATTCCAAGAGGCATTTGATTCTTGTGAAAGGTGCTGTTGCAGGAGCACCCGGAGGCGATGTGCTTATTCGTCCCGCTGTGAAGGGATAAGGGGTTGTTCTTATGGAGTTAGCCGTATCTGTACCGGGGGGCAAAGAGCGAAAGATAGAAGTCTCTGACAAGACTTTTGGTAGAGAATACAACCAAGACTTAGTCCATCAGACCGTCGTGGCTTATTTAGCGGGAGGGCGGCAAGGTACTAGTGCGCAAAAGAGTCGATCAGCAGTATCTGGGGGGGGGTAGAAAACCATTTAGGCAGAAGGGCACGGGGCGAGCCCGAGCAGGGACCACCAGAAGTCCAATTTGGCGTTCTGGAGGCGTTACATTTGCGGGAAGGGTACAAAATTTTTCGAAGAAATTAAATCGGAAAAT
>OZSS01001560.1_pt1 | contig 10527 bp, 6 predicted proteins | sample 1779911 | NCBI WGS metagenome assembly OZSS01 (sample SAMEA2603589, study PRJEB24840) | metagenome | biome: Water; feature: Photic zone; material: Seawater sample | place: Mediterranean Sea | collected 2013-11-12 | depth 10 m | reverse complement strand
TCTGAGTCAAGTATTCAAGACAAAGCTGATGAACAAGACTCTGATGTTGCTGGTAGAACTCGAGAAAGAAAGGGTGGTGGTCGGTCGAGGCGTGACAGGAAGGCACGCAACACGAATATCAAGGGATGGGTCGATTCAAAGAAATGGAGGAGTCTCATTGAGGTGCTCACACTCCCTCCGGCGACTGCCCCTGTTGTCAAGTCGATGAAATCTCGAGGTGTGACCATCGAGTGGACTAGTCCCTACTTACCTCGAAAGGGTGATGAATCCAACTTCGCTTTCGAGCTCTCCTTCTGTGAACAGAAGCAAATCGACAGTGTAAGCGTAAGTAACGGGAGTACATGCCAGCCTATCATAATAAATCTTGATTCATTGTCGCTGCAGAAACGCGTTGAAGGCCGGGTAACAGCTGAAGACGAAGGCAAAACGTTTTTCTCCTATTCAATGCGCGACCTTTCTCCTGGCTACCTGTATCGTTACTGTCTTACCTACACGTTCGGTGATATAAAAGCGAAGGCCTCCAAGTGGGTTTCTCTGGAGACTCCGCATCTATCCGTTCCCTTGGTTACTCCTGAGATGCCTTTCAGAATGCATGAAACCGAAGATTGTACATCTATCAGACTATCCATTCCGGCTATAGATCGAGAGGGAGAGTCTAACACCATTGGTTACTATGTTTTCACGAGAAGTGTGTCATATGCAGATCAAGAATCCAAATTACGGGCAGGAAAGTTTACACAGAATGCTGGATTTGCATCGGATTGGCTTTTTCACGACAAAGTGCTGGTGAAGACGACGACTAATAGTTCTTTCAAGAAGAAGAAAGAGAAAGCAAGCCAACAGGATGTGTATCACGATGTGGAAATATTGGGCCTCATGCCGGACACAATTTACGAATTCAAGGTGTCTCCCTATAATGAGGTAGGGCAGGCGAAGTCATTGTCGCATAGTACAGAGCCGATCGAAATTGCTTGCACATCCAGAAAGACTCCTGAGTCGATTGTCTATGCCGGAGCAAAGGAAGCAAGTGATCACGTTCACTTGTTGACACTCAATGACACCGCCCAGACTCTGACTTGTTCCGACAATCAACTTTCCATCGTGTCCGCTTGGAGTTCACATTGGAGCTCCAAGTCATTCACATTAATTGGGCAAACTTCCTACGTGGTGCCTTTGCTTTTGGAAACTGAAGTTCAGAATACTCAGAGTATCACAAATAAAATAGCCATTGTCGGAAGAGGAAGTATTCCCCTTGTGAGCAAAGTAATGAAGTTGCAACTGGCGGGGGCAAAAGGGGTAATAATACTCGACTCAGGTGAATGCAAGGAGTACAATCAGGAATGCATGCCAGGAGCTGATAAGAAGAAAGGCCAAGGCTGGGCAGCTAGCGATATGCCAGAACCCTGGGCCTCTGTGAAAATTCCTGTTGTATTTATCCTGCGAGGGGAAGAGGCAAAGTTAGGGAAATGTTTGGGGCACCCGACTTACAGGATACCAACTGTTAAAAGCGAACTGTAATAAAATTCTCCAGTTCTTACACAATTTGGTTCAAGACTTCCAATAATCACAGTAATCTACGAGACCTCGATAGTAGTTTGATATTAAATGATCTTGTAACATATTCTCAGTCACAATCAATTCCAAAAAGGCGTCTTGATGTACCTCATATGGGGTGCTCATTGGAACTCCTGCGCCACATCCTGTCGCTCTGTCTTCGACTTCAAAATGAATTATTCGACCAGGAAGCGTCAACTGCGGTCTTTTGTCACCTTCTAACTTTCCATGAACTTGAGTCTTAAATTTTGTAATCGTCTCGAGGAAATCATTATGCGTAGATGGAATGTCATCAACGTCGTAGAGAAGGCTTTCTAACTCCAGATCCATATATAGGCTTTGGAGGATATAATTTTTATTGACTTTTGCCCGAGACAGGGAGTCAAGAACTCGTTCACGGAGATGGGTCAAAGCATGGTAATTCAGACTTGATACACAGTCATCCCCGTAGACGATGGAAGTTATGTATTCTCTATTGTCATGCGCCGACACTTGATCTATTGTGACCGCTGGCGGGGCATAGCACATTCCGCGCGTCTTGGGGTACTTGCTCCTCAACAAAATTGTCAGCAATGCTGCGAGCCCACCACCAAGAGAATGACCAACAACCACAAGTTTGCGATTCAGTCCATCCTTATCTATAAGCTTCTTTAATGAGCCCTCTCGGTCGATGTGATCAAACATATGAATAGCAGACTTGAGGAATCCGCCATGACAGTAAATACCATCATGACACTCGATGCCATATTGTTTAAACACCACGGATGCGTCCACAGGATCCAGGGTTAAATCGAGCACGGCATCTTCAATAGACATAGTACCTCGAATTGATAGAATCGCTTCATCCTTATCTCGGTCGTGGAATATGCAGTATGGAGACAGGAGGACTGTGTTCTCAAAGTTGCCGTAAACGAGATCTCCATGCCGCTTTCTTGAGGAGTGTGTCGCAGCTGCTCGGTGAACGTGGTAATTATCTCCGTCCACGTAACCCTTCTGACTCCATAGATTACTTATGCAGCTTGAGCAAATTCTACAAGCACAGCTACATGGATGCATAACTGCAAGAAAAATTGAGTAGGTGCTCAAAGCATATGGCGCGTAATGTGCTATGTCTGCAACAAGGTCATAATCTTGCTGGTTTTCAGATAGCAGTTGCCGCTTTCCAAGTTTCGCTTTTTTCGCATAGAGACCTCTATCTTCCCCTTCCAGAAAGTCTGACGCTTCCATCCACTCAGTACCCCTTCTTCTCAAACGAGGGGATAAAACTTTCTTCTCAGAACCACTTTCTGGTGCAGACAACAACAAATTCTGAGGAGATGCTAATACCTCAGATGACGAGTTAGGAATTGAGGACACACTGATTGATACATCATCAGTTGAAACATCCTGAACGTCTGTTGCCTCGTTATTAGATTCACCCTTGTGTGTATACGAAGTTTGCTCCTTAAGCATTGCTCTCTGCTGCAGTCTTACGAGAAGAAGACCAGCAAAGACATCGCCTGGCACCAAATCTAGGAACCCATCATGATGAAAGAACAAAGTAAACAATTTTGATGCCGACTCCAAATCTTGTTCATCAAGATTATTGCCCCCGCACACCGTGCATGAGTAAAATCTCACCCATGAAAATAACTTTTTAAATCGGAGGAGCCATATCGACTCAGCCTCTTTCTGTTCATGCATGCTGCTTATCACTTCATCATCGACGTGCCGTACATATGTTGTCATGCAGCAACATGAAAGTAGCCCAGCATTGATTAGCTGGAAAATGACCAGGAAACCTAACAAGATCAGCAAAGATTCATCAGCTTCTTGAGAGCAATCAGTCAATCTGCCAGAACGACTGATGAATATCACCAACCCTCCACATGCACATATGCTTTCTAAGACTAATAGAACGCCGTGGGCCATTAAATATGGCATCATCCTGTCCTCTCGATGTTTACTATCTGCAATCGTGCCGCCCATTCCGATCTTGATACACATCACGGCACTCAAACTCAGGAGCAAGCACAATCCTAGCGATAACGACAAATAGGTGATCAACCCATAGTTACATGCTCCTTCCTGCTGCACCAAATCAGCGTCCAACGACACAGCAAGCATGACAATACGAACAACACGAAGGACGAGGCCAGTGCCCAAGGGGATCGGAAGCTCATCACCGCTGATTCTCCAATAACGATTAAAGACCACCAAGTGTGGCATGATCTAGACTGGTCTTCACCAAGATCACGACCTGGGTGAGGCAAATTGACAATTGAGTCTCAAAGAAGTGGACTTTAGCTATGCTTGATATTACAAAATATTGTAATGTTACCAAGGAAATAGTGATTAAAGATTGAGGAAAAAGCTCCAACGCTGACAAGACCTCATAGCATCACTTGATCACTACGGACCAGCTACCGTTCCAGCGGTAATGCGAACGTACTCAATGGATGCGTAAAGGTTGCTGCACCTGCAGCAGCTCCAGAACTGGGGCCCGCATTTTCCCTTCCGGGGTTAATTCCACCCCCCTAGGTTCTTGAAATAACCCCCAAAACTTTTGAAGGGAGGCAGGCGCGTGGATTCCTCCTCGCCGGTTGGAACTCTGAAAATTCACATTTGAGTGTTACAATAAAGTAAGCATATATTCTGATGAAAGCTCTCACCACCCTCTAACTTTCTACCTTTGCAACCACAAATGATCTTTCCCCATCTCCATTGAAATCAGAAAATGCCCCAATCGAAGTGCCCCCCAGCAAAGGAAGACAACGAGGGCAATGGAGAGCTCTGGGACTCGATGCAGCGCACCAAGTTCATTGTATACCTTAGCTCGGTAGAAGCGAAAGCGTACTGCTTTGAATGGGTCCTCGGTCGAGAATACATCAGCGAGCTCCTAAATACCATGGTATAACATTCGTCGCGGCAAGTGACGGTTCTCTCTCAATTCAGTGGCATTCGTTTTGACAAAAACCTAGCATAACTGAGTGTTAGTATTATAATGGCCAAGAGGCTAGATCGACCGTGACTTTTTCGTGATAATAGTATCAAATCCACACATCATTTGGTGCTCAGAGACTACTACCATTCTCTTGATCTCCCGTGTTCACAACCCCGCTCGGCTCCACCAGTAAGACTTTGCATTCCTCTTCCGCAACAGGGCGATGGAGCACCCCCTTCGGTACCACAAACATTTCCCCTTCCTTCAGCATTACTTTTGTCTCTTCAATTCCGTCTTTGAGATCTATATGCATTTCTCCATTCAACACGATGAATACTTCATCGGTGTCCTCGTGGCTATGCCAAACGAATTCCCCCTTGATCTTGACGAGTTTAAATTCGTAGTCATTCATGCTCGCTATTACTTTAGGACTCCAAAGTTCAGTGAACTTGCTGAGCTTCTCATTGAAATTGATGCTGCTCGTCATTTTATGCTTACGTCTTTCTTTCGTCTGTAGACATTCACGTCTATATTAATTTAAGAATAGATCGACTAGTGTTACCACATTTCCCTCGGTAGTAGTATCAAAACAACACTTGATTAGATGGATGATGGCCTTAACTGGGTAGTCGTATTTAAAGAGTATCAGAGTATCTGTGTCCTGTTGCTACGATGGCCCAATATCGAGCTCTGCACGACTTTCTGGCAGACACAGACAGCGATGAGCTGACCCTGAGTGAGGGTGAGATTGTCACTGTGGTACGTTCTAACGGTGCTGAGATCGATGAGGGCTGGATTCTTGTGAAGCGGGATGATGGGGCCAAAGGTTACGTGCCTATAGGCTATCTCGAGCAAACAGGTGCCAATGAAATAGTTCAGGGTGGCGGCGATCTGTCTGTATCGAATGACAAGTTGGAAAACAGCGAAATAGACACGGGCCGGCAAGCGGAGGACGAAGAAGAGGATGAGGATGAGGATGAGGATAAGGAACTTCCAACTTGGGGTAGAAGTGATGACTATGATGATGGAATTGATGTGGAAAAGGCTGGTGATTTTACCGGTGCGCCTGTGTCTGTGTCTGGTGAGGAAGGCGGGAAAGGAGGGGAAGATGGTGTATATTCTCAGAACAATGAACAAGAGGAGAAGGATGACAATTTGTTGCCGTCTTGGGCAAAGATTGGCTCAGTTGATGATGATGATACTAGAACTGATCAGATGGAACAAATGGAGAATCGTTTGGCTGAAATAAAGGGTAGTAGCAAGAAAACATCGACTGATCGGGAAAGCACGAGACCTGTTCGTGAAGGATTACTGGTAGACAGCTCATCGACTCGGAAAAATAGACCGGATTTGCTAGATACAGCAGATGATATACATTCCTTCACTGACGCGGATATATCACTGTATGACCTTGCCTCCAATAACAACACATTCCTCATGGAAGGTACTACTACCGCTACCCCGAACTTTCGAAATACTACCATTGTAAGGACGGCGGTGAAAGATTCCTCCATTGCCGCCCGTCTGAGTGGTATGCCCTTACCTCCAAGTACTGTCAGTCGCAGCAGGACAGCGACTCCTGGTGCGAAGTCAGAATACCACAAAAAGCTCCGGGAACGAAGTGGAGGCTCATGCCTGGTAAAGCCACTGTTCATGAGTGCGATAGAGAGCGGCGATTCAGCCTCTTTGGCGAAGCTCACACACGAATATTTTGAAAGTATATTAGAAGGGAAGCTCCAGCAAGAGCCACTTCTTGAAGAATTGGACGTGCTCTCCAGTATGGCTGAAAGTAGCGTCAAGACGACAACCTCTCTTATTCGGAGAATGAGCGATCTGACCGATTTCATCAATTCCGCAAAAACAAAAGTAGACCTATCGGTAAAAACGAAGCATAGAAGAGAGGTGGAAATCAAATCTCAGCTTTTAGCTACACCAAAGAAAAACCTAGACTCACTAAGGGCTCCACATCCACTCACGAGTGTGAAGCATTGAATCACTCCACATGCATGAGTGAAGATACATACATTCGATTCAGTATGAACACATGCTCACGACCTTGGCTGCCAGTCATCCTCGTCGAAGCTGTAACCGCGAGTTGCGGCTGATACGATCCCACAAAGTTCGAGCAATTTATTTCCTCCTGGCCGCCCTGTCTCCTCGCTTTCCAGTCGTCGTCGCTTCGCTGCTACGGGGCTCGCTGCATCGAGGCCATCCTCATCGGAACTGCTTATTATTGTTGTAGAAGAGTAATTGTAATGAAGGTTATTGTCATCCTCGTGACTACCGCTCTCACTACTGGAACTGTTGGTGTAATTTGATTGAGGATACGGAAGCATCCTCAGACTGTCGCCACTTGCTACCATGGAAGCCAGAAACTCTGGATTATACTGGTAATGCTGCAACGGGAATCCCATCTGCATTGATAATGCAGAAGCGTAATTCATTGCCACGTGGGCAGGACTTCCCGGTGTCTTCAGGCTTTGCCTCTCAGCGCACTTAGTAGTGGACGACTTCAATGCTGGTGGTGGCCTCTTGTTCACCGAATGTGATAGTGTTGCAGTGGACGAGCCACGCTCACTGCTAGTCTTGATGTGGCGGGCACTGAAAATTGTGAATGTCTTCGATGGGAAATTTCGCAGAACATGGAAACTGTTGTTTCTACTTTCCTCCAGTATCATTACGTCGATCACATGAGTCTTGTTCACCTCCCAACGGTTTGATTTCCAACTGTAGTCCCACGAGTGTTGCTCCGAGTTGAAATCCACTTGCATACATAGTTTACCAGCCTCGCTGTTGCGATGCACAACTTTGCCAAGCACCAATTCTCCCGCGACACCGTTTACTCTTACATTCGATCTCACCATTGCTTGCACCCTCGCTTTGTCCACGATCAGGTTGGAAGATAGCCCTGGAACCCCCTCAGGGCGAATTTCTGCTATGAAAACGAGCTTAGACAGAAAATCTTCGGGAGCCTTCTTCCCTGTTGTCCGCTCTCCCTCCTTAATCTCGAATAGCACTTGCAATGGGCGCCCACAGAAACCTCCCTTAGTGTGACCTCTGATGCTACAAGCCGGAAAGCACCTATGAGGTACATAAAAAATCATACATATTTGTCAATCAAGTCAAAAAAAACAGTTAGAGTCACTCTTTTGTCGCAATATCATCCCATCTTCAAGAAAGGTCATGTTCACAAACGTCATACCTTAAACTTTTCTGTCCAGAAGAGCGATTCGTCCGAAGAAAGGTCTCATTGATCGTTGATAAGAATACACAACTGATATCGTCCTCCATCGCGCCCTTGTCAAAGTGGCCACACCAAAAAGGCAAGGTTGGTTTGACCTGCGCATGGTGTGCAGTCCTCCCCAGAAACTTTGGCCAAATCTACGAATTGTACGAATGCCTTACTTGTACAGTACAATGTACGTCGTATGGTATACTATTCGTGGCAATGAAGGTTAGAAGTAGGAGCACTCTGGACTTCTAGTGCAAAAGTATCGAAAGGAAAGTGCGTGGAGTGCGCAGGGATCTCGACCGGCAGCGAGAAGCTCCGACAACTCGTAGAGCGAGGAGTTTGACAATGCAGGCTATAAACATAAAAGAATCGAAAGCTTCTAAGAAGGCCAAAAAGAGGAACCTGCTTGTGTCACGCATTGGAGCTTTGGAAGGTGCTGATGAGGATCCTAGTAGCACTATTGATGATGATGATGGGGATGGAAATGGTCGAGGGCGCGCACTAACAGATGTGTTAAGAAAGGATATATCTTCATTCTCGGGAGCCGGTGAAGAGGATCAAAGTAAAAATGGGCATGTGGGTGTGCATGATTCCGATTCGCTCGTTATTCCGGTACCTGCTCCACGCAATAATGACAGTTCTGCTTTCAAGGACTACGATGAGCGAAAGATAGCGGGTACAACAACCACGAAGAAGCTACCCTTATTGATGGCGAATGTTCCTCCCGCATTGTTAGGTACCCAAATGGATGATGGGAAGAAATTCAAGCTCGATATGTCTCTACGTCCAAAAGAAGCTTCAGCCTCCTCGAAGATGTATGAGTCTGTTCCGGTGGAGAAGTTTGGAGCCGCACTTCTACGCGGAATGGGCTGGACTGGTCCTTCCCCCGATGAAGCCAAAAGTAGTGATAAAGGTCGGATTCATGAACAAGGCACTACTATCCTTGGGCTAGGAGAAGATACGTACCGTGAAAGAAGACTAGGGCTGGGGGCAACAGCAAAACCAAAAGATAAACTGAAAAAAGGTCAAGCTGGTGCCCTTCCTAGTAAAACGAAGGAGAATTGGAAGAAAATGGCGGAAGAGAAGATAGGTTCACAGATCATGGCTCAAGGGGACATTGTTATCATTCGTGAGGGAGAGCTTGCTGGACGGAAGGCGAAAGTGAGCAAGACCGATGGGGTCCCTGGTTTGAATCGATTTAGAGTAACCATGGAAGCCAATGGAGCCGTAATTGAGCTGAATAAAACACATGTAGCTCTAGTGTCCAAGGCGACAGAAGCTGAAAGCAAGCTTGATCGAGGCGGTACAGAGGTTACCATGCCGGGTCCATCGTCAAACAAGAGACGCAGAGAGAGTGAGAGTGACGCAGGTAAAGGAGGAGAGGCGAATCAAGGCAAGAAAAAGAGCAAGCACGATGTACAAGATTATACGACCAACTATTGGCTGATGAAGGGCATACGAGTAAGATTTCTATCTGAGGAAAGCGATGCCCATCATCTAAAGAAAGGTTTTGTCATAGAGGTAGATGACAGCAAAAAGGAGGCATCTGTGCAGCTTGACTCTGGGGCTTTCTTAGGAGAAGTGAAGCAAAAGAATCTGGAGACTGTCTTGCCCTCTACAGGGAAGCTCTGTTACGTTCTCTGTGGTCCAAATAGAGGACGAAAGGCGCAGCTACTTGAAAAGATTAGGGAGAAGGAAATAGTTCGCGTAGAGATCTCAGAAACTCTTGACGTCGTGACCATACCCATGGACTTCGTCGCTGCCATTCAATGAATACATCATTTGTTTATCACTGTTCAAGCGAATGTAAAACTGTCGATACACTGTGGTCTCTGATTTATACACTATTTGACAAGACTTCCTATCCTATTTGGCTAAAAAAATCCTTCACCGAGTCTTTCAAAACGGCTAAGCCATCGTCCGAGTCAGCACGAGCTCGTGCCGCAGCCTCCTCGTTTCCATTCAGCATATCAGAAGAAATGGATGAGGCCCCACGATACTTGTCCAGTCGACTCTGCATTTCGCGGACATCCACCTTGTTTCTCTCGAAGTAAGCATCGCTACTGATACTTTTCGCGTTCTTTCCAAATCTCTCAACAGCATCACCTGCGCCGATGTGGGAGTAGGCATTGGGATTTCCACCACGCGCTGGCATACTAGTGGCACTGCTGCTACTGCTGGTCCCATATGGCGAGCTTCCTCCTTGAGAATAATTGTTGCTCTGTGCTGGGGTCGTGTAGACGGACTCTGCCTCCGCGTACACGGCTGCGAGGCGAGAACTTCCAGCCGCTTGATTCTCCGTACTTTGAAGTTTCATTGCGAGTTTATGATCCTCAACTTCCTGAGTGACCGCTTCAGTGCGCTCCTCGACCTTCTCAAAGCTCTCCAGAGAGTTGTCTCCGGTATTGCTCGAGCTGAGCTTCCGAGCTCCAATTTTCTTCGCCCCAATCTTCTTCGGCCCTCTGCCCAAAGTGCCCACCTTGATTGGACCCTTCTTCGCAGCAGTATTAGAAATAGAAGAACCCTGAAGTGCCACACTAATGGTCCCGATATCTGGATTGCTGGGAGATTTCTTCAATATTACGGCAGGAGGGGCAGAGGCGGCGACAACTGGAGCAGCAGGAGCAGCGGCTGGTGCTGTAGCTTGGACGTTCGTGAATACTGTACTGGGCGTCTCTCCACCCACACCAGTGCCCCCTTCTTTTTCGTTCAACCCCTCACCTGAAACGGACTTAATAAGATTGTCCAGTCCCTTTTCTGCCCCCCATTCTCCGCTGTTGTCTTTATCGTCCTGCGAATCCATTGATTCTCTCCTATC
>OZSS01001559.1_pt1 | contig 10528 bp, 8 predicted proteins | sample 1779911 | NCBI WGS metagenome assembly OZSS01 (sample SAMEA2603589, study PRJEB24840) | metagenome | biome: Water; feature: Photic zone; material: Seawater sample | place: Mediterranean Sea | collected 2013-11-12 | depth 10 m | reverse complement strand
CTACCTCAACCGATTGAAGTTTTTTTCCGCCAGGAATTTTAGGAAGCTTGGAAAATTTTATGTTTTTAGAATCTATATCAATTAACTGTGATGTTGTTTTGCAGAAAAAGTGGTGATGAAAAGTAACATTGGTATCAAAATAGATTTTATCACAACTAGTTTTAACTGATTTTAGGATCTTGTGCTTTGTAAATTGATTTAAACAATTATAAACTGTGGCTAAAGAAATATTTAAGCCTAATTTTTGAACTTCGCAATGAACATCCTCTGCAGTAAAATGACAATTTCCATTTTTAAATAGAATTCTTATAATGTCATTTCTTTGATTTGTAACCTTTAAAGGCGACTCTTTTAGTAACTCTAGAGCAACATCAATATGTTTATTTGTGTTCATATTCATATATATTATTTACTGTTGTTTAAATTACAATCCCTTCATAATTCTGTCAACTAGTTGATTTACCTTCGGAATAAATCCACCTTTATAAAAAGGGTCCATTGCAAATCTATAAACAGAATGTCCTGCAAACATTAACTGATTTTCTAAACTGGAGATTCCGTGACTTATATTCTGAAGTGTTTTTTGTATGCAAAATGATCTAGGGTCAGCTTTTTTTCCTGTAGTACCTGTTTCTCCTTGAGACCAATTACTAAATAAACATTGAGACAGACAACCCATACAATCAATTTGATCTTTAACAATTTGACTAGCCTTTTGAATTGTTACCCAGATATGGGTATTATTTGGCGTTGCCATTGGTTTAGAAAAACCTTTTTTTATCCATTTTAAAATTTTTGACTTATCTGAATGTTTTACATAGAATGTTCTTTTTCTAGGACCTATCTCTATTTTTTCATTAAATTCATTTGTTTGTTCTTTTAAAAATGGCGTTTGCCTTTCTGATCTCTCTTCTAGTTCTCGTAAAAAGTTATTTTTCACCGCCGATGAGTAAAATCCTGTTGGACTGAATCTATGGAGACTTACTTCTCCTTTTTTAATTGTTAAAAGTCGCTTTTTCCAAGCATCTGGTATTGGGCTTTCTTCTGTGAGTAAAGGTCGAGTACCAAACTGAAAAGCTATCTTTCCGATTTCTGGGTTATTAATCCAGTCTTCCCATTCCGATAGGTTCCAAACTCCTCCAGCCATTATGATTGGTATATGTTCTAGATCAAATTCGTTCATTAAAGATCTAAGGTCTTTTACTCTAGGATAGGGTGGTTGAGGAGAATGTGGATCCTCGTTATTAGACAAGCCATTGTGTCCCCCTGCAAGCCAAGGATCTTCATAAACAACTCCTCCAAGATAATCTGAAGTTTTCCTGTAAGATCTCTTCCATAAAGCATTAAAAGCTCTGGAAGAAGAAACTATTGGATAATAATAAGTACCATATTTAGCGGCTATCTCTGACAATTTGTATGGCATACCAGCTCCACATGTTACACCATCAATTATATTTCCGGCCTTTTCAAGAGTTCTTGTCAAAATTTCCTCAGCAGCTGCCATTTCCCATAAAATATTCACATGTATTGGAGCTTTATTTCCGGCAATATCTCTAGCAATTCGAGCTTGTTCGATTGCTCCTGACACAGAAAAGTCAACTAACTCTCTATGTCTGCCTGATCTAGTTTTTTCTTTGTAGATTTGAGGAATTCGATTTCCATTCTCATCGTATGAGTCCGCATTTACCCCAGAAAAGGTGCCAACTCCACCTGCTTTCGCCCATGCTCCTGAACTTTCTCCACTACTAACAGCGATGCCTTTACCACCCTCAATTAGTGGTAAACATTCCTTACCTGAAACAACAATAGGATTTATATTTTTCATTTGTAATATTAAACCTCTTTAATACTTAATTTTACCTTTCCTCTATCATCTACTCCAATTACTTTTACTTTTACCATATCACCTTCATTTACAACATCAGTTGTTTTTTCAACTCTCTCTTCTTTTAGCTGGCTAATATGAACAAGTCCGTCTCTACTTCCAAGAAAATTAACAAACGCACCAAAGTCGGTGGTTTTTACAACCTTACCTTCGTATATCTTTCCAACCTCGGGTTCTGCAACAATGTCATTAATCATTTGTGTGGCAATTTCACCATCGTCAGCTTTAGAGGCAAATATTGAAATAAGTCCGTTATCATCAATTTCAACTTTGGCATTTGATTTTTCGCAAATATCTTTTATTACTTTTCCACCAGAACCTATAACTTCACGAATCTTTGATTTGTCAATTTGTATATTAATTACTGTTGGTGCATTTGGTTTAGTGCCTTGTCTAGGTTTTTTTACAACTTTGTCCATCTCTTGTAAAATATGACTTCTAGCTTTTAAAGCTTTTTGAAGTGCATCTTTCATAATTTCGTCTGTAATCCCAGTAACCTTAATATCCATTTGCAATGCAGTAATACCAGAATCTGTTCCAGCAACCTTAAAATCCATATCTCCCAAATGATCTTCATCTCCTAAAATGTCAGTCAAAACAACAAATTTATCTTTTTCTTTAATCAGACCCATTGCAACACCAGCAATAGATTTTTTCAAAGGGACTCCTGCATCCATTAGTGCGAGTGAAGTTCCACAAACAGTTGCCATTGAAGATGATCCATTAGACTCAGTAATCTCTGAAACAACTCTGAGTGTATAGGGAAAATCTTTAACGTCCTTCAGGATTGGGTTAACAGCTCTCCAAGCTAACTTACCGTGACCAACCTCTCTTCTTCCTGTAGCACCAATCCTCCCAACTTCGTTTACTGAAAAAGGAGGAAAATTATAATGCAGTAAAAACTTTTCTTTTCGATCACCATCCAAGGTATCTAACATTTGTTCATCACTGCTTGTTCCAAGCGTTGTTGTGACAAGAGCTTGAGTTTCACCACGAGTAAATAATGCACTCCCATGAACGTTCTCAAGTAAATCAACTCTAACGTCAATAGCTCTAACAGTATCCAGGTCTCTACCATCTATTCTTTTACCTGTTTTAAGTACAGATGACCTTACAATTTCTTTTTCAACGTCTTTGATTGCGTCATTTATCAAATGTAGCTCGGAATCATCTTTGTTAAACTTTTCAATAACCGCTGCCCTTTTTTCATTAAGTGATTCATTTCTCTTTTTCTTTTCTTTTATTTTGTATAAACTTTCTAATGAGGACTTAGCTTCTTTTTTTAAATTTTCTATGTAATCTGGGTAATCTGGAGAAATTATTTTCCAAGATTCCTTAGCTGAATTTTCAGCAAGTTCAATTATCTTATCAATGACACACTGAAACTCTTTAAAACCAAATTGAACTGCTCCTAACATAATATCTTCAGGAAGTTGATTGGCTTCAGACTCAACCATCAAAACGCCATCTCTTGTTCCAGCAACAACCAAATCTAAGTCACTATCACTTAGCTCATCTTTGGTAGGGTTAAGGATATACTCTCCATCTGTATACCCAACTCTCGCGCACGCAATGGGACCCAAAAAAGGAAGACCAGCAATTGTTGTAGCAGCTGATGCTCCAATCATTGCACAGATTGCTGGATCGTTTTCTCCATCATAATTTATAACAGTACAAACAACTTGGGTTTCATTCTTAAAGTCTTTGTGAAACAAAGGTCTCATTGGTCTGTCAATTAATCTTGAATTTAAAATTTCTATTTCAGAAGGTCTTCCCTCTCTTTTAAAAAAACCCCCAGGAACCTTTCCTGCTGAATAGGCTTTTTCAATGTAGTGAACAGAAAGCGGGAAAAAGTCATTTGAAGGGTTAAAACTCTTTGCAGCGCAAACCGTGCACAGAACACTCGTGGAGCCCAAGGTTGCCAACACAGCTCCATCAGCTTGCCTTGCCATTAGTCCAGTTTCAAGTTTCAGATTTAGCCCTTGCCAATCTAGTTGAACAGTTGAAATATCAAACATTATAATCTCCTGATTTATTTATCTTCTTAGACCAAGAGACTTAATAACAGATTCATACCTTTCATTACTTTTATCTTTAACGTAACTCAAAAGCTTTTTTCTTTTTCCTACCAGTCTCATTAATCCTCTTCTGGTATTGTGATCTTTCTTATTCGATTTAAGGTGTTCAGTTAAATTTTTAATTCTGTTTGTGAAAACGGTAATTTGAAATTCACTACCACCGGTGTTCTGTTTTTTTGAATCCACTTTTTCTTTTTTCTCTACCATTTACTATCCTTTCAATCCTATAAGTAACTAAGAAGTTTTTTTGGGTAAAAACTATCATCTTTTAAGTAACCAATCGCGATCACTTCATTTTTAAATTTAGCCAGAGTAAACTTTTTTTCATAACTCTTTACTACTGTTTTGATCTTCACAGTTCTACCATTTAATATATGCTGAGCTCCACTTTCATCAAGTATAATCTCGTTAGCGTTATCAAAAACCAAATTGATTGGTTTAAGTATATGTTTAAGGTCATCACTATGCACTAAAGTTAACAAATAATCTAGTGAAATAAGTTTTTTGTTAAAATCTCTGAAGCCCACTCTTCTCAATGCAGTAACAGTAGCAAATGTTCCTAAGTTTTTAGCGATATCTTCTGCTAGTCTTCTAACATAACACCCCGAACTACACTTTACATAAAAGTATGCCTTCGTCTCTGATAGACAATTTAATAACTTCAAATCCAAAATTTCTATTTTCTTCTTCTCGAGCTTAAATTCTAACTTCCTTCTTGCTAATTTATATGCCCTTACACCATTAATCTTTTTTGAAGAAAATTTGTGCGGTTCTTGATCAAAGTATCCAATAAAATTTGGAATTATCTTCAAAATCTCTTCTCGACTGGGATAATTTTTTGTTATCTCCTCGATGTTTCCCTCTAAATCTCCAGAAGATGTCTTTAAACCCCAGTTAACCTCGAAGTTATACTCTTTATTTGAATCATCTAAATATTTTATAGTTTTTGTTGCATTGCCAAGAGCGACGGGTAAAAAACCAGATGCCAAGGGGTCCAACGTGCCAACATAACCTGCTTTGCAATAATTAAAAATTTTTCTAACTTTTTGAAGAGCGAGATTTGAAGAAATTCCTATTGGCTTATCTAGAAATATCCAGCCATTTATATTTTTTGTTTTCTTCATTTTAGGATTATCTATTCAGATCACCAATGGTTCTATCTAACTCAAAAGATTTTTCACCTGTTACATCAAATCTAAACTTTAATTTAGGAGTGTACCTTAGTTGCATTCGAGATGCAAAATCCCTTTTTATTCTAACTAAATTTTTATTTATTGATTCTTTAATACTCTCACTATCAAGTGACTCGTTTTGGATAAAACTAGTTATATATATTGTAGCAATTTTTGCATCTTTCGACATCTTTATGTTATCAATAAAAATAATTAAGCTTTCTCCATTTTGGTCAGTAAAATCTAATTGTAAAAAAACTTCGCCGAGAGCTTTTTTTATAAGCTGGGTAACCTTGTGAATTCTTGGGCTCTTTTTTTCTGGTTTAAAAAGATCAATGTCACTGTTTTTTCTCATTATTTTCTCTTGTAAAAAATTCAATCTTGTCATCCTCAACGATGTCATTAAATTTTACAAATGTAATTCCACATTCCAGACCTGATAGAACTTCTTTTACTTGATTTTTCTCTCTTCTTAAACTTTGTATTTGAACCTCAGCAATTTGTTTTTCATTTCTAAAGATTCTCGCAAAAGCTTTAGAGGTAACCTTACCATCCTCTATTGAGCAACCCGCTACTATGTTAGAATCAGATATCTCAAAAACTTTCTTAATTAGTGCTGAACCAATTTGATTTTCAAGAAACTCTTCAACAAACATTCCATCTATTATTTTTTTTGCCTCATCAATTACTTCATAAATAATTGAAAAATATTTCATATTAATCTTTTCTCTTTTTGATAAATTCTTTGCCTGCACATTTGCTTTCACGTTAAATCCAAAAATCATAGCCTCTGAGGCAATAGCAAGTGTAACATCAGATTCATTAATTTCTCCAACCCCAGTATGGATAATCTTTATTTCTACTTTCTCTGAGTTCATTTTAGTAAGACTTTGTTCAATGGCTTCTTTTGATCCGTGGACATCAGCTTTAACTATTATCGCAATAATCTTTTTTTGTTCTACTGAGGCATCTTTTATCATTTGATCAATAGACGTTCTTTTTAAAGCTGAATTCTCTTCTACTCTTTTTCTTCTTGATCTGTATTGTGTTACCTCTCTAGCTCTTGATTCACTTTCTACAACAACGAGCTTATCTCCTGATTCTGGAGCACCAGAAAGTCCAATTAACTCTACAGGATAGCTTGGAAGTGCTTTTTGTAAACGTTTTCCCTCATCATCATATAATGCACGAACTTTTCCCCATTCTTTACCCACAACTACAATATCTCCTACCACAAGAGTACCTTTCTGAATTAAAATAGATACAACCGTTCCTTTTCCTTTTTCAATTTTTGATTCAATGACTGCTCCTTCACCTTTCCTTTTTGGGTTAGCTTTTAGCTCTAGTACTTCTGCTTGTAGAAGAATTGCCTCAAGTAGCGAATCCAAACCTTCTTTTGTCTTTGCAGAAACATTCACAAAAGCACTTTCACCACCCATTTTTTCACTAATTATTTCATAAGACATTAAATCATTTTCAACTTTTTGAGGATTTGCTGTTTCTAAATCAATCTTATTGACTGCAACAATTATTGGGCAACCAGATGCTTTTGCATGGCTAATTGCTTCAATCGTTTGTTCATTTACACTATCATCGGCGGCAACAACTAATATGATAATATCAGTTATGTTAGATCCTCTCGCTCTCATTTGGCTGAAAGCTGCATGTCCAGGAGTATCAATAAAAGTTATTTTCTGCTTGCTTGAAGTTTCCACGATGTATGATCCGATATGTTGTGTAATTCCTCCAGCCTCTGAATCTGCAACTTTTTTTTGCCTGATGGCATCAAGAATTGATGTTTTTCCGTGATCAACATGTCCCATAATAGTTACTACAGGTGGTCTAGACTCTAGTTCAGAATCAAGGTCATCTTTACCATCCAAACCTTGTTCAACATCTGAATCACTAACTCTTTTTGGTATATGACCTAATTCATCAACCAATAATTCAGCCGTATCACCATCAATTGTTTGATTAATTGTTGCCATAACACCCAATTTCATTAACACCTTAATTAACTCGGAAGATTTCTCAGCCATTCTCGTCGAAAGTTCATTTACTGCAATAAAGTCTGGTATAATAATTTCTTTTTTCTTTCTCTCTTTAATCTCAGAAGATTCTCTCATGTCCCCTTCATTAATACTTCTTAACTTAGCTTTCTCACGGGCTCTTTTTACTGCCGCTAGAGATCTTACTTTTTCGTTATCGTCACTTAAGGCTTGAGAGATGGTTAATTTTCCCTGCCTCCTATTTTCGAAGCTTTTGGGTGCTTTGGTAAATTTTGGTGTTTTTAACTTTTTTTCTTTTTCAGAAAGTTTTTCATTTAAATCAGGCTTAGATTCTGATTGATTTAATGTATTTTTTCTGGGAAACTTTTGTTCCGCCTTTTCTTCTTTTTTTTCTTGAATCTCATTAGATTTAGATGAGGCATCTTGATTTAAATGATCGGTCTGCTGCTTTTGATCATTTTCATTTTTTTGTTTTGAAAGAATTTCTAAACTTTCTTCAGGTTTGTTTGAAGAAGGAACTTCGTTTAATGATCCATCATCTTGCTTAAATCCACTAAGTGTCCTTTTTTTCTTAACCTCTACCGATACTGACCTACTTCTCCCATGTGAGAAGCTTTGCTTGATTTGACCAGCATTAAAAGTTTTTTTCAATTGTAACTTTCCAGAATGTAAAGTCTTTTTATCTTTATTTTCTTCCATATTACTCTTTGAACCAGTGTTTCCTAAAATCTAAAATTATTTCATCGGCTTTTTTCGTATCAAGATCGTTAAGTATTTCAACCAACTCATCACTTGACAGATCTGCTAATTGATCTCTAGTTTTGATATTATTATTTTTTAACAGTATCAACTGTTCAGTTGTAAAGAATTTGCTTGTTAAAAGATAATCCTCCAAACCTTCGTTCTTGAGAATTTTTGTATTTTCTTCTTTTTCCTTCTCTAAAAAATTTTTGGCTCTGTTAATCAATTCAGTGGAAAGATCATCATCAAAACCCTCAATTGAAGCTAACTCTCCTTGGGAAACCATAGCAATTTCATTGACTGAAGAAAAACCCTCAGTAACTAGCAAATGAGCAATAACTTCATCAACATCCAAAACAGTTATAAATTTTTGCGATAAATTTTTGAATTCTTCACTTCTTCTCTCAGACTCTTGGCTTATAGTTAGAATGTCAATGCTCCATCCAGATAAAGCACTTGCAAGCCTTACATTTTGACCTTTTCTTCCGATGGCCAGACTTAATTGCTCATCAGGAACAATTACGTCAATTTTTTTTAAGTCTTCTTCTATAATAACTTTATCAACTTCTGCAGGACCTAGAGCATTCACAACAAATGTAGCGATATCCTCTGACCATAAAACTATATCAATTTTTTCTCCTTGCAGTTCATTAACTACTGCTTGCACTCTACTACCTCTCATTCCTACACAAGCACCAACTGGATCAATACTTTTTTCTTTTGTAAAAACAGCTATCTTTGCTCTACTACCTGGGTCTCTTGCCACTGATTTCACTTCAATTATTCCATCATAGATCTCCGGGACTTCTTGCTGAAATAACTTAACGAGAAAATTATTATGAGCTCTTGATAAAAAAATTTGTGGACCCTTTAGGTCAAACTTAACTTCAGTAATATACGCTCTAATTCTATCTGATCGCCTAAAAACCTCTCTATTTAATAGTTCTTCCCGTCTCAAAATAGCTTCACCTTTACCTAGATCAACTATTAAATTCCCATATTCTACTCTTTTTACTACACCATTAACAATTTCACCCAATTTATCCTTAAATTCATTAAATTGGACAACCTTCTCAGCCTCTTTAACTTTTTGATAAATTACTTGTTTAGCAGTCTGAACAGCTATTCTTCCAAAATTAAGAGGAGGCAGTTCGTCAACTAAAAATTCCCCAGTTTTTAACTGTGAATTATCTTTTGAAAGATTACTTTTACTTATTTTATTAACTCTTTCTTCCTCAGGCAGACTCTCGACATTATCTACTACCTCCTGGTATCTAAACAAACCTATATAACCGTTATCCCTATTTACGTGTGCTCTAATGTCAAGCTCATAGCCATATTTCGTTCTTCCTGCTTTTGCAATTGCCATTTCCATTGCTTCTAACACTTCTTCAGAAGTTATTCCCTTTTCTTTTGCTATAGTTTTTGCAACATCAAGGATATCGAAATTTTGACTAATTATTGTTTCTTTGTTTTCCAATTTTTTAACGCCTTTTTCAAAAATTTATCTAATAGTCTTTAATTAATGATTAATTCATACCAATACTTTTAACAAACTTAAATAATATAGTAAATTTCTTTGAATTAATTTCTTTTGTTAAAAAGGAAAAAATATGATTTATTTTTACTTTTTTTTGCCTTTTGATAATATTTCGTTTCTTTCAAACCAAAATAGTTAAATAATTTTTTCCCAAAAATTTCTGTTGAAGGAATAAAATTTTTGTCTAAGTAGAATAAGTATAAAATCTGGTTTTGATAGTCAACATTGTCTGTGGATATTATTATATCAGTTTGTTGGTTTGATATTTGATCCAACAATGTTAAGAAATTTTTGTTAATTAATCTTCTTTTTAAATGTCTTTTTTTTGGCCAGGGATCAGGAAAAAGAATCAAAATTTTTTTAAAGTATATATCCTTAATGTATTCAAATAGCTCTAAGAAACTAAGGTTTGTTAATATTACATTCTTAATATTCATTGACTCTATTTTTTTTCTCAACAATAAGGATCCTCTGAGATAAGGATCACATCCGATAAAAATTTCCTCACTCATTTCTTGTGCACTATTAATCAAATTTTCACCAGATCCAAATCCAATCTCTAAATTTAACCTTGAAAAAGATAACAAATTTCTTCTCAGATCGATTTTCTTATCTTTATGGAAGAAGTAAGAACAGTTGAAAAGTTGTTTTATTTCCTCTTTGTCCGCACCCCTCGGAATTTTCCTTCCATAAAAATTAGTCATTTAAAAACTTTTCTTAAAAACCTCTACACTTTCCAATGATTCCCAAGAAAAAGATCCAGTGGTCTTGTTATATTCTCTTCCAAAGTGTCCGTAAGCTGCTGTCTCTTGATAAATAGGACTGTCTAATCTAAGGAAGTTTTTTATTCCAGATGGAGACAAATCAAAATTCTCATTGATTATTTGAATTAATCTATTTTTTTTCTCTAAATCTAAATTGTTGTCTACCTCTAAAAAAATTGAAATAGGATCGACAACTCCAATTGCATATGACAACTGAATTAAACATTTTTCCGCTATCTTACTTCCTACTATATTTTTTGCCAAATATCTGGCCATATAAGCTGCCGATCTATCAACCTTGGTATAATCCTTCCCCGAAAAGGCGCCACCGCCATGAGG
>OZSS01001557.1_pt1 | contig 10540 bp, 9 predicted proteins | sample 1779911 | NCBI WGS metagenome assembly OZSS01 (sample SAMEA2603589, study PRJEB24840) | metagenome | biome: Water; feature: Photic zone; material: Seawater sample | place: Mediterranean Sea | collected 2013-11-12 | depth 10 m | reverse complement strand
TAATGTAAAAAGTATTTTCCACATTTGTTACCCAATCCCGCATAGCCTCATTAAGAGCATCTTTTAAGGTTTTTGACCCAGCAGTAACGGGGACAACTTCCGCCCCCAAAAGCTTCATACGGTACACATTTTGCGCTTGCCTCTCAACATCTGTCGAACCCATGTAGACGGTGCATTCCATACCAAATCTAGCTGCCACAGTAGCGGTTGCTACCCCATGTTGCCCTGCTCCCGTTTCCGCTATAACTCTTTTTTTTCCGGTTCGTTTCGCAAGCAAAACCTGACCAATAGTATTATTAATTTTGTGAGCTCCGGTATGGTTGAGGTCTTCCCTCTTAAAATATAATTGGCCTCCGCCGATCTTTTCAGACCATCTTTGTGCATGAAAAATAGGAGATGGGCGTCCAACGAATGTTTTTAATTCTTTTTCAAATTCATCCAAAAACTTTTTGTCATTAATGGCAATCGAGTAATCCTGATCTAATTTTTCTAACGCTGAAAACAACGTTTCAGAGACAAACGAGCCACCATATGGACCGAAATGCCCTTTAGAATCTGGAAAGTCATAACTATTAAAACTTTGTAACTTCATCCTTTAATACTCCAATCCTTTGAAATTGTCTATTCAATTAAAACACGCAACCGTTTTCAAGAAATCTTCTATTTCATTATGATCCTTAATTCCAGGTCTCTTCTTACCTACGTTTTTCAACTCTACACCACTAGAGACATCCACAAAAGGAGGATTAAACCTAGTCATCACTTGTTCAATATTACCGGTATTTAAGCCACCGCTTAATACCCATTTTCCATTAAACTGAGGAGCCAACTCATCTAAAACTTCCCATTTGAAAGTTTTACCACTCCCACCGTAGCTTTGAGTATCGCTATCTAATAAAACGGCGGAACAGCAATCCAGGTAGCTCTTCGACATCTTCGCGAGCTTATCCACGCTGACTCGCTCAATGATACCACTAGTTGGCAACCGAATTGCTTTTATTACAGGCCTATTGATTCTTTTACAAAGTGTTGCAGACTCATCACCATGCAATTGTACATGAGATACACCAACATAATCAGCCACTTCAGAGATTTCGTTAAATTCAGAGTTGACAAACAGACCAACCGTAGAAACCCATGCAGGAACCAGTTTAGCTAATTCTCTAGCAACTTCTGGACTGATGTAACGAGGGCTTCGTTTATAAAATACAAATCCCAACGCATCCGCACCAGCTTTGACCGCAAAAATTACATCATCGCGTCTTGTTAAACCACAAATCTTCACCCTAGTTCGCATTTAATAAATCCCCATAATCAATCTTCTCAAGACACAGTCCTTCAGGAGGGAAAGTTTTTGCGCAAATACTTCTATCACGTGAATCAATGACCTCCTTAATCCACGCAACTGGCTTTTCTCCTCTGCCAATTTCAAAAAAACATCCGACTATATTCCTCACCATATGATGTAAAAAAGCATTCGCTTCAATTTCAATCCTTATTATTGAATTTATCTTTTCCACATCTATCTTAATGATTTCTCTAACTGCAGATTTTGCCTGACATTCACTAGAACGAAAAGCAGAAAAGTCATGGGACCCCAACAATAATTTCGAGGCGTCCGAGATCCGGTTGTGGTCAAGAGGAACTGCAATCCATGTCGTAAAATTTCTATTCAAGGAAGATCTTACCTTTTGGTTTAAAATTGAGTAGCTATATTTTCTAGACTTTGCAGAGAAACGGGCGTGGAAGTCAGAAGGTACCGACCTTACCCACTTAACGTTTATTGACGGAGGCAAAAAAGAATTTATGCCGCGTAGCCAGCTATGTCTTTCTCGATTTAAATTAGTGTCAAAATGAACTACCTGTTCCTTTGCATGGACACCTGCATCAGTTCTTCCTGCACAAATAACTTTTACCCTCTCTAAAGAAAACTTCTCTAAAGCATCTTCCAAATGATCCTGAACGGTATTTCTTGAGGGCTGACTTTGCCAACCAGACCATTCCGTCCCATCATATTCAATACCTAGAGCCAAGCGCACTTCAAACATCCTTTGGAAAATTTTCGTCGACTATTATTCTTAACACTCTCCTTAATGGTTCGGCAGCTCCCCATAAAAGCTGGTCGCCAATCGTAAAAGCACTTATACATGAATCGTCATAGTTCATTCTTCTAACTCTTCCGATTGGAATCTTTAGTGTGCCGCTAGCATACAAAGGAGAAAGGAATTGTTCTGAATCAGCTTTTTTGTTAGGAACTACTTCAACCCATGGGTTTGCTTCATCCAGTATTTTTTCTACATCCTCGATATCTAACTTTTGTTTTAGTTTTAAAATTACTGACTGGCTGTGACATCGCATGACCCCGACCCTTACACAAGTAAAATCAACTTTAACCTTCTCCTTTTTATCGAAACCTAAAATTTTATTCAATTCTACGTCACCTTTCCACTCTTCAAGACTCCAACCATCATTTCTATCTTGATCAATCCATGAAATCAATGAGCCTGCGAGAGGAACTTTAAAACAGTGTATTTCATTCCCAGAAAAGTTTTTTTGAGTATTCAAAACTTTACTATCAATATCCAGAATATTTGAGCCATCCTGAGCAAGCAAAGAGTTAACTTGATTATAAATTTTTCCAGTCTGAGCAAGTAACTCCTTCATGTGTTTTGCTCCCCCTCCAGAAGCCGCCTGATATGTTGTGCTACTGATGCACTCAACTAAATTGTTTTTCATTAAGCCGTGAATCCCCATCAAAAGGCAACTAACAGTACAATTGCCGCCACAAAAAACCTTTCTGCCAGTTTTGATTGCACTATCAATACTACTTCTATTCAATGGATCTAAAACAATCGTTGTTTCTTCTTCCATTCTGAACTCCCTTGAAGCATCAATCCAAAATCCACTCCAACCTTTTGATCGAAGGGTAGGAAACATTTTCCTACTGTATTCAGATCCCTGACACGTGAGAATAACATCACAATCAGCCAAAGCACTTTCGTCAAAGGCATCTGCTAATATAAGACTACCTTTGAATTTAATTTTTTCTGGAACTTTATCTCCCGCATTTGATGTAGAGAAGAATCTAGTTTCAAAGAAATTAAAGTCTCCCTCTTGCAGCATTCGTTGAATTAAAACAGAACCAACCATGCCACGCCAACCAACAATTCCAACTAGCATAGTTTGCTCAACTCTTTAAGCACTTCCCTACCCATATCGTTAGTACTAATTTTCCTCCAACCTTCTCGGCAAAAATCTGGAGTCGCAATTCGTTTTCCAAGAGTATTTTTAACCGCTTGCTCTATTAAATCTGCAATGTCTGATTTATTAAAAGAATGTCTGAACATCATTGCTGTCGATAACATCATCGCAAGAGGGTTTGCTTTGTTCTTACCAGCTATATCCGGTGCCGACCCATGAATCGGTTCATATAGACCAAACAAACCTTCATTTAGAGATGCAGATGGGAGAAGACCTATCGAACCTGTAATCATGGAAGCCTGATCTGACAAAATATCACCGAAAATATTCCCAGTAACAATTACATCAAATTGTGCTGGCAAATTGATCAACTGCATTGCAGCATTATCCACGTACATATGTTGCAATTCAATATCCTTATAGGACTCAGAGACTCTCGAAACCACATCTCTCCATAACTGCATTGTCTCAAGTACGTTTGCCTTATCAACAGAAGTGACTTTTCTTCGTCTAGCCTCAGCCAACTTAAATCCTACATTTGCGATACGTTCAATCTCAGGCTCGGAATACGTCATCGTATTAAAACCGTGGCGAACTCCGTTAATCTTTTTCTCTCCCCTAGGTTCGCCAAAATAAATATCTCCAGTAAGCTCACGTACAATAACAAGATCTACATTTTGTAAAACCTCTTTCTTGAGATTAGAATTTGCAATTAGTTCATCAAAAATTATTATTGGCCTAATGTTTGCGAATAACTCGAGTTCTTTGCGAAGTTTTAAAATAGCCATTTCTGGTCTCTCTGATTGCGGCAGGTGATCAAAAGAATAATCCCCAACAGCTCCAAATAGAATTGCATCCGCGGTTTTAACCATATCCAGTGTCGCATTTGTAATAGCGGTCCCCGAATCACGTAAACTTGCTCCCCCAACCAACGCTTCTTGGATTTGAAAATCTACTAGGCCAGCTTGTTTTAGATACTCTAGAATAGCTTGAGCCTCAGCCATTATTTCTGGCCCAATACCATCACCCGATAGGATAGCTAAATTAAACGTTTTCATTTCAAAATCTCCTGAGGGTCTTCGGCAATCCAGGGCTTTTCCTTTAATCGCTGGGTCTCATAATTTTTAATATCCTCTTTGTACTGAAGAGTCATAGATATTTCATCCATTCCCGCTATCAAGTAGTTCTTGATATCCTCTGCAATTTCAAACTGCTCTTTAAAGTTGAATTCTGTATTAGTTATTTGCTGAGATGGCAAATCAACGTTTAACTGAAAAAATTGATTTTTTCGAGCGACCACAAAAAGTTGTTCTATTATTTCTGTATCAAGTACGATTGGCAACAACCCATTTTTTACTGAATTAGAAAAAAAAATATCTGCAAATGAAGGGGCTATTATTACTCTAAAACCGTAATCTAACATTGCCCAAGGAGCATGTTCTCTAGAGGATCCACAGCCAAAATTTTCCCTAGCTAACAAAACCGAGACTCCTTTATATTCTTCTTTGTTCAATATAAAGTTAGTATTCAGTTTTCTTTTCGAACAATCATCTCCATATTCTGCACTATCTAGATAACGTAACTCATCAAACAAATAAGGACCAAAACCAATCTTTTTAATTGACTTGAGATATTGTTTCGGAATTATTAAATCGGTATCTACGTTGGAGATATCAAGTGGCAACACTAATCCAGTGTGGGAAGAAAAAGGCTTTAATTTCATCTTACAGACTCCCTGCATCCACCAGTCTACCCGCAATAGCAGAGGCTGCAGCACTTTGCGGGGACAATAAATGTGTTCTACCTCCTCTTCCCTGTCTACCCTCAAAATTTCTGTTGGAAGTAGAGGCACATCTCTCAGTCTCATTGAGTCGATCTGAGTTCATGCCCAGGCACATGGAGCACCCTGGATCTCGCCACTCAAAACCTGCTGACAAAAACACCTCATGAAGACCTTCTTCCTCCGCTTGCCTTTTTACCAATCCGGAACCGGGAACAACAAGGGCCTGGGAAACTACTTTCGATTTAATTTTACCTTTCAGAACATTTGCTGCTGCTCTCAGATCTTCTATTCTCGAGTTCGTGCATGAGCCAATGAAAACTTTATCAATAGAGATATCTTTAATCGGACTGCCTGGAACTAATCCCATATAGTCTATAGCCCTTTTAAAAGCTTGTACTTGCTCAGGTGTTTTCATTTGATTCTCAGATGGAATCCTGCCATCAAATGATGTTACCATCTCCGGGTTAGTACCCCATGTAACTTGTGGGCTAATATTTTTAGCATCTAAATTTAACTCGCGATCAAAGTAAGCCCCCGGGTCAGATTTTAAAGTGCGCCAGTAAGATAATGCGCTTTCTAACTTTTCTACGCCAGGAGATAAAGGCCTATTTTTTACATAATCTTCAGTAACTGAATCAAACGCAACTAAACTGGATTTAGCGCCTGCTTCTATGGACATATTACAAATTGTCATGCGCTCTTCGACAGACAGTGCCTCAATCCCTTCTCCTCTGAATTCAATAGTACATCCGGTAGCGCCAGCAATGCCAATTTTGCCTATTATATAAAGAATAATATCTTTCGCAGAAACCTGATTCCCAACCTTGCTATCCAGACAAATGGAAAAGTTTTTCATTTTTTTTAATAACAAACAGCTTGTAGCAAGAACATGCTCCACTTCTGAAGTTCCTATTCCGAAAGCCAATGCAGCAAGTGCTCCATGCGTACTCGTATGCGAATCGCCACAGACTACGGTCATTCCGGGCAAAGTAGCTCCCAGCTCCGGACCAATGACATGAACGATTCCTTGAAAAGGATTCTTGAGATCAATAAATTTGATTTTAAAGGCTGAAGTGTTGTTTTCCAGAGCTTCAATTTGTTGCCTTGAAATCTTATCCTTGATACCTAAATGTCGGTCAACGGTTGCCACATTGTGATCAACAACCGCTAAGTTTGATTCAGTTCTCCATAAAGGTCTAGCATTCAACCTCATGCCGTCAAATGCCTGAGGACTAGTTACTTCATGGATTAAATGGCGATCAATGTATATAAGCGACAAATTAGACCCTTCCGGGCTACGCACAACATGCTCTTCCCATAACTTATCGTATAGCGTTTGTTTCATTTTTAATCACACTCCACTTTGTATTTTCTTATCAATAGCCAGGCAACCACTGCTCCTAAAAAAGCAACCAAAGATGCAAATATATAAATTGATTCGGGAAAAAACTCTTCCCATATTAAACCAGAAAACACACCCCCAAGAGAACCCCCAATCCCATACGAAGCCACGGTATATGAGGATTGCCCAATTGCTTTCGCAGAATCTGGAAAAAGATTCGTTACCAACATAATCGAAGTCACGTGGTGTAATCCAAAAGTAATTGCATGCAGTAATTGGGCGAAAATCAACAAAATTAATACCCCGTCAGAAAAAAAAATAATTAAGAATCTTACTACTGCAAACATGAAACATGAAAACCAAACATAAGTAAGATTTCTAAACCGAGATAATATTTTTTTTTGATTAATAAAAAAAATAATTTCCGCAATTACCCCAATTGACCAAACTAGCCCTATTTCCATGTTACTGTAACCAACCTTTTTTAACCACAGAGAGAAAAAAGTGTATAAAACCGCGTGAGACATAATCATGAAAAAGGAGGCAATTAAAAACAAATTTACCTTAAAATTGAAAAGTCTTCTAATTCCGATTGGTTCACTTTTTTCTATAGTATTACTTTCTCTATCCATAAAAGTAGAGGATAAAAAAATGAAGCTCAGAGAAATAAATACAAACATTGGAATTTTGCTAGTCCCAAAAGCATCAATCAATGCGCCATAAAGCAAAACAGCGACTAAAAATCCAACCGAACCCCAGACCCGAAGGTCGCCATAGTTACAATCCGTATCTCGACTAACTCTTAACGCGATTACCTCACTCAGTGGAGTAAGGCCACTAAGAAAAAATGTTAAAAGAACTAAAATGATCAATAAAACAAAAAAATCAAATTCGTAGAATAATAACGAACTACACATCAGCGCCAACAAAGTAGCAACAGTTATAATCCCCTTAATTGATATACAATTTTTCCCGTAATCGGCTAAGCCCCCCCAAAAACCGGGTCCAACAATCCTGCTCCACTGCATGGGAGACATCAAGACCCCAATTTCCGCTGGAGTAAATCCTCTGAAATTCAACCAGAGAGATAAGTAAGGAGAAAACAAACCCACGAAAGCAAAATAAAAGAAAAAAAAAGCGCTTACGGAACTTTTTCTACCTAACATTCAATATGACCCATCACCAGTTCATATACATCAGCGATTATTTTGTCCACGATCCCTTAATGCGTGGTCCATCAAAACAATAGCTATCATCGCCTCACCGATGGGAGTAGCTCTAATTCCGACGCATGGATCATGCCTTCCAGTAGTACTGATCTCCGTACTTCGTCCATCTGTGTCAACAGTATTCCTGTTTTTCCTGATACTCGAAGTGGGTTTTATTGCGATACGGACAACTAAATCTTGACCAGAAGAGATACCTCCAAGAACACCTCCTGCATTATTAGAACCAAAACCATCTGGAAAAATTTCATCACTATGCTCAGAACCTAACTGGGAGACGGAATCAAAACCTGCTCCGATCTCCACTCCTTTTACTGCGTTAATCCCCATCAACGCATGTGCAATATCTGCATCTAATCTGTCAAACACTGGTTCTCCAAAACCTACTGGCATTCCTTCAACGACAAATGATAACTTTGCTCCGCAGGAGTCACCCGCACGCCGCAACTCATCCATGTACGATTCAATGGGTTCTAGTCCCTTAGAGGTTGGCGCAAAAAAAGGATTTTCCTCAGTAAACTTCCAATCTTCAAATCTTATTTTGTGTTTTCCGAGTTGGTCTAAACATCCCTTAATTCGAATATCAAAATTTTCTTTCAGCCATTTCTTCGCAATTGCTCCCGCAGCTACTCTAACCGCTGTCTCTCTTGCGGAGGATCTTCCTCCACCTTTGTAATCTCGTATTCCATATTTTTTTTGGTACGCAAAGTCTGCATGTCCTGGTCTAAACTTATCTTTGATATTCTCATAATCTTTGCTACGGGCATCCGTATTTTTTATAAGCAATCCAATTGGTGTACCCGTAGTTCGACCATCGAAAACCCCAGACAGTATCTCCACTTCATCACTTTCTTTCCTTTGGGTCACAAACCTTGAAGTACCTGGCTTTCTTCGGTCCAACTCCTTTTGAATTTCCTGAGTTGAAATTTGCAAGTTAGGAGGACACCCGTCAATGACACAACCGATAGCAGGTCCGTGAGACTCACCAAAAGATGTGACTACAAAAGATAATCCGATGGAATTGCCACTCATGTAACTGTTCCTTCTAAAAACTTTTCTAACCTTTTTTTAACTTCCATTCTTCCTAACAAAAAAAGAACTTTTTCTATTGCTGGAGACTGGTGCTGACCCAAAATAATAACTCTAAGAGGAATTGCCAGCTGGGGCATTTTTAAATTTTGTGTCGCTAAAGTCGATCGAAGATGGTGATTGACTTTTTCTAACTCCCAATCATGGGGAAGATTCTTTACAAAGTCACGTATCATTTCATGAAGAATTTGCTCGCAATCAACTCTGTTTTTGCGATAAGCTGGACTCTCAAATAACTCTCTCAAAGAGATACTTTTAGGTTTAGAGACATATGAATGTAATTCGTCACTCAATTCAGAAATAGTGTTAACTCTTTCTAACAATAATCTGCACAGGCCCTCAAATTCAATCCCATTTTTTTTAATTTCTAATAGACTGATATTAGCTTTCTCACATACTTTTTGAGTAATATCAGCTCCGGAAAGATTTTTCAAATGTTCCCCATTAATCCAAGCAAGCTTAGCCATATCAAATTTGGCTGGAGATCCCACACAACTAGAAAGCGAGAACAACGAAACAAATTCATCAACAGAAAACAATTCCCTATCACCATGACTCCATCCGAGTCTCGCTAAATAATTTACCAGTGCGTCAGGAATAAAACCTTTTTTCCGAAACTCTAAAATGGAATCAGCACCGTGACGCTTAGATAACTTTTGACCATCGGGACCATGTATCATAGGTAAATGCCCAAATAAAGGTAAGCGTTTACCCAAACTCTGCATTATGTTTATTTGCCTCGGAGTATTATTGATATGATCATCCCCTCGGATAATATGTGTAATGTCCATGTCTAAATCGTCTACTACCGAGGCAAAATTATAAGTGGGTAAACCATTCGCACGAATTAATATTAAATCATCTAATTCTTCGTTTGAAATGGTAATTTCACCCTTAACAAGATCTTTCCAGCTCACCTTGCCCTTAAGTGGACTCATAAATCGTATGACTCTAGTGCCGTACAAATCTTCGCTTATCTTGTTTTTGACTCTTCCTGAAGGTCTGCACTTTCCGTTATACCTTGGCTTTAAACCTTTCTCAATTTGTTCACGCCTCATCTCATCTAAACTATGCTGCGAACAAGAGCAAAAATACGCATTGCCCTCAGATAAAAGAGTATCCGCTACTTCCTTATATCTTAAGAGCCGATCTGTTTGGAACACTGGGCCCTCATCAAAGTCGATATTTAACCACTGTAAACCATTCAGTATTCCCTCTGTGTATTCGGCTGATGATCTTTCCACATCAGTATTCTCAATTCGCAATGCAAATTTACCATTATTGCCTCTCGCTAAAGCCCAGTTGTATAAAGCGGTTCTAATCCCTCCAAGATGAAGATCTCCTGTCGGACTGGGAGCAAAACGTGTTTTTAGGGCCATTATTTATTTTACTCCATTCTCAACGCAACAACAGGCTCCATCTTAGAAGCCTTACGAGCAGGATACCAACCGAAAAAAATACCTATTCCAATTGAAATAAAAAAGGAAATTAAAATCGAACTTAAAGATACCTCAACGAAGACTGGCGTCATTGCCGCTATTCCGAAAGACAGCCCAATACCAACAACAATTCCAACAAACCCTCCAGTTAAACAAACAAACGATGACTCAATCAAAAATTGTTTCAAAATATCCCTTTGTGTTGCTCCAATCGCTAAGCGTACCCCAATTTCTCTAGTTCTTTCGGTAACACTCACCAACATAATATTCATTATTCCAACCCCTCCAACGAGAAGTGAAATACCTGCGATCGATGCTAGCAAAACAGTCAATGCTTCAGTTGCTGTAGAGGCTGTAGAGGAAATATCGGCAAGATTTGAGACACTAAAATCATTTTTTTCATCAGCCCTTAACTTGTGGGTTTCCCGTAAAACACGCTTCACACTGGTCTCTGCTGAGG
>OZSS01001556.1_pt1 | contig 10552 bp, 8 predicted proteins | sample 1779911 | NCBI WGS metagenome assembly OZSS01 (sample SAMEA2603589, study PRJEB24840) | metagenome | biome: Water; feature: Photic zone; material: Seawater sample | place: Mediterranean Sea | collected 2013-11-12 | depth 10 m | reverse complement strand
ACCATGTGAGGTAAAATTGATTTCGTAAATTGGACAACAGAAAAGAAGTCTAGCTCCATGATTTTATCTAAAACTGATAAATCACTTTCCTCGAAATATCCAAACTGACTAACACCAGCATTATTAAACAAAATATCAATTGGGCCTTCCTTTTCTATTAACATTTTTACAAAAGAATCAATGTCATCTAAATTAGTTAGATCAAATGGATAGATTGAGTAAGAATCTTGATTAAAATCTTTAAATGAATCATACATTTTAGACTCACTTCTAGCTACTAAAATTACTTTAGCGCCCTGCAATAAGAACTCTTTTGCTGTTGCTTCTCCAATTCCTGAAGAAGCGCCAGTTACTATGACTGTTTTTCCTTTAAAATAAGACATTCAAGAAATATAATATATTTTATCCTTTTACATTCATATTAAATAGTTTCTTCGTCAAAGAAACCATTACAAAAGATGCTAAAATTAATGACAATCCCAGAAATAATAATTCATTTGAATAAGATGACACTGCGCCGAAATCAGAAGCAGCAAATCTATCATAAAATCTCATAAACAATGTATAAAATGGAATCATTGCATAGTTATTCTTAATAATAAATTTAAAAATTGCAAAAATTAAGGCTCCATAAAGCAGTGCGATCATTATAGAGCTTCTTATATCATATTGAAACCCTATATCACTCGTAAATACTGCAACAACTAGCATATAAGCAATCAGATTACCTTTTATATCGTTACTCCACCCTTTTGTGATATCATGCAACATGGCTGCAAGAAAAATATTAAAAGCAATAGGTCCAAAAAACGTATATGCATTTAATGTATCGTACAGAGGGTAATATGAAGTCAGATTAAAACTTGCAAAATTAGGATTTAAATTTAACTGAAAAGAACCAGCTAACACTAATGAAGCAATCATGGTTAATGCTACAACTACTCCTCCAAGAATTGCATCTTTCATTTTGATATTATTTATCGAAGGCTGTACAAGTTTATTGAGCGTTCCATATAACAATATATTAATCAGTCCAAGTGCAATAAGTGCCCCACCTATAGAAGATATGTAGTATGTAGTCATCAAATTTTCAATAGGTTGATTTGTTGGCATGGTATTAAGGAATGATGAATCATTAAAGACACTAAGAATTCCAAAGATAGCAAATGAACCAAAAATTAGACCTTTTCTGACATTTATCTTTCGATCCATTAATAACTTAAATGATCTCATTAATAATAATCCTATTACAAAGATTGCACCAGGAACGGTAAATAGAGTGCCTATAATACCTGATAAACCTTCACGATCTCGTTTCATTCTTATCCACTCTTCAGGAACAAAAACAAACTTTGTGAATCCAGATATCTGATCACCTGATATGGAAATAATATTTTGAAGCTTTGCACCTTCATACTCCAGCTCATTATTATCTGTAAAAGTAAATGTCCAATCTAACCTATTAGGCTTTTGAGATTCTTGAGCACTAGTAAGAGTGACTGCGGATATATTCATACCCAAGTATTCAACTAACGCATTTTCAGCAAGGACCTGTGCTTCCTCTCTGCTTAGCTGCTTACCCGCTTCTTCTTCTGGAAACCTATTATTAAATCTCAATATATTTCCATCGAAATCCATGGATACCATCACTTCTCTTGCACGAGACTCTACTGGACCATCAAATTTTGCAAACCTTACTTTCCACCTAGGTCCTAACACGTAAGATCCAAGTAACGATGAATATGTCTCTTGCCCAAGCTCTTCCCAAATGAATGAAGATGCAGGATATGAACTATCATCAAATGCATAGGCATTATATCCGTCTGGTAATTTGATATTATTATCTGATAAGAATTGATTCGCTATTGAAATTGCCTCTTCTTTGTCAATTGATGGAGAGTTAATGGGAACTTCTACATTAGACAGCTTAAGGGTACTGAAAATTCCAATAACAAATAGCAAAGCTATCCCAACAATTTTTGGGTTTAAAACATTAGAAGCAGTTGGAACTGTACTAATGATTTCTTGTTCTTCCGAAGTTTTTTTCTTTGGTGGAGTAGGTACAAAACCTTCATTTAATGATGTAGAATCAACGTCAGACCATTTCTGATGTTTCATTCTAAAATATAAAATAACAAGGAATGGAATTAATCCCCCAACAACAGTCATAAACTTGTCAAACATATATCCTGAGGAATACCAAATTGGTAAAGAAAATAATACAACATCATATACATAGTGAGTAATAGCCGCAAATACAACTCCTAATCGTAGATAAATCATACCATAAACCACAATTGATGGTAAAAATAATTCAACGACTCTCGCATATGATGGCTGCGCAGGATAATTAGCATGTCCAGCACCAAAAATTAATGCCTGTACTACCATAGCAACCATTAATCCAGTAAAGCGCATATTATATCTTTGCCCTATTAAAACCCCAGCGGCGATTGGAACTGCTCTAAATAACATTTCTTCCCAAAAACCAGCTTGTAAAGATATAGCTAAACCTGTATACCACGGGAATATAGATGCCAAATAATTTGGATCGAATGATGATGAGGCTGGAGACCAGAATCCAAAATTTCTTTCCATAAGTATATAAAATGCTCCTACAAGAGCTAGTTTAATTGGAACAATTAAGTAAGCAAAAATAGTATCATTTAATACACGTTTTGAGTTTGCAACATTGGATGTCCACGTCTTCCAAATTTGAATATGTTTAGGAAACGCTCTTCTTGTTAATGACTCTGCTGTAATAAACGATGCAGCCAAGATAAAAAACATGAGAATTCCATTGGCTACCATTCCTAATAATTGTTCAGTTAAAAATTGGGATTTTGAAGAGGCTGTATCATAGGCCATCCAAATCGTAGGATAAAAATTAAGATTTAAAAGAATATTTGAAAAAATAGCTACAAACGCAGCAGCTAAAACTGACTTTTTCCATTTCAACCAACCGTTTCTGTAGAAAATTATTAGTGAAGTTACACCAATACCCAACAAGTAAATCCCTAAGAAGGCAAAATTGGCAAATATTGCAATTGTATCATTATCAGATCTTATGTTAGCAAATTCTCTTTGAAATGATTCGGGCACAAATGCAAAAGGGCTTACAGAGTTTATGATTGAGCCAGATACTGTTGCTCGTAATCTATATTTTGCTTCGCCAATATCTTGAAGATTATGTTCAAAAAGAAATGAGTGATCTATTCTTCCATTTGGCATTTCCTTAAATGAGGATTCTATAAGGTTGTAATCACTAAAATTCCCAGACCACTGATTATTAATGTTTTGCTCAACTATTGCTAAGGCGTCTTCTTCATCAAGATTATCTGAATAATAATCCTCTGGAATTTTAATTCTATATCCATTAGGACTTCCATCAGGCTTAAATTGAAACATCGCTTCAATAATCTCACCTTCTTTATAAGAACGGACCATCCAATTATATGGTGAATAAACATCGTTATCGATTATCTCTTGGAATTTCTCTTTACCACCTTGTTTTAACTCAACAAAATTTCGTAATGAATCGTCAAAATTATATATAGATGCTTGCTCAAATGAATCATCCAGAATGTCAAATTGCCTTGAAGCATCTGACGCTGCTTTAATTGCCTGTTGACGATCCATGGATACATTTACGCTTAAAGTACCAAAAAAATCATTCCAAACGCTTCCAAGATAAAACGTGGATAGAACTGCTAAAACAAGTGTTGTTATAAGACCTTTATTATTAATCATTTATTTCCCCATAAAATTGTTAAGGTGTAAAGTACACTTTACTTATATAAATGTCAATGTACTACCTTTAAAAACTAATAGAGCAACAAATTAAAAAAAATGGTAAAATTGGTAAATTAAAAAAGGAAACTTAATGGAAAGAAAATTAGAAGGTAAAGTAGCACTAATTACCGGTTCTGGAAGAGGAATTGGAAGAGAGTTAGCTTTAATGTTAGCAAAAGATGGTGCTCAAATTGTTGTAAATGATTTAGATGCAGATCCTGCCAATCAAACTGTATCTGATATCATGGATATGGGTGGAAAAGCAGTTGCTTGTAATGGAAGCGTTACTGATGATGACTTCGCAGAGCGATTTATTAATACTGCTTTAGAGTCATTTGGTGGAATAGACATCATTATTAATAATGCTGGATACACCTGGGATAACGTCATTCAAAAAATGGATGATAAACAATGGGATGCAATTTTAGAATGTCACCTTACTGCTCCATTTAAAATTCTTAGAGCTGCACAACCACACATTAAAAGACTGTTTTTAGAAGAAAAAGAAAATGGGATTACCAATTTTAGAAAAGTGGTAAATATCTCTTCTACATCTGGTATGTTTGGAAATGCTGGACAAATAAATTACGCTACAGCAAAAGCTGGAGTTGTAGGAATGGCTAAAACTATGGCAAAAGAGTGGGGTCGATACAATGTTAACGTCAACGCTGTAGGATTTGGACTCATTAAAACTCGCTTAACTGATGCAGATGCTGAAAAAGAAGAATCGCTCATTGATATTGAAGGAAATAAAATCAAAGTTGGTGTGAATTCTGCTGTATTTCAATCAGCTAAAACTATGATTCCTTTAGGTAGACCTGGAACTCCTCAAGAAGCTGCTGGGGCAATATATATGTTCTGTATTCCTGAATCCAACTATGTCACTGGACAGATATTAATGTGTCATGGTGGTGGATTTGGATATTAAACCCCAAGATGTAGACAGAATTATTGAAATGGCATGGGAAGATCGTACTCCCTTTGATGCAATTGAACTCCAATTTGGATTGAAAGAAAATGGTGTTCGAAAAATTATGAGAACGCATTTAAAAAGAAGCTCTTTTGAACTTTGGAGAAAGAGAGTCAAAGGAAGAAAAACAAAACATAGCTTGACTTCCTCTTCAACAAGATTTAAATCAGCAAACCAAAATAAAAAATGAAAATTGTTAGTTTAGTTCCAAGCGCCAGCGAAATCATATGTGATTTAGGTTTAGAAAAAAATTTAGTGGGGGTAAGCCATGAATGTAATTATCCAATAAGCCTTCTAAAAATTAATACTGTAACCTCTTCAAATATTGATAGTACTAAATCTCAGAGGGAAATTGACAAATCAGTTAGAGAAAAAGTGAATGAAAATTCACCATTATATGAAGTAGATATCAAAAAAATTAACCAATTAAAACCTGATATTATAATTACACAAGGAGTATGTGATGTCTGTGCAATATCGAGCAATCAAGTTGAAGTGCTTTTAAAGGGTCAATTATGTACTTTACCTTCATCTACAAAGATAATTTCTCTTAATGGAAGATCATTTGATGATATATGTAATGATATTCTTACGATTGGAGAAACCCTAAATCAAAAAGATAAGTCGCAAAAGATTGTCAATGATGCAATTGATAAACAAAATAAAATGTCATCAATGAGCAAGTTTAATGTACGTGTTTTATGTCTTGAATGGATTGACCCTTATTTTTCAGCCGGACATTGGGTTCCTGAACAAATTGAGCTTGCAGGTTTCATTTCAGCAATTGGAAGGCCTGGTGATCAATCACGAGTACTTAGTATTGATGAAATAATTAATAGTAATCCTGATATTATTGCAATTATCTGTTGTGGATACAGTGAAGAAGAGAATAAAGTTCACTTAAAACAAGTTATGGAAGACCAAAGAATCAATAATTTGCCTCCTTTCAAAAATGGTAAAATTTTTGCTTTTGATTCCGATGGATTATTTAGTAGACCAACATTAAGAATACTTGAGGGAGCAAAAAAACTTCGCGAAAGTATATTAAAAAATAATTAGACTTACTTTTCTAATAAACTATCTATAACACTTGGATCTGCTAGTGTTGACGTATCACCCAAATCTTCAGTTTCATTTTGAGCAATTTTCTTTAGAATTCTTCTCATTATTTTTCCAGAACGTGTTTTAGGTAGTCCTGAACAAAATTGAATAACGCTAGGCTTTGCATGTGGGCCAATAATTTTGGTGACGGTATATAAAATATCTTTTTTGATTTCTTCTGATGAATCAACTCCTGTCATCAAAGTAACAAAAGCATAAATGCCCTCGCCTTTGATTTCGTGATTATATCCAATGACTGCAGCTTCTGCCACTCCACTTGCTGATCCTATAGCTCCTTCAACCTCAGCAGTACCAATTCTATGTCCAGATACATTTAATACATCATCTACTCTTCCAGTAATCCAAAAATATCCATCATCATCAACATAAGCTCCATCTCCAGTAAAATAATTTCCTGGTGCTTGAGAAAAATACGTATCAATGAATCGTTGATGATCACCATACACAGTTCTCATTTGTCCAGGCCAGGATTGTGTCATAACTAAATAGCCAGTAGTATTTCTTTCTGTTATTTCGTTTCCTTCTTCATCCAAAATTGCTGGAATAATACCTGGTAATGGTAATGTGGCTGATCCTGGTTTTGTTGGAACGCATCCAGGAATTGGGGACATTAAAATTCCTCCAGTCTCAGTTTGCCACCATGTATCAACAATAGGACATTTTTCATTCCCAATGACATTAAAATACCAATGCCATTCTGGAGATTTAATAGGTTCACCAACTGTTCCCAAAACTTTTAAGCTAGATAAATCATATTTTGTTACCCAGTCATCTCCTTCTTTCATTAATGCTCGCAATGCAGTGGGAGCTGTATAGAATACATTGACTTTGTGCTGTTCAACAATTTGCCAAAATCTTCCAAAATCTGGGTAATTTGGAACTCCTTCAAATATTACTTGTGTTGCTGCATTTGATAAGGGTCCATAGACAATATATGAATGACCTGTAATCCAACCGATATCAGCAGTGCACCAATACACATCATCTTGATGATAATCAAAAACTAATTCATGAGTATGTGACGCATACACAAGATATCCTCCTGTTGTATGCATTACCCCTTTTGGTTTTCCTGTTGAACCGGAAGTGTATAAAATAAATAATGGGTCTTCTGCATCCATTACTTCAGGGGGACATTCACTTGAGCAACCATCAATAAATTGATTCCATGTAATATCTCTACTCTGTTTCATAAACATGTCATTTCTAGAACGTTCAACCATAACTATTGTTTTTAAAGAAGGGCATTCATCTGCAATTTTATCTGCATTTTCTTTCATTGGAATGTCAAATTTTAATCCTCGCACTCCATTATCTTGAGTAATAAGTAACTTGCACTCAGAATCATTGATTCTGTTTTTTAATGCATCGCTTGAGAATGCTCCAAATACCACTGAATGCACTGCTCCAATTCTAGCACAGGCAAGCATCGCTATAATTGCCTCTGGAATCATTTGCATGTAAATGCATACTCGATCTCCTTTGTTGATTCCGGCTCGTTTTAATCCATTAGCAAATAATGAAACTTTTTTCAATAATTCATTATAAGAGACATTTGTTGAGATAGTTGGATCATTTGATTGCCAAATAAGGGCTGTTTTTTCTCCTAAGCCATTTTCAATATGCCTATCTATGCAATTATAGGATGCATTCAGTTTTCCATTTGAAAACCACTCGATATGCGCTTTAGAATAATCTGTATTGTTGATAGTTGTCCAATTATCAAACCAATCAATACGCTCTGCAACCGACTCCCAATAAGAGTTTGAGTCTTGCTCAGCATTCTTTCTTAAAGATTGATAATTATCTAGGCTATTATGTCCAATGGATGAATTGAAATTTTTTGGAACAGAATATTTTTTCATTTTCACAAAGGTAGGTAAACTAAATATAAAAGTAAATTGAGATGTAATGAAACGCGCTTGCAAGAAGAACAAAAATATGCCAAATGAAATGATTGTATTTGATCTTCGAATCAGCTAAATAAAATAAGACACCAATTAAATAGGTTGAAGCTGAAGCATATATCCACATTAATGCATTTTGAGGAATTTCATTTATGAAAGCATCAATGAAAAATAACCAAAGACCACCCATAAAAATATATAATAATGTTGAACTAATATTATAGTTACCTACAGTAAAAATTTTCCAGATTATTCCAATAAAAGCTATCACCCATGCCAATGAGAATAGTGTTAAACCTCCACTATCAATTAAAACAGTTAAAGTAAATGGTGTATAAGATCCAGCAATTAATAAATAAATAGAAACCATATCAAAAAGTCTGAATTTATACCTTCCTTCTGGTGTTTTGGAGTTATGGTATAACGTCGAAGCAATGTACATTGTAGATAAACTTATACCATAAATAATGAAGCTCAAAAAACGAAGCAAGTCAAAATCTTGGAGCCCTTTGATTAATAAAAAAATTAGTCCAATAATACTGAGTACAAAACCTAACCCATGAGAAATAACGTTCAATCTATCTTCTTCTTTGGAATAAAAAAATTGATTTGGGAGCTTGGACATAAAATAAAATAACAAAAAAAACTAACACAATTCAAATAAAGAATCGCTAATATGGATTATATTTAATAATTAAGAGGTATAAAATGAAAAAACTATTAACATTAATCGCAATCCTATCTTCTTTTACTTTCGCACAATATAATTCGAATGGCACAGATAATTCTGTGCTAATGTGGAGTAAATACAAATGGACAAATATGTCTGAAGTTGAAGATGGATCTGCAGCAGACAGAAATCAAGCTGTGAATACATGGTATTCAAGAACCAATCAAGCAAACAAAATGCTTAAGAGTAGTATGTTCTTATATCATTATTGGACCGGTGCTCAAGAAGATGTTCATATTTTAAATGAATATGCTAGTGTAGAAGATGCAACTGAAGCTATCAGAACAGCTGCAAAAATAAGACAAACTGCTTTCCCAAATGAGGAAGAAAGAAGAGCTGCATGGAGTGCTCAAGCAAAATATTTTGAAAATTATCATGAGGATCTTCATATTTTTGAAAATCATACTGCTTTAGAAAAGAAACGTACTGGCGGAGTTGGAGAATCAACTGTTGTAACAGTCAGCGTTGCTTACTTTAATCCTATGGGTATGGTAGAAAATGGCTCGATTGAAGAGCGCTACAAGCTTCTAAAGAAATTTCAAAAAGAAGTTATTGGCAAAAATCCAAGAATTGTAAGCCAAAAAGTGTTAACACACTTATGGTCTGGAAAAGTTGTTGATGGATATTTCCCCGTTATAACAATTTCAGAATATAATTCAATGGAAGATGCAGATTTTGCAGGCGAGGATAATCCTGCTTTATTCCAAAAAGCATTCTCTGAAGAAGAAGGTGCAGCATATGCTAAATATTGGGCACCAGGAAGACACGAAGACATTGGATTATTTAATAATTGGATAGGTGCAAATAAATAGGTTGTACTAAGAATAAAATAAAAAAGGGCTAGTGATTTACTAGCCCTTTTTTTTATCTTTTCAAATGATTAAACCCGATAAATCAAAACAAGATTCCAAAAAAATTCAAATAAAAGACATGTTTAATGATATATCATCTAGATATGATCAAATCAACAAAATGATGACATTGAATATGGATAAGAATTGGAGAAAAATAGTATATAATCTTTCTATGGAAGATAATCCAAACAAAATAATAGATATAGCAACAGGAACTGGAGATATAGCACTGTGTTTCGCAAATGATGATGTGGAAGTGATTGGAGTAGATAACGCATCAATGATGTTAGACATAGCAAATACTAAAGTAGCAAAAGCGCCGAATGTCAAATTCCAATTAGAGGATGCAGAAAATATGAGTTTTGAAGATAATACCTTTGATACTGCAACAGTAGGTTTTGGAGTTAGAAATTTTGAAGATTTGAATCAGGGATTACATGAAATTAAACGTGTTTTAAAACCTGGAAAGAATTTAATTATACTTGAAACTGCTGTACCTTCCTTTTTTCTATTTCGATTTGGATATTTTTTATATACAAAATTTGTTGTTCCTATTTTGGGAAGAACGATCGCAAAAAATCAAAAGGCTTACCAATATCTTTCAACTTCAGCAGAACATTTTCCACATGGAAAAGAATTTCAATTAATTTTAGAGAAAGCTGGTTTCGAAGATATTAAAATAAAATATTTATCATTAGGTATCGTAAATATCTACCAAGCTTCAAAGCCAATTTAATTATTTCAATATACCTTTTTGGGTAATGACATAGTCCATCTTTACATCATGTTTTTCTTGAAATGACTCATTTTCATATTGGAAACTATATGCCATACCAATCAACATGGTTGATGATTTTTTAGAAAAAGTCCTATCATAAAAACCACCGCCCATTCCTAAGCGAAATAATTTATCATTAAACGCAACACAAGGTATCAATGTAATATCTATAGCTTCAATATCTACAAACTCTTTATCTTTTGGTTCAACAATTCCAAAATTATTTTTTACAAGCTTAGATTGCATATCATATTTAGCAAATAACAATATTTTTGAGTTATTTTTAATTACTGGAAGTAATACTTCCTTATTTTTTGAATGAAGATAGTTGCATATTTCAAGCGGAGAGGCTTCATTATCAAATGGATAATATATTGCTATTGATTGATAAGATAATTC
>OZSS01001555.1_pt1 | contig 10554 bp, 11 predicted proteins | sample 1779911 | NCBI WGS metagenome assembly OZSS01 (sample SAMEA2603589, study PRJEB24840) | metagenome | biome: Water; feature: Photic zone; material: Seawater sample | place: Mediterranean Sea | collected 2013-11-12 | depth 10 m | reverse complement strand
CAATATGCCCGATGCTTTAGAGCTTCAATACGGAGGAAACGCATCCGATCCTAATGATGCTACAATTACTTTGAATGAAATTTTATCAGTTGCGAGATACACCTTAAGCGAGATAACCGATTTACGGTTAGGCTCTACCCTTTATGAAATTAGTCAAGGTGTGGTGTCATTTAATATAATTTTAGAAGAGAGTACAGATCTCACAAACTGGACACCTCATGAGCCAATGGAAATTTCTCTTGGTGAGCAGTCAGATGATAATACTAAGTTTTATCGCTTTAAAATGAACGACTAATCTATACTCGATTCTGGACAAAATTTATTAGCTGCTTAGCGATTGGTATCTTTTGATAAATTAATGCCGTAGGATCCCAGTAGTCTTGGTGAAATATTACTTTCCCTGATGAATTAAATCTAAAACGGCTCATACCTATTGAGGATTCAAAATTATCCTTACCCTTAAACTTTATGGACATGGTCCATTCAATAAAAAATTCGTTTCTAGAACGCATGATATGATTGAATACAAATTTTACGCCTGAGACGGCTTCCACTCCTTTCAACATGTAAGGCATCAGTTCATCAAGGCGATTAAACTGCTTAAATGCGTCCCTAAAATAAAACTCATCCGCATACACCTTTGGAAAACTAAGTTGAAGATTTTCATAGGTGTAGTTTGTGAATAAATCCTCGAGCTGCCCAAGCATAAGGCGTTCGGCATCACTTCCTATATCAGGGATCTGATGCTTATTTGGCTTAGTCCACTCGAGAGCGCTTTGGTAATTACTATCTATTTCTGTTTGTGAATGCATAGGATGATGTGAGTAGAAAGTGAAATTTTAAAGGTCTGTTGAACAAGTATATATTAAAATAATGTCGAATCGACATTGAATAATACCACCTTGTGGCTATAACTTACAATAAATCACAAGAGACTCCATGCACTTACCATCTTTTCTGGCTGAACGTAGGCTAATTCCTGATTCTTTGATTCGTTGGGGTATCCGAAATCAATTAAAACAGCATTCCCTTTTTTTAGCGAATAATCCGAAATCTGATCAGTCTTGGATAGAAGAATTAAGCAAAGGTCCGATTGCTGTATGTACAGACACTTCTAAGCAACAACATTACGAAGTACCTACAGAGTATTTTAAGAGCGTCTTAGGTTCACACTTAAAATATAGTTCTTGTTTTTGGGATGAAGTGACAACCTCTTTAGAAATGGCCGAAGGGAATATGCTTCGCCTTTCTTGTGAACACGCAGAATTAGAAAATGGGCAAAACATTCTAGAATTAGGATGCGGCTGGGGTTCTTTAAGCCTTTGGATGGCGGAGCATTATCCAGAAAGCACTATCACCGCAATGAGCCATTCCAAAACACAAAAAGCTTATATTGATTCAGAAAGTAAACGCCGGGGATTAGATAATTTGAAGGTCATCACTTCAGATATCAATGATTTTGATACAAGTAAGCGCTTTGACCGAATTGTCTCTGTAGAGATGTTTGAGCACTTAAGAAATCATAGCCTGCTCTTTGATCGATTAAACACTTGGCTCAAGGACGATGGACGTATCTTTATCCATGTATTCGCCCACCATAAAGAAAGTTATTTATTTGAGGTTGAACATGAACGGGATTGGATGGCTGAGCATTTTTTTACAGGAGGCATGATGCCTTCGATTAATTACCTGCCAAGTGCAGCCAAGCCATTCAAAGAACTGAACCGTTGGGAAATCAATGGAGCGCATTATAGTAAAACGTTAGAGGCTTGGTTATTGAAGCAAGACCAAGAAGAAAGAACCATCCTGAAGCATTTTTTAAATACCTACGGAAAGGATTCAAAATTGTGGGTTCAGCGATGGAGAATCTTTTACTTAGCTTGCTCTGAACTCTTTGCCTATAACGGAGGTAAAGAATGGCCGGTCATGCACTATTTATTTGCTAAAAGATGAGTGAAAAACCCTTAAAAATAGCCGTAGTTGGAAGTGGTGTAGCAGGTCTAACTGCCGCATATCTTTTAAATAAAAAGCATGATGTTACTTTAATTGAAAAAGAAGATCGTGTAGGTGGACACACCCGAACCTTAACCCTATCCAAAGGACCTGATGCAGGACTTCCTATTGATACAGGATTCATTGTCATGAACCTTAGGAACTATCCAAATTTCAACCGTTTATTAAATGAACTTGGTGTAGCCATTCAAAAATCATGTATGACCTTCAGTTATCATGATGCACAAAATGATTATGGATATGCAGGTACTAGTCTAAGGGGTATTTTACCAAATCTGAGTTACTTATTTAAACAAAGGCATCTTTCTTTGGTCGGTGATTTAATTCGTTTTGCCTTTATCGGCTATAAGGATTTGAAAAATGGCTATCTAAAGGGGAAAACATTGGGAGAGTATTTAGATGAACGAAAACTTGGTTCAGAATTTCAATACAGCTATCTCTTTCCTATGGGAGCTGCAATTTGGTCATCCCCCATGCTAAAGATGCGAGATTTTCCTGCAGAACCTTATCTTCATTTTTTAGAAAATCACGGACTCTTAAGGCTGATTAATCCTCCTCAATGGTACACCATCCAAGGTGGTAGTCACAGCTATGTAAAAGCGATTTTAAAAACTTTGAAGCAAGCTCCTAAAGTAGATGCAAGGATTCAAAAGATAGTGCGTCCAGAAAATGCCCCTTGTGAAATCCATTACGACACAGGAGCAATTGAGTACTATGAGCATATTGTTGTCGCCACACATGCAGACACCGCTCTTAAACTTTTGGGTGATTCAGATCCATCGGAAGAAGGTCGCTTGTCACCATGGAAATACCAAGACAACCAAGTTATCTTACATACAGATACTCAATTTTTGCCTCCAAAAAAGGCACTCTGGGCCTCCTGGAATTTTCTTCGCAAGGAAAGCGAAACCCACTCAACGGAAGTCGCACCTGTGAGTGTTAGCTATTATATGAATCGCTTACAAAGGCTAAAAACAAATCGCCCATACATCGTTACCTTAAATCCCCAAAAAGCAATTGATCCAAATAAGACGATCAATTCAACGATTTTGACCCACCCACTGTATTCCTTTGACGCTTTAAATTCACAACAAATACTTAGGGAAAAAAATGGATTGAGAAACACTTGGTTTTGCGGTAGTTATTTTGGCTATGGATTCCACGAAGATGCCGTACTCTCTTCTGTTCAAATAGCTAATGCCTTTGATATTCAATTATGATTGATTCGCATAAACTTTACAGAGGAACCATATTTCATGAGCGACTCTTCCCTGTTTATCACAAATTTAGTTATCCTTTTACTTTTTTTCATTTTAATTTACATGACTTACAATCGCTTTCAGAAAAACATGCTTTCTTTGGCTACAATAAAAAATGCTTATTAGAGATTCGAGATATTGATTATTTGCGAGCGAAACCCAAGCCTATCCAAGAACAATTATTGGAATTCTTGAGCCCTGAAAAAGATAACGAAAAAACTTTAATCTTCACATCGCCTAGATATCTAGGAATCGCTTTTAACCCGGTAAATTTTTATTTTCGGATTAATAAAGATACGGAACTTTTACAGGCGTTAGTTGAAGTAAATAACACCTTTGGTGATCGACATCTATACCCCTTGTGCCAATTACAAAAAAAAACAGATGGAAGCTATAAAGCATCGTCTAAAAAAACCTTCCATGTCTCTCCATTTAACCCCATGGACGGAGAATATCATTTCACTTTTAAGCTTAACGAGCAATCCGTTTTACTAGGGATCGATCTCTATGAAAACGAGCACTGTAAAATGAAAACCTATATGCAAGGTCAGGCACATACATTAGATTCAAGGCAACTCATTCGCTATTGCCTGATGCATCCTTTAGACACGGCTCTCAATGCAATGCCGAGGATTCTCTTCCAAGCAAGTGTTTTGTCTTTAAGAAAAAAACTGAAGGTTTTTTCAAGGCCTCGCCCTGTTTCGAAAGATACAATAATTGACGATACTATCCACAAAGATCCAAATTCAAAGCTCTGATCGTACAGTCAAGGTATATTAATAATTAATCTAAATCTGGTAACGATGGGGTATATTCTTGAACCAAATTTTTGACGGTATCTTTTATACCATCAGCTTTGTGAAGTGTCATTGCTTCAAATAATTGGGATTCAATAGCTTCTAAAGAAATTGGAGTATCGTTATTCGTAACAAATTTAAAAATTCGCAGGTGGTCGGTCTGTGCATGAACTTCATCAAAATGTTGTACCTCTTCGTACAATTTTTCCCCTAACTTCAACCCCGTGTATTCAATATCAATATCTACGTTTTCCTTAAACCCACTTAACGCAATCATTTGCCGTGCCAGCTCAGCAATTTTAATAGGCTCACCCATGTCCAAAACAAAAATTTCTCCACCGATCCCTTGTGTAGCTGACTCAAGAACCAAACCAATTGCCTCACTGACAGTCATAAAATATCGAGTGACTTCTGGATCGGTAACCGTAAGCGGCCCACCTTTTTCAATTTGAGCTTTAAAAATATTAATCACACTTCCTGAAGAGCCTAAGACATTACCAAATCGCACGGCCATAAACTTGGTGCGAGTCCCTTCCCTAATTTGAATTTTCTGCATAGCAATTTCAGCAAGACGCTTACTCACTCCCATGACACTGGTAGGATTAATTGCCTTATCTGTTGAGATAAAAATAAATCGATCGACCGATAATTCACATGCCAGTTCCATCAACCTTATCGAAGCAAAAAAATTATTCCTTAAGGCTTCTTCAGGCTGATCTTCCATTAAATTGACATGCTTGTGAGCAGCCGCATGAAATATAATAGTCGGTTTAAAGTCACTTAAATGGTGCTTCAAATAATCTCCTTGCGTAATATCCAAAATGCAGGTTTTGACTCGCTCCTTTAATGGATGATTTTCTAAAAGGGTAAAATTTAAATTAAAGATAGCGAGTTCAGATTTATCGACACACATGAGAGACTCTGGATCATGCTCTAAGATTTGAGCCACTAATTCTCTCCCAATACTTCCACCTGCACCAGTAATTAATATTCTCTGTCCCGTAAGCATTTTTCGAATATTATCAAAATTCAAATCAACGGTTTCTCTCCCTAATAAATCTTCGAGCTCTATTGGTCTAATTTGAGTGGCAGTTGCACGTCCACTCACCAAATCGGTTAAAGCAGGGACTATATCAACATCCATGCCTAAGCTTCTTGCATTTTCTGCAACTTCCCTAATTCGCTTCGAGGGTGCCGAAGGAAATGCAATGATCACTTTTTTAATTCGATATCGTGCTGAAACTTTCTCTAAGCCATCGACTGTATCGACCACGGGAATTCCATTGAGCAATCGACCTACTTTAGTATCTGAATCATCAAGATAAACAATGGGCTTCATCCCTAGCGACCTTTGTTTAGACAGTAAATCTGCACCAATAACTGCGCCGACTTCACCAGCACCTACAATAGCAACATAGTCGTACTCTTTGATCCCGGACAACCAATTTGCGAAATTCTCACCACTGTATATTCTTAAAAATATTCGCATACCCGAAATCATAACAAAATATAATAACAAATTAGTGATGATAACGGATCGTGGAGGCACTCCATCCCCATTGTAGATATACCATAGAAAAAGCACATACAGGGAGCTCAAAAGTAAGCTTACAAATAAACGGAATAAGTCGGGTAAACGGAATTGTGAAAAAACGGCATCAAATTGCCCAAAGGCAAAAAGAAAAGCAATCTGAGTCCCTATGTACCATACATAAGCAGAATTTCTTCCTTCAATAAAAGTATCGGGTATTTGAAAATCAAATCGCAATAAATAAGCCATCGATAAGCTGATGAAAGCTAATACAACATAGGTAACAAATATCGCAGCAAATTTAAAATTCAGGTACGGCTGTAGAAATTTCATTGAAAATTATTTAAGTGCAGAGGTTAAGGTTGAAATGACTTTTTCTCGCTCTTCATCAGATAAACTCGAGCCACTGGGCAAACACAATCCATTATGAAATAAAGCCTCAGAAACTGACCCACCAAATATTTGTTTATCCTGAAATACTTGTTGCAAATGAAGCGGTTTCCAGGTCGGACGAACTTCAATAGATGCTTGGTCGCAAATTGATATTAACTCATCTCGAGTTACTTTTGTTTTTGAGGCATCCATAATCATACAACTCAGCCAATAGTTCGGAGTACCTTCACTCGATATAGGCATAAAAGAAACTCCCGGAAGATGTCCGATCGATTGTGCATACACTTCAAAATGTTTTTTTCGAATAGCGATTTTGTGATCTAAATCAGTGAATTGGCTACGGCCTAAGGCCGCAAGTAGATTACTCAAGCGATAATTGTAACCAATAGCCTTATGTTCGTAGTGTAATACCGGTTCTCTGGCCTGCTGAGAAAAGTAACGCGCGCGCGCGACCAATGCTTGATCATTTCCTAAAAGCATACCACCCCCAGAAGTCGTAATGATTTTATTTCCATTAAATGATAAGAAAGAAAGATCCCCAAAAGATCCTGCTGGCTTGCCCTGATAAGTTGCACCCAAGGATTCTGCAGCATCTTCAATTAATGGAATTTGGTGTGCATTACAAATTGCGAGTATCTGATCCATTTTTGCACACTGCCCATAAATTTGAACAACGATCACTGCCTTTGGTTTATTGCCCTGAGAAAGCAAGTTTTCTATAGCACTTTCCAATAAGTTCGGATCCATATTCCAAGTATCTGTTTCGCTATCCACAAAGATAGGTTCGGCACCACAATAATTGATTGGGAAAGCACAACCCGCAAAAGTTAAACTAGGGCATATCACTCGATCCCCAGGCTGAATATTCAAGGCCAAAAGTGCCAAATGTAAGGCAGAGGTTCCAGAATTCACAGCACAGGCATAGCCACGGTTTAATCGCTCTGCTACCTCAGCTTCAAAAGCATCAAGATCTGGTCCAATAGGAGCTACCCAACCAGAATCAAATGCCGACTCAACGGCAGATCGATCTTTCTTGCTGATGTCTGGAGGAGATAGATAAATTCGGCTCATACGATATGGATATTCTCATAGATTGATTTAAATCTTAGAAGAATCGACAAAAAAAAGCGTATTGTTTAAACAAGACGCTTTTCTTTTAAAAGTCGTATCAATACGTGAGATCAGTCCTTTTTTGCTGCTTCCTCCGCATCCGCATCTGCTTCAGCGACTTCAGCTTCAGGTTCAACTGCTTCAGAGGACTCTTCCGTTGCTTCTGCTTGTTCCGCATCTTCAACTACCTCTTCCACTACCTCCTCTGCTTCTGGCTCAGCTTTTGCTTTAGCTTTTGTTTCAGACTTAGCTGCTTTTTTCTTAGGACGCTTTGGATATCCTTCGTCATTGGCATCGATCAATTCAATCAATCCCATTTCTGCGGCATCGCCTACACGCTGACCTAGTTTATAAATACGAGTATAACCACCCGCACGATTTGAAAATTCTGATACTTTATTGTCAAATAGCTCCGCTACGGCTTTTTTATCTCTCACACGAGCGATCGCCAATCGACGAAAGTGCAATTTTCTTGCCGCATCATTCGCTTGATCTGCTTTTTTAGCTAGTGTGATAATTTTCTCAATAAAAGGACGTAATGCTTTAGCTTTAGCCAAAGTTGTCTTAATTCGTCCATGTGTAATGAGTGCAACCGATAAATTGCCCAACATTGCAGAACGATGGGAACTAGAAACGCCTAAAATATGTCTTCTTTTGCTGTGACGCATGATCGTTTAAATTATTGGATTATCTGGTTATAGTTCAATTGGATTATCGAGTAATCGCTCGTCAATTTTCATTCCTAAAGATAAGCCAAGTTGCTCTAGTTTATCTTTAATTTCATTCAACGATTTCTTACCAAAGTTTCGATATTTAAGCATTTCTTGCTCAGACTTCATCGCTAATTCTCCTACCGTTGTGATGTTAGCATTATTTAAGCAGTTTGCCGCACGAACAGAAAGTTCGATTTCATTCACACTCATATTAAGGAGCTTACGTAAACGATTTTGTTCTTCACTAATTTCCTTAGTTTCATTTTCGAACTCTATCGCTTCATCAGATAATTGTTCAAAGACTTCTAAGTGATGTTTCAAAATCGCTGAACTCTGTTTAATCGCTTCATCAGGAGTGATTCTTCCATCTGTAGTTATTTCGAGAATAAGCTTATCATAATCAAGCTCTTGTCCAACACGTGTATTTTCTACTGAATATTTTACAAGCTTAACAGGACTGAACAAAGAATCGATAGGAATCACTCCAATTGGTTGATCTTCTTTCTTGTTCTCTTCACCAGGGCAATAGCCACGTCCTACACGAACTTCGAGTTCTGCAAAAAAGCGTTGTTTTTTATTTAAGTTACAAATGACGTGCTCTGGATTAACCACAGAAATATCATTTGCGAGCTGAATATCACCGGCAGTAACAGCACCTTCTTTTTCAACATCAATGATTAAGTTGACTGTATCTCTGCCCTCGGCAACGAACAAAATTTTCTTCAAGTTAAGCACGACATCTGTGACATCCTCAACGATCCCTTCGATGCTTTGAAATTCATGCTGAACTCCTTCGATTTTTACAGATGAAACAGCAGCACCTTCGATTGAACTAAGCAACACACGTCGCAAAGCATTCCCAATAGTGTGTCCATAACCTGATTCAAATGGCTCTGCTTGAAAAACAGCAAATGTGTCTGTTGAAGTATCGTCCCCTTTGGATAGACGATTTGGTAATTCAAATTTCCCTAAACGTTTCGGCATAATAATAAATTGTTAAATATGAGTTAAAATAAAATAATTAAAATTGGATTTAATTAGCGACTGTAGTACTCAACGATTAGTTGAACATTGATACTCTGTTCTGTTTCATCAACAGAAGGAATGCGGTTCACTGTAGCCTTTAAACTATCAGTATTTAGATTCAACCATTCAGGTACGATTCTCGCTTGGCTTCCTTCCAAACTTTGTGTGGCCAACTGACGAGAGGACGTACGCTCACGCACTTCAATCTCATCGCCTTCTTTGACACTGAAACTTGCTATGTCTGTTTTTTTGCCATTCACAACAATATGTCCATGTCCAACAAATTGGCGAGCTGCTGCCCTTGATTTTGCAAGACCTAGTCGATATACAACATTATCTAATCGGCATTCCAACATTTGTAAAAAGATTTCACCAGTCACACCACGCTTGCTTTTCGCACGCTCGAAAGTCAAACGGAATTGTTTTTCCGTCATTCCATACATGTAACGAAGTTTTTGTTTTTCATTAAGACCAATCGCATAATCACTTAATTTGCGACGTAGTCTTGGCCCGTGTTGCCCTGGCAAATGAGGCTTACGCTCAAACGCTTTTGTAGGCGCAAAAATCGCTTGGCTGAAGCGGCGATTGATTCGAGTAGTTGGTCCAGTATATCGAGACATAATATCTAATTTTATTATTTAACTGCTTAAGAAGTATAAATGTATAGGTGGCAGTATCACCTTATACACGACGACGTTTAGGTGGTCTACACCCATTGTGTGGGACTGGAGTAACATCCATAATATCTGTTACAATAATCCCTAAAGATTGCAAAGCACGAACCGCTGAATCACGACCCATACCTGGACCGTTCAATTTAACAACGACTTCCTTCATTCCATGAGACACAGCAACTCGACCTGCATCCTGAGTCACGACTTGTGCCGCATAAGCTGTAGATTTTCTTGAGCCACGGAAATTACATTTTCCAGCACTAGACCAAGAAATCACATTACCTTTCGGATCGGTAAAAGTGACCTTTGTATTATTAAAAGTTGCTAGGACGTTAACGATACCTGAAGTAATATTTTTACTACCCTTAGCCTTACGAATCTTAATTCCTTCTAAATCACTCTTCAATAAGTCTTCAGCGGTTTCTGCCTTTTTAGGCTCTTCACTAGCTTCCGCTGCATTTGCTGTACCTGCTTCCGCAACAACTTTTGTTGTCTCTTCGACTTCTTTTTCAATTTCCTCTTCGCTCATAATACTTAAAATGTTTTGATCGATTATTTACGCACTGGTTTCACTGCACCTTTTCGTGTTCTAGCGTTAGTCTTTGTTCTCTGTCCTCTCACGGGTAAACCTCTTTGGTGGCGAATACCGCGGTAAGCACGTATTGCCGATAAACGTTTAAGATTAGCCACACGATCACGACGTAAATCACCTTCAACAACGTACTGCTTCTCAGCAACAATGGAAGCTAATTGATTCACTTCTTCTTCGTTCAAATCCCCAGCACGACGATCTGGATCAAATCCAGAAATAGCAACGATGTCTTTCGCGCGCTTTGGTCCGATCCCGTAAATATAGCGAAGCGAGTATTCTAGCTTCTTATTTGCGGGTATATCAACTCCGAGTAAACGTGGCATAATGTTTAATTGTAATTTGTTAAAGTGTTTAAAATGTGTATTGGATTAGAGAAAAAGAGAAGATCATAGCAGTTAAATTGGACTTGAAAAGTTAATTCTTCACTTTTGTTAAAATTTTTGGAT
>OZSS01001552.1_pt1 | contig 10565 bp, 11 predicted proteins | sample 1779911 | NCBI WGS metagenome assembly OZSS01 (sample SAMEA2603589, study PRJEB24840) | metagenome | biome: Water; feature: Photic zone; material: Seawater sample | place: Mediterranean Sea | collected 2013-11-12 | depth 10 m | reverse complement strand
TAAATTACACATTATTAAAAATTAAATCCTAGGTTTACGGAAATTTTATTAAAAATGACAGGAACTGTAAAGTTTTTCAATGTATCTAAAGGTTTTGGTTTTATTACTGATGATGAAAGTGGAGAGGATATTTTTGTTCACACCACAGCATTAGATGGGTTGACAATTAAAGAAGGAGATAAAGTAAATTATGAGGAAGGCGAAGGAAGAAAAGGAAAAGCCGCCGTCAACGTTACTTTAGCTTAAATCACTAGAAAAATATCACCTACTATTTAGTTTGTTTTCCAATGTATAAATTGTACGTTGTGATTATTTTTTGGCTATTTTGGAGATGTTTCATCAAATGATAGAAGAATCTTTTACTTAGATCGAGTTATTATTTCTTGATATAAAAAAGTAGCAGGCTAGAAAACCAATTACAACATACAATCCTAAAATCCACCACTTATAAGTTCCACCATAGTGCATGATTAAATAAACGATTCCACTGCCAATACCAGCAATAGCAGCACCAATGTATTTCTTATTTTTTGATACCATATTCATTTTTTGATTTATAGTTTTTGACTGCTAAATGAGTAATATATAGAAACCAAAAGAAAAATATTTCTTCGAATGGACTACTCCATTCAAATCCAAAAACCTTGACTGATTCATCGAGATATATGGCATAATACATTGTATAAATCAGCCAAGCAAGTGTTGAAAAATATAATATTTGAGGTAAATATTTAACGGAATAAATCAGCTTTTCGAATCCATCCATCTCGTTTGAATCACTTTTCTTATAGTTTTTAATCGCCAAGTAAGTCATGTAGAAGAAAATAATGAGTACCGGTATTATTGGTATAAATTTAATATCAAAAATTATTATTAATAGTATCAGACCAGACGAACCAAAATATAATATTTGAGGTAAGTAATTTACAGAGTATATAAGTTTTTCGAGTTTTTTCACTTCTTCTTTTTTTTAAATTTTAAGATAATTAAATAGATTAAAATAAGTACTGCGATTGAAACAAGACCAATTCCAAAATAAATTATTGACCACGTATCAATTCCTGTATAATCAGAAATTAATTCTGAACCAAAGAAAATCAGATTGCTAAACAAACACAGCCATATAACAGTTTCATTCCAACTAAATTTCATCAAAATAAATTTTAATAATTAATATTCAAAACTAATAATTATCAACTATTAGTAAATCAGAAAATTGCAGAATCCTTATAAATCTTTAAGAATACTGTCTATAGTATTACTATTTATTGGTCTACCTTTTTTAGACTTTTCGTAGTTGTATCTAACTTTTGCAACATTTTCAATCCCTGTTATATACTCAACTATTCTATTACTTTTAAGTAATTTACCGTTAATAAACTTATCTTTTTGCAGCTGAAAAAAAAGATAGACTACTAATGGGTTACTGCAGGTGAATTTAATGGGTTCCATTTTTGACAAGATTATACCACTGAATGCTCTTTTAAATGTTTCATAGTTCGTTTCATTTTCTATTAAGTTATTTTCTTTTAAGTGAAAGAAAAACTTGGCTAGCCGCTTTATATTTGGTTGCCATTGAAATCCCAACTCGGGTTTAAAGTAACTCTTTTTATCAATTTTTTTATAAAAGTAATTGTATGCTTTCGACGAGCTGAAATTTGCTAATAATTCAATCATTATTTTAATGTAAGCGCTTGTAACAATTTGATTGACATATGATAACCTTTGCCATTGTGATAACTTTAGGTGAGCCATCTTCTGACTCGGATTATTTTTTATGTCTATTACGTCATTTTTAATCCTTGCTTTCCAAACTTCTTGAATATCAAATACCTTTCCTTTTATAAACTCATTAAAAGATGTATACCTTGCCTTGTCATACCTTTCCTCAAATTCTTGTGAAATTCTTTTTCTTAAATCCATATCAATATCATCTGCAAACTGTAACCAAATAAAATTTTCTAAAACTTTCATTTATATGATCCAGTTTATCGTTTAGTTACTGCATGTAGCCTGGAAAAATTCCTTGATTTGTAATATAGGTTCCAACTGAACCAACTAAAGCATTTTTAGAGGAAAGATTCAAAAAGTTTCGAATGTAATATGTTGAGTTTATGCCTGTACAATGTGCCCCTACAAAAAATTTTACCCCAGATTCTTCCATCATTTTTGCAGTCCATTCTAACTCATCTTCATCAAGGTTTAACAAGTGAAATCCTCCAATTATTTTATAGATAGGTCTGTCCGGAATAATTATTTTGATATAATCCAGTGTATTTACAAGTCCTGCATGCCCACACCCGCTAACCAAAACAATCCCATTATCCGTATCAAAAAATAATGATTGATCTTCTGGAATAGTATCTTCAACTTTATTTCCCTCTGAATCAACCATTTTCCCTAACTCACTCCAATTTTTTTCGTCATATTTACGTGGTATTTGACCTGTTGTCCATATGCCTGGCATTATTTGAGAAGGGTATTGATAGGTTTTAAAATTTATTCCCAATTCCTCAAGATCATTTTTATTATTTAATATATAATGTTCATATCCCGTAGAATTAGGTCTAGAGTAAAAGATGCCTTCCCCAGTATGAGCGTTTGAAAAAGAGGTCGGATGATTTAATTTTAAATTGATTAAACCCCCTGTATGATCTCTGTGATTATGACTCAAAAAAACATTTTCAATATTATCAAGATTTATATTTAATTCCCTGGCATTCCTAAAAACTGTATTTCCAATGGAACCCGTATCGAACAAAATTCTTTGTCCATCAGCTTCAATAATAGCTGAAAAACCCCATTCACCTATGTAAGTGTCAGAAAACATCGTTGAAAGTATGGTGATTTTAAAGTCTTTTATTTTGGTGTTTTGTCCAAAAGAAATAAGTGGACTAAGAAACAATAGCAGAATAAATTTTTTCATTTTTTAAAATTAATTAAATGTTTACTTAGGTAGAATTTTATTTTCATTTAAAAATTTATTTTTTATGAGTTCAATATCAAAATTTTCAATTTTCGAAATAGAATTCTTTGTGTAGTTCATTTCAGTTTCTACAAGTTGTTTTGAAAAAATATTTCCAATAAATTCAATATCTTTTCTTTTTCGAAGTTGATTTTTCATATCACCCTCAAAATAAAATTTGTTGTTCTCAAAAGTTGTTTTCATTGGCCAGGGACCGCCCCAATTATCAATTCTAACAATGGTATTATCAACGTTTTGATTTTTTTTTGGAATTATAATTATATTATCATGAATGTGTGTGTTTTCAACCGGACCAGTTATGTGAAATGTTGGTGAAAAAACTCCTCTTCGACTAGTTGGATACGGCCTAATACCATCATTAATACTTAAATTATTTCTTATGATTGTGTTGGCCGTACCTATATTAATTTTATCGCCATATGATGACCCTGCATTACAAACAAGAACAAATCCTCCATAGTTGTCGTGACTATAATTATTTTGAATAATAGTACCTACGGAATTCCAATCTGAATCATAGCCTTGAGCATCCCACTTGGCTTTGTGACCACTTACCTCATTGAATTGAATAATAGTATTATCTGAGCTGTAGGGCCAAATTCCAGCAGCAGCTTCAGAGTCAGGTAGAACATCGGGAAAGTCTCTTAGTGTATTGTGTTCTACAATTGCTCCATCACATCCAAAAATCACAATACCATCTCCAGGCACCTTTTCAATTAAATTATTTTTTACAATTACATTTAGATTTGGATACCATTTGTCACGATTTGCTGATGCTCTAAAATTTATTGCGTTTCTTTCCGTTTTATAGATGTGATTATTTAAAATTTGTAAACCATTTATTCTAGATTTTATTTTTTCTCCAAACTTTCTGATCAATATTGCTGAGCCCCCTCCCTCACTTTTCACCAAACTACCATTAACATCACGAATCACCATATTTTGAATTACTATATTATTTAATTCACCTGAGTCTTCTGCAAGTATTGTAAGTCCAGTTCTTGCCTCTAATCTTTCGATTCCTTTATTTGAGATTTCAATTCCATCAATAATAATATGCTCAACATTATTGAGAAGAATAGTGTGTTTTTTTTCTCCATTTCCATTTACGATTGGTTTTTTACCATTTCCGTATGACTTAAAAAAAATTGGATTATTTTCTGTACCACTATCATTAATTTCTATAACCCCGTTAAATTCAGAGTCAGCTTTTAAGTGTATGGTTGTACCCGGTTTTAATATTGTATTATCTAAATTGACTAAAGAGGCCCAGGCATTTTGTTTTGAATTCCCTGAATTCTTATCATCACCCTCGTTCGAATCGATATATATATTGTAACTGTCAAGACTTGAGCAACTAAACAGAAAAAATAGTAAAAGTAGAATTGGTTTTTTCATTAAATGGATTTCTATTAGTATTAGAATTAGTTTTTTTCACTTACCGATACAGAAATTTGAAAAGATATTTCCAAGCATCTCATCATTTGTTATTTGCCCAGTTATTTCACCAATTGAATCAATAGCTTTTCTTAGATCTATTGACAAAAGGTCTCCCGAAATATCATTTTCCAAACCTTTTTCAACTTCAGCTAAAGATATTAAAGCTTGTGATAAGAATTCATAATGTCTCATGTTGGTAACAACTGTATCTCCAGAGTTTTCTATAAACTGAAAAGAGTTGGATAAATTTTTAATTAAACTCTCCACAGATTTTTTTTCTAAAGCAGATATTTCAAGAATTTCAGTAATCCCAAAATCACTAGATTTTTTTAAAAGATTTTCTAAATCAATTGTAGAGTTATTTTCTAAGTCTACTTTATTTCTAATTAAAATTATTTTTAAGTCTTTCCTTTTAAACTCTTTTAAATCATTTAAAATTTCTTCTTCTTTAATGTCGTTAATATCAAAGAGGTAAAGTAAAACCGATGCCTCTGAAATTTTTGATTTTGTAATTTCAATTCCTTTTGATTCAATAATATCTTTTGTTTTTCTAAGCCCTGCTGTATCTATGAATCTATACTTGATTCCATCAATAATAATTACGTCTTCAATCGCATCTCTAGTTGTTCCTGGAATATCACTTACAATTGCTTTCTGCTCATTTAGTAAAGTGTTTAGCAAAGAGGATTTTCCAGAATTTGGTTTGCCAGCAATAGCAACAGGTACACCGTTTTTGATTGCGTTTCCATACTTAAATGATTCCTTTAGATTTTCAACTTTCTCCTTTACTTTTTTAATCAAAGTCTCCAGCTCAATTTTGTTTGCAAAGTCAACATCTTCTTCACTAAAATCTAGCTCCAGTTCTATCATTGAAACGAAGTGCAGTAATTCTTCTCTCAAAACTTTTAGATCATTTTGAAATCCTCCTCTCATTTGACTTAATGCAATTTTATGCATGGAAGATGAATCTGAATAAATAAGATCTGACACTGCTTCAGCTTGTGTCAAATCCATTTTACCACTTAAAAATGATCTCATTGTAAACTCACCGGGTTTGGCAAGTCTTATGTTTTTTTCTAATAATGTTTCAAGGATTTTCTTTTGAATGAATGTAGATCCATGGCAGGAAATTTCAACTGTCTGTTGACCTGTGTAAGATTTATCTTTATCAAAAAAAGAAATAACTACTTCATCAATTACTTCATCTCCCTTAGTAAACTCCCCGAACATCATAGAATGGGATTTTATATCCAAAAGTCTTTTTCCACTTTTCGATTTAAAAAATGGATTAACTTTTTCCAAGGCTTTTTCACCGCTAACACGAATGAGTGAAATAGCCCCCATTCCGCCGGGTGAGGATATAGCAACAATATCATCTTTAAAGTCCATTTATTTAAGCTTTTTAGTAAATGTTGCTCTTCTTTTATGCAGTGTGCTTTGATAGTTTTTCCAAAATGCCTGAATAGCTTTATTTTCAACAAGTTCAGGGTTTGTTTCGACCTCTACTATTCCTCTTTTATTAAAAGTATTTTGTAGTTCGTTGAAAATAACCGCTGTAACTCCTTTACTTTGGTATTTGGGATCAACCCCTATTAAATAAAGTGAAACCCTGTCGTTAAAGTGTTGGGCTTTGAAAAGATGGAAATAACCCAAAAGTCCCATTTTACCATTTATTTTTTTTAGTGCTCTAGAGAAGGAAGGCATTGTGATTAAAAAAGCGATTAAATTACCGTCTTTATCTAAACAACATTTAATAAAATCTGGATGTATGTATTTGATGAATTTTTCTTTGTAAAAATCAATCTGATATTGCTTAATGGTGACATATGTTTGTAGGTTTGAATAAGTGACATTCAATAGTTCAAACATCTTATCAACGTAAGGAATAATCTCCTTTCTTGATTTAAAATTTAGAACCTTAAGCTCATACCTTTGCTGAATTATTTTTGAGAATTTCTTTACTTTTTCTGGTGCATCATCTGCTGAGAAAATTTTGATTTTATATTCTACCCATTCCGCTAGCTTAGTAAATCCAAGTTTTTTTAAATGTTCTTTTTGATATGGATAATGGTACCAAGTAATCATGGTGTTAAGCTCTTCATATCCTTCAATGAGCAGTCCTGCTTTGTCCATATTTGAAAAACCAACTGGCCCATCAACAAACTCCAACTTTCTGCTTTTACCAAATTCAACGACAGATTCAAGAAGCTTTTTACTAACCTCTAAATCATCAATTGTATCATACCAGCCGAACCTTAATTTGTTTTTCTTTTGCTCTTCAATTTCAACCCAGTTTACAATTGCTGCAATTCTACCAACAGTAACTCCATCTTTTTTTGCAACATAAAATTCAGCCTCAGCATTTTTAAAAACAGGGTTTTTTTCTTTATCCATCGATTCCAGTTCCTCAGAAATTATTGGAGGCACCCAATAGTCACAACCTTTATATAATTTAAAAGGAAACATAACGAAGTCTCTTTCCTGTTCTTTATTTTCAACTTTTATGACTTCTATCATTTATTTTTCTTTCTGTCAATTCTATTTTGACGTTTGGTTTCTTTATCTAGTTTCTTTGACTCCTTTTTTAAATCTTTTATCTCTTTCCTAACTTTTTTCTTTTCTGAAACTTCTCCTCTTTTAAAAAAGTCCAATATAGTTTTACCTTTTCGATCATTTTTTCTCTGTTGTTTTTCTGAGTCTTTATCTGCTTTTCTTTGAATTTTTTGATTTTTCTTAAAGTCTTTCATCTGCTTTAATTCAACGTCTGTAATATCAATGTGCCAATCAAACCTTTTTGAAAAACCAAGGCTTAAATAAAACAGACTTGGTGTATTTTTTAAACTTCCTCCAACATTTAAGTCGGCTTGAATATCTTTCGATATTAAGTGAGCTGCTCCAAATTTGAACAACTGGTCCGAGTAAACGCCATTTTTAAAAGTTTGAAACTCTCCGAAAATACTCCAGTTGGGATTTCTTAAGTTGTGTGTTATTGTGAATAGGTAATTTAATGTATTATAATTGGTTGATTTAGGAAGATAGTCTGGGAAAGTGGGGTTTTTGAATGCTAACTCATAAAAGATATTATTTACAACTACCCATCTTCCTTTAAAATGATTTTGAGTGGCAATACCAACAAATGGAGAAATATTTTGAATTGGATGGTTAAAGTTTCTTATCCTGGTGATATTCTGATTCAATAGGTCGGGGTGTACCGTCTTTTTCATTTCAAAAAACTGATCACTGTAATTAATCTTATCATCAAAATTAAATCCAGAGCCAACCATAACAGACAGGGCTGGTATAAAATCTGTTAATTTTATAACTCTACCTGCTTTCCAACTGTAAAAATTTTCACCGTGCCATTTTTTGTTTTTAAATGGGTCAAAAACAAGATATTTAAACCCTATTGTTTGTTCTCCAATTAGAGTTTCACTGATTTCTGTTGAGTAATTATTTTGATAATTATTATCCAAAACATTTCTGGACAAAACTGAGCCCTCAAGAAATACTTCAAGTTTGTCATTTAGTAATCCGTATCTAAACAAATAGTTAAATTTATATCCATCAATTTCAGAGTTGTTTAAATTTTTATGCTCCATGCTGTAGCTAGAAACACCTGTCTCAACTTGAAAAACATTCCAACCAATTGCAAAAGCCCCGTGTGAGGTTCCAGGTCTATTTGAGTTTATAGTTTCGGTGTACTGAGCATTAGCAGTAAATGTTATTAGAGAGAGAAAAACAAAACATCTGGCTATTAGCATAATGAGATAAATATAATTCAAAGATAAATTGAAATATGCAATTAACTAATTCATTTGATTAATTGTATTTTTGAAAGAAAGGACATGCTTTTTATTTATATTTTTTTATTTATAGTCATCTTCAGTTATATATTAAAAAGACTGGCGCCATATATTTTAACATATATAATTAAGAAACAATTTGAAAAATTTCAAAAAAAACAACCTCCAAAAAAAGATGATTATAAGATGAAATCTAATAAAAAGGTAGGTGAATACATCGATTATGAAGAGATTGATTAAACGTTATTTGAATAGAAATTTGATCATTGATTTTTTAATCCTCTGCTCTTTTTGTCTAATCTCTTTAATTTATTTCAAACCCGTTCTCTCAGGAAAGAAAATCAAACAATCCGACATTGATCAATTCTCAGGCATGTCTAGACAAATTGTTGAACACAGAGAAAAGTTTAATGAAGAGCCCTATTGGCTGGATAATGCATTTTTAGGAATGCCAACATATCAAGTTGCTGCGAAATATCCATTTGATCTTCTAGATAAAGTTGACAACTTAATTCGTTTTCTACCGAGACCAGCTGATTATCTTTTTGTTTACTTGCTTTCATTTTTCCTTTTACTAAAAAGTATGAAAGTTAGAAGTGACTATGCTTTTTTTGGATCTATTGCATTTGCATTTTCAACTTATCTCATCATTATTTTGGGTGTTGGGCATAATACAAAGGCATTGGCGATTGGTTATACTCCATTGGCTTTGGCTGGACTTTTCAAAATTCTTAATCAAAGGGTTTTAAGCGGTGTTCTTATTTGCTCAATAGGACTGGGGCTTCAAATAAATGCAAATCATTATCAAATGACTTACTACTTCATGATGCTAATGGGTCTTATTTTGATCATATCAACTTTCATAGTAGGAAATAAAAATACCAAATCCAGTTTTACTAAAATTGGAGCATTTGCATCATCTGTTTTGATTGCTATTCTTTTGAATTCTTCATCAATTATGGCAACAAAAGAGTACTCGGAATTTAGCACAAGAGGTATTTCTGAGATTTCTATAAATGCAGATGGTAGCGAAAAACAAGATCTAGATGGGCTTAGTAAAGATTATATTACAGAGTACAGTTATGGAAAACTTGAGAGTTTAAATCTTATTATTCCCAGGTTTATGGGCGGGGGGAGCTCAGATCTTATTGGAAAGGATACAGAGTTTTTTAAAAGCTTATCCAACTATGATCCTCAATCTGCAAACTTAATCTATCAAAATGCAAGGTTGTATTGGGGCGATCAACCAATTGTTGCTGCGCCTGCATATATAGGTATAAGTGTCTTTTACTTATTTATAATATCGCTGTTTTATTTAGATAAAAAAACTTTAGGATGGGTGATTCCATCTTTGCTTTTCGCTTTATTCTTATCATGGGGTAAAAACTTTTCTTCATTGACTAACTTGATGATTGACTATTTCCCCTTTTATGATAAATTTAGAGCTGTATCTTCTATACAAGTGATTATTGAACTTCTCATTCCCTTAATAGCTACAATTGGTCTATTTAAAATGTTTGAAAGTAAAAATCCCGAAAAATTGAACAATAAAAAAATCATTTATCCATCATTAATTTTTATCGCAACTCTATTTTTATTTTTGATGTTTGGTGAATCTATTTTTAGTTTTCAATCTGAACGAGAAGTTTTTGGGGCATATCCTGAAATTCTTGACATGATCTTAATTGAGAGAAAGTCTGTATTTAGAGAAGATGTCATGCGATCTATATTTATTGTTTCTATTGTTTTCATTTCAATTTTTGCTGTCAAGAAAAAGTATTTATCAAAAAAATATATTATTCCAATTCTTACAATAATTGTTTTGGTTGACTTGTGGTCATTTAATAAAAATTATGTTAATGATGATAACTTCACTAACTCATCAAAAGTAAAAACACCTTTTAATATTAACGAGGTAGATAAGGAGATTTTATTGGACAAATCCGACTTTAGAGTTTATGAAAGCTTCCGTGGATTTGTCAATGGAAGAACTTCTTTTTTTCACAATTCAATCTCGGGGTATCACGCTGCAAAGCCAAAAAGAATGCAGGATATTTATGATTTTTATCTTTTAAAAAATGACCTGGGTGTTCTTGACATGCTAAATGTTAAGTACATTATTGACATAAATCAAGGTGGAGATATAGAATTAAAGACTAAACAAAATGTTTTAGGTAGTGCCTGGTTTGTGGATGAGGTAGAAAATATAGAAACGCCCAACGAGGAGCTTCTTGGACTGTCAAATCTTGACTTTAAAACAAAATGTATAAGTGTCTTTTACTTATTTATAATATCGCTGTTTTATTTAGATAAAAAAACTTTAGGATGGGTGATTC
>OZSS01001551.1_pt1 | contig 10567 bp, 9 predicted proteins | sample 1779911 | NCBI WGS metagenome assembly OZSS01 (sample SAMEA2603589, study PRJEB24840) | metagenome | biome: Water; feature: Photic zone; material: Seawater sample | place: Mediterranean Sea | collected 2013-11-12 | depth 10 m | reverse complement strand
CTATAGGACCGGGTTTCATGTCACCGGCACAGCCGGCACTTTTGGGGCTGTGGCTGGTGCGGCACATCTACTGCAGCTGACCAAAGCACAAACGCGTATGGCATTGGGTGTTGCGGCCTCGCTGGCCGGGGGTGTCAAGGCTCAGTTTGGCACTATGGCAAAGCCAATGCATGCCGGGTTGGCCGCCGCTGCTGGCGTGGATGCGGTCCTGTGGGCACAGGCCGGGCTTGTTGCTGCTGAGGAAGGGCTGGACGCACCCCAGGGGTACGCCGCAACACATCATGCAATGCGAAATAACAACGCGTTTGACGGGCTTGGCCGGCACTCTGTACTGCCTGAGATCAGCCACAAGTTTCATGCCTGTTGCCACGGGACCCACGCCATGCTGGAGGCCCTGGGAGCCTTGCGCGACGCACATGGGCTGACGCTTGAAAACGTGTCCACGGTCAAGATTACCGTGCATCCGCAATACCTGGATATTTGTAACATCCCCGAACCCGGGACCGGGCTGGAGGCGAAGTTCAGTTACCGGCATCTGGCGGCCATGATGCTGGGTGGCGTGGCAACGGAAAGGCTGGAAAGCTTTGGCGATGCCACCCAAACCGACCCTGACTTGTCAGCCTTCCGCGCGCGGGTCTCTGTCCGAACGGACACTGCTCTGGGCGAAACCTATGCTCGGGTCGAGATAGAGAGGCGAGGTGGGGGTCACCTGATTGGCGAACACGATCTTTCGGCACCGATGACCTTCGCGGAACGCGAGGCGCGGATCTTGGTCAAATCCGCGGCGTTGATCGGGGCGTCGCGCAGCCGTGAGCTCTGGAGTGACATCACAAGCTTTACTTTGGATCCTGCCACTCCTCCGGGCGCGGTTCTACTGGCCATCTGAGCGTCGGTGATGGCCATCGCAAATCGGCATGGTTAGCATAGTTCTATTCTATTTTTTGAAAGACTGGCCGCATGTAAAACTGAGCGTGTCTGCCGCAAGGAGACATGGAGAACTTTACAGATAGTTCTAATTGGAACAAGAGTAACTAGTTATAAAAGAGACAATTTGATTCAGCACGCGGGCTGGAAAATGGATTTATCAACAAAAATACAAAGGGAGGATACTCATGAAGACGTGTTCAAAGATTACGGCAATTACGGCATCGCTTGCTTTGTTTGGCAGCGGAGCATTTGCTGAGGAAAACTGGTCAATGGCGACATCCTGGGGTGGCGGACCACCTCTGGAAACGGCCGCCAAGGGCTTTGCGGAGATGGCAGAGTTTCTGACCAATGGTGAGATTAAGATTGAGGTGTTCCCCGGCGGCACACTCGGTAGTCCGCTGAAGGTCACGGAAACCGTTTCGAATGGCGTGGCCGAAATGGGCCATCATTGGGGAGGCTATGATTGGGGCGTCGATAAAACGACGGTCTTGTTCGGCGGCTGGACTGGCGGCCTAAATGCCGAAGAGATGCAGCACTGGATCTATGAAGGTGGCGGGTTGCAGACCTGGATGGACTACCGGATGGAGAAATTCGGTGTCGTGGCGTTCCCGTGTGGTCAGTATCCGCGCGAGGTCGGGTTGCATTCAACTAAGAAGGTCAAGAGCCTTGCTGATTTTGACGGGTTGAAGCAGCGTACAGCGGGGGCTTGGGCAGAGATTTCGGCAGAGTTGGGCGTGTCCACCGTGATCCTGCCCGGGGCCGAAGTATACCCGGCGCTGGAGCGTGGTGTAATCGACGCGGTGGAATGGTCGACGCCATACCTGAACAAATCGGCTGGGTTCCACAAGATCGCAAAGTACATCGTTCTTCCGGGATATCACCACCCCACCACCGTGCTGGAATGCGAGGTCAACAAGGAGGTTTGGGACCGGATCGGCGAACGCAATCAGGAGTTGCTGTTGCTTGCGGGCAAGCTGACCACGATGAAGGTCTATCAGGAAACCGGGCATGAAGATGCCGGGGCCTATGTTTTCTACGAGGAAAGTGGAAACGAGATTGTCGTGGTGGATGATGAGGTTCTTGTCAAAACGCAAGAGCTGGCGCAGGCTTGGGCCGATAAGACGGCTGATGCTCAGCCCGACGACTGGTTCAAGACCATTCTCGCGGATCAGCGCGCCTATCAGGAGCTTTGGGCCAGCGCACACAAGTATCGTGACAGCAAGGCACCGAACTAGGCCTTTGCACTGAACTTTTGCGGATCGGCGGGGTCACTCGCCGGTCCATTCTGTATGGAGAGGTGACATGCGTTCCATTCTGATCGGTCTCATCTGTACCATTGAGACGGTGACAACCTGGGCCGGCTGGCTGGCCGCGGCCACAACCGTGCCTCTAGCGTTGTTTATGGTCTACGAGGTGGTGGCACGTTATGCCTTTAACGCGCCTACATTTTGGGCCTATGAACTGGCCTACATGCTTATGGGCGCTGGGCTGATGCTGGGCATCGCCTACACCATGCAAATGCGTGCCCATGTACGCGTAGATTTCGCCTATGCCAGCATGTCGCCCCGGGGTCGGGCTTTCATTGATATTCTCGGATACCTGATCGTTTTGCCCATGGTGCTGTGGCTGTGTATGGGCTTGTGGGAGTATCTGCTGCGCGCCTATGTCGGCGGTGAACGGTCGGGCGAAAGCGCCTGGAACCCGGTGGTTTGGCCGTTTCGGGTTACCTTTGTGGCAGGCTTTGTGCTGTTTGCAGCGCAAACTGTGGCCGAGATTCTGAAATCCGGTGCGATCCTTGTCATTGGGCACGCTTTAATCGCGGAATCCGCCGAGGAACACGCCTGATGGAAATTGCACTGATGATGTTTCCGGCCCTGCTGGTGCTGATTTTTCTTGGCATTCCGGTGGCCTATTCGCTGATGGGGATCAGCCTGGTGTTCGGGATCATGCGTTTTGGCGACAAGGCGGTGTTTCAGTTCGTGACCAAGGTACAGGACGTGGCGGGCAACTATGTGCTAGCCGCTTTGCCTTTGTTCATCTTCATGGGTGCTATGCTGGAAAAATCCGGCATTGCCGAGCGATTGTTCGAGGCCATCCATATGTGGACGCGCCGCCTACCCGGTGGTCTGGCGGTCGGGTCGATCCTGATGGGTGTGGTTTTTGCGGCCGCTTCGGGTGTTGTGGGGGCCACTGAGACGGTGATCGGATTGCTGGCGATCCCGATCATGATGAGCCACAGTTACGACAAGCGCCTGATTTCTGGCACCATCTGCGCAGGCGGATCGTTGGGAACGATCATTCCACCCTCGGTGCTGGTCATCATTCTGGCCCCCGTGGCCGATGTCTCGGTCGGGGATCTATTTGCTGGGATCATGTTTCCAGGCTCCATCATGGCGGGTCTGTTTATCCTTTATGTGCTGGTGATCTGCACCATAGATCCATCCCGCGCACCGTTCAAAGCGCAAGATGGGCCATTGCCCACCATGGGCGAGCGGATCGTGAAAACGCTGTTTGCTTTGGTGCCACCGTTGATCCTGATCTTCGTGGTGCTGGGCACCATCCTGCTGGGTTGGGCCACTGCAACCGAGGCCGCGGCCTGCGGTGCGATCGGCGCGGTGCTGCTGACGGCGGTCTATGGCAATTGCAGCGTTCGCACGGTAGCCACAGCCCTGCGCCAAACGATGCTGATCACGGCAATGGTACTGACCATCCTGCTGGCAGGGAACATGTTTGCAGGTGTCTTCATTACGTCGGGCGGACTGGGCGCCACCAACAACATCCTCGCTGCCGCCGAGCTGGGTCCATGGGGCACGCTGGCGCTGATCCTGTTCATCACCTTCATCGCAGGGTTCATTCTAGATCTGGTGTCGGTCATTCTGATAGTCATCCCGATTGCGATTCCCATCATCAAAATTGCTGGATTTGATCCAGTCTGGTTTTGCATCCTGTTTCTTGTGATGCTTCAGACAAGCTATTTGACTCCACCGATGGCGCCCTCGATCTTTTATCTTCGGGGCATCAGCCCGCCCGAGATCAAGTTGCGACATATGTATTGGGGGGTCATACCGTTTATTGTCATGCAACTTTTGACGCTGGCGTTGGTGCTGGCCTTTCCGCAACTTGCGCTTTGGCTGCCCTCCCAATTGCTGGGCGGGTTCTAAGCGTATTTAGTTCGCAACCGCCGCTTTGCGAAGCAATCTGGCGAGGTCATCGCGGTCCTTGCCGTTCAGACCTGAGAGAACCTTTTCTTGCCGCAGGCAGATGCGCTCAGAAATCTGAGCATGCAGCGCGCGGCCGGATTGCGTGATCGTCAAACGCGCCTGTCGTCCATCAGAGGGGTCCGGTGCGCGTTCGATATGGCCCACGGCCAGCATGCGGTGAACAGCACGGCTGATCGAGTTTCGTGGCCGCCCGGTCAGCCGAGAAGCATCCTGCGCCGTCAGCGTCTGGTAATGCGACAGGCACAGCAACAGCATATATTCAGGCCGAGCAATGCCTAAGTCTTGCTTCACCGCGTCGTAAGCGGGGACAACGATCGCGCTGGTCAGGAATGACAGCAGGGCGGCATCCCGGAACTCGACACGGGCTAGAAAGTCTTCGGGGACAGGTTTTGGTTCGCTTTGAGTGTTCATTGGGCTCGCTTCTGGTCGGCATCAGACAGATAAAGAACCCGTAGGGTAAAAGTTTCTCTTGAAGATGAAAAGGACTCGAGTCAATATTGTTCCAAATGGAACAATATGTGTGACATGACAGAGAAACAAAAACTGACCATCCCGGATCTGGCGGCAAAGAAAGCCGCAGGGGAACGGCTGGTCATGGTGGCTGTGGGCGAGGCGATGACAGCCGCCTGGGCCGAACGGGCGGGTGTCGATATTATCGGTGTAGGCGACAGTCTGGGCATGACATTGCACGGGCATGAGAACACGTTGGCGATGACCGTGGATCAGATGATCGATCATTGCCGCGCGGTGCGTCGGGGTGCGCCCAACACATTCAGCCTGGTGTCGATGCCCTATGGCTCTTACGCAACGCCGGATATGGCTGTTCTGAACGCCATTCGCTTGATGAAGGAAGGTGGGGCGGAGGCGGTCAAGCTGCAAGGTGGGCGCGAGATGTTTGATATCATCAAGGCGGTGGCAGATGCCGGTGTTCCGGTGATGAGCCATGTGGGTCTGCTGCCCCACCGTGTACATTTGGCAGGCGGGTTTAAGATGCAGGGGCGCACAGCTGAGGATGCGATTAAGATCATCGGCAACGCCCGCGCCATTGAAGATGCCGGCGCCATCGGGCTTGAGATTGAGGCCATGCCCTATGAGGTAGGTCAGGCGGTTGACAAGGCTGTCAGCATCTTCACCTTCTCCATCGGCGCGGGGTCGGCAGGCACCTGCCAGTTGCTGAACGGCTACGACCTGATCGGCGCTTTCGATACGTTCAAACCCAAGTTCACCAAGCGCTATGGCAATGTGGCTGAGGTGGCGACCCAGGCTTTCGCCGACTTCGCCGCTGACGTGCGTCAGGGTAACTTTCCCGATGACGAGCACAGCTACAAAATGAACCCTGAGGAAATTGAGAAGCTGGCGACTGCGCTGGCCAAGGAGTGAGCCATGAAGGATGACCCCCCATATCCCAACGGGCAGCGTATTCCCAACGGTATGTTACAGGATAACTTTCCGCGCAACATGTGGTGGTGTGCGGCCCGTGCTGACGAGGTGACGACCAAGCCGCTGTCGCGCTGGTTGTTGGAAACGCCCGTGGTGCTTTACCGACTTGAAGATGGTACACCGGCTGCCCTTTATGATCGTTGCCCGCACCGCTGGGCGCCGCTGAGCGAAGGCCATGTGACGGGTGACAAAATTATCTGCCCCTATCACGGCATGGAGTTCAACACTGGCGGGCGATGTACCAAGACCCCAACCCAGACAATGATGCCCAAGACCGCGCAAATTCCGTCCTACACGTTGCGCGAGGTGGGTGCTTTTATCTGGATCTGGATGGGCGATCAGGACGCCATTGATTGTTATCCACCCGATGTATCGTATCAGACTGATCCGGGTTGGTCGTTCCTGACTGGTTACTACGAAGTAGCAGCCAACTGGGTACTAATCCGTGAAAATGTGCTGGATCTCACCCATATCGCCTTTTTGCACAAGAACACCTTCAAGCAGGATGACTGGATCACCGCGCCTGACATCTTCATGGAAGGCGAAGCCGTCTGCTATGAGCAAGAGTTCGATCTGGCCCCGCTTTCACCGCTATTCTGTGCCGGAATGGGCCTGCCCGAAGACAAGCCGATCAAACGCGTGCAAAAGGGGCGAATGCCGTCTCTGGCGATCTCGTTTTCCGACTGGAACGTACATGACCCGGCGCCGGATGCAGGGGCGCGGTCAGATTTCATCATGCGTGGTTGCCATATTGTGACACCTTCGCAGCGGGGCAAAACGCATTACTTCTGGGGGGCCGCCTTTGATGTGCCCGAGTTGAGTGAAGACGTTGCCACCAAAACCAAGGCCAGCGTCACCGCCGCCTTTGACGAAGACAAACATCTGCTGGAACGCATGCAGGCCCAGATCGAGGCCGATCCACGTGGGTTGGATTATCTTGAGGTCACACTGGGTGCGGATGGCGCAGGCATCAAAGTTCGTCAAATCCTGAACAAGAAACTGGCCGCTGAGGGGCGGCCCCTGACCTGAGGGAGACCATCTATGACACCCGAAGACATTTTGAAAGAACCTGCGCGTGTGCTGACCCAAGCCCAGCGGGATATATACTTTGAACATGGTTTTGTCAGCGTGGAAGAGCTGGTACCAGCGGATGTTCTGGCCGAGTTGCAACGTGTCACATCAAAATTTCAGGACAAGAGCCGCAGCGTAAACGCCTCGGACGAGACCTATGACATTGGCCCAGGCCATAACGCCGATAACCCCGTGTTGCGGCGTCTGAAAAGCCCGGATATCCAGCATGATACCTATTGGAACTTTGCCACCGGCCTGATGGCGGATGTGGCGGCTGATCTCGTGGGTCCGAACGTAGTGTTTCACCACTCAAAACTGAATTTCAAATGGTATGACGCCTCGGATACGGTGAAGTGGCATCAGGACATCCAGTTCTTCCCGCACACAAATTACAATGTTCTAACCATCGGCTGCTATTTGGCAGACACAGATATGACCAACGGTCCATTGGCCGCTCTCAAAGGGTCGCACCGCGATGACCTTTATGATCAGTATGACGCAAACGGCAACTGGACTGGTATGCTGTCAGATGAGGATGCCGCCCAGCTTGATACCAGCCGGGTGGAATATATGACCGGAAAAGCTGGCAGCATCACAGTGCATAATGCGCGTACGCTGCATTATTCTCCGGCGTCCAAGAACCCGGTGCCACGGCCGCTTTTGCTGAACTGCTTCACCTCTTCGGATGCCAAACCCTACACCGCCCACCCTCAGCCCACTCAAAACACCTATAAGGTCGTGCGCGGCGAACATGTGATCTGGGCCGAGCACGACCCACGCCCCTGTCAGATACCGCCCGACTGGTCCGGCGGTTATACCTCGATTTACGCGGCGCAATCGGGCGAGGACAAGCCCGAAGGCGGCATGATGTAACCCATCACGAAACGGCATAGCGGGCGGACCAAATTTTTATATGGTTAGCTGCAGCCGCCCATGCATGACTAGGATTCGGGGCGAATCATCATGGGAATTTGAGATGCGCGATACGACAACCACAATGCCGCTGACCGTGCGCATGCGCCGCTCGCCTTTCTGGGCACGCAGCCATGCAGCAGGCGCGCAGGGGTACATCATCTACAACAACATGTTCATTGCGACCGGATTTGCAGGTGGGGAAGAAGACTATCGGCACCTGAAGTCAGCAGTCCAGCTATGGGATGTAGGCTGTGAACGCCAGATTGAAATCAACGGCCCAGATGCAGCGCGGCTGGTGCAAATGTCGACTCCGCGCAATATCTCGAAAATAGCGGATGATCAGTGTTTCTACATCCCGACGGTGAACGCCCAGGGCTGCATGACCAACGATCCAGTCTTGTTGCGAACGGGCGAGGATCGCTATTGTATCTCGATCGCAGACAGTGATCTGATTCTTTACTATCAGGGTCTGGCGGCTGGTCTGAACATGAATGTCACCGTTCGCGAACCCCATATTGCTCCGTTGGGCATTCAGGGGCCAAACGCGGATGAACTGGCCCGCCGCATGTGGGGGGATCAGGTTCTGGATATCCGGTTCTTCCGGCATAAACGCGTTGATGTGAACGGCACCCCGATGATCCTGGCCCGTTCGGGCTATTCGTTTCAGGACGGATTTGAGTTGTATTTTGAGGGGAAAAAAGGTGGCGATGTGTTGTGGGATCAGTTGATGGAGGCCGGACGTGATCTTGATGTTCGCGCGGGTTGTCCTTGTCAGGCAGAACGGATCGAGGCTGGCCTTTTGTCATATCTCAGCGATATCACTCAGGACATGACACCTTTTGAAGCAGGCCTGGGCAGGTTCTGCGAGATGGAGCATGATGTCGGGTGCCTTGGGTGGGCGGCGCTGAAGGGCAAACAGACCCCAGCGCGCCAGATACGCGCGGTTGAGATCACCGGTGATCCATTGCCGCCGCAAAATGTGTTCTGGCCGGTCATGGCAGGCGACCTCCGTGTTGGGCGAATTTCTTCATCCTGCAGAGCTTATGACTTCGATTGCAATGCTGCGATTGGCCTGATTGATGCCTCCCATTGGGAGCCCGGCACGCAAGTCCATGTGATCACCCCCGATGGCCCACGCGCGGCCATCATTAAAGAAAATTTCTGGAGGAGGACCTGATATCTGACCGGATTGAACGCCCCCGGCGCAGCTTTATCTTCCCGCCCCTCTGCGTGCATAGCAAAATTTCTAATTACTGGATCTCTAGCAAGCAAGGCGGTTCATTCTGATAGGACCCTTACTCTAAGTGATGTTTTAGATTCTATGATTTTCGTGGAGGCTTCTAATCGAAATTAGTAGCGGTCTTCTCATCGCGGTAGTTAGCTACCTAGAGAAATATAGTAATCGAACGCATAACTGTATGCATTGCGCATCTCATTTTCTTAAAACGGGGTTCTGGGTCCCTCGTAAAATTTTAGGTTTAGAAGGTTAAACTATTTTGAGATACGGCTTGCTGCTTTCTATCTCTTCAAGTTTGTCGGCCACCCTTTGCAAGACATCTTTATGCTCCAAGCTGTAGGCGCTGTGATTATAACCAGCAACCAACTGTCCCCCTACATTTGAATGACCGAGCACGACACTTATGACATGAGGCGGCGCGCCTAGGTCGCCTGCCAAAGTCGCAGATGTACGCCGTAAAGCATGCGCTGACCAGTCACAGACACCTGTCAATTTGATGATCTCTCTTAACCATCGTGACCAATTCCCAAGTTCTGTTCCAGACGTAGACTTGAATATTAAGCTAGTTTCTTGTGCTCTACTCGCTTCTACCATTCTTAACAGCTTGATAGCTTGCCTCGAGAGTGGGACAACCATCGGCTTTTTCGGTTTTTGATTCCGTTGTCGAAGCGCGCGTGTATCTTTGAGATGATTTGATGGTATCGTCCAAGTTTTCGTATCCCAATTTATCTGTGACCATGTTGCTTTTTTTGCGGCTGATATCCTAGCGCCCGTTAGAAGTATAAATCTCGCACACATACCCCGACTATCGTCTAGGAATGGCAATATCGCAGCTAACTCAGTTTCGTCCAAAACCCTTTGTTTAGGTGGAGCTTGATTTGGCTTTTCGAGATCAAAATCGCCTGCTACCAAATCACGTTTTTTGGCCCAACGAAGAATGGGGTTTAGGTATGCAACGGCGCGTGCCGCCGATACCTTAGATTTGTGATTATCGGCCGACAGTTGTAACTCCGCCGACCTAAGTTCTAAAGCGGGCTTTCTCAGGTGCACGGAAAATACGAAACGAATACCGTTTCTTTGATCATCTTTAGTTTTCAGATGCGCGCCTGGACCGTTCTGAAAATACCGATCTATCAAAGAACCCAAAGTGCCTATGCCATCTAGAGCTAGTTTTGCTTTTTCGCGCCTAGCCCGTTTTTCGGCTGTAGGATCTGCACCATTCTTGATCTCAACTTTCAGCTTTTCTGCTTTTGAGCGTGCCTCAGATAAACCAAGGTTTTGTCCAACCTCAAAGCGCTGCATTTTACCATTCGCACGGATATTTAACGACCAGCTGCGCGTTCCCGCTGGCGTTAATCGAAAACGCAATCCCGGAACCGCTCCATCTGTGAGTTCAATAACTTTAGAAGGGTCTGGTTTTATCTAAGCTAATTGCGCAGCGCTTAGGGGAGGAACACGTTTTGGCATCTGCTTTAAAGGTTTCACCTAGGTTTCATAATTCGTGTGATGGTATGATATATTTTGACACGTTACGGCGCAATGATTCTCAATAAAAATATTTTAAAACAACAAGATAAAGTACTTTTTGGTGCCTTATGAAACGTCGTGAGATAGTTACATAAACTGACTTTTAATCAGTGGGTCACAGGTTCAAATCCTGTACGGCTCACCACTAATTTCAAAAGGCTTAGCGGAAAAGCGCTGAGCCTTTTGCTTTGCTGGGGAAACATTATCTCAATTTTATCAGGGTATTATC
>OZSS01001550.1_pt1 | contig 10569 bp, 8 predicted proteins | sample 1779911 | NCBI WGS metagenome assembly OZSS01 (sample SAMEA2603589, study PRJEB24840) | metagenome | biome: Water; feature: Photic zone; material: Seawater sample | place: Mediterranean Sea | collected 2013-11-12 | depth 10 m | reverse complement strand
ATATAGAATAGGAGATGGCAGAGGGGGTGCTGGTACGGGTGCACAAAGATTTTCTCCACTAAATTCATGGCCTGATAATGGAAACCTTGATAAAGCAAGAAGACTTTTATGGCCAATCAAACAAAAGTACGGTAAACAGCTAAGTTGGGCAGATCTCTTAGTGTTAGCAGGCAATGCAGCGATAGAGTCAATGGGCGGAAAAACATTTGGATTTGGAGGAGGTCGTGAAGATATATGGCATCCTGAAGAAGACATTTATTGGGGTCCGGAAGAAGAAATGCTTGGCAACAATCGATATGTTGGTGAAAGGCTTCTAAACAATCCCTTAGCTGCTGTTCAGATGGGATTAATTTATGTGAACCCTCAAGGGCCAGATGGTAATCCAGATCCTAAGAAAAGCGCCCATGATATAAGAGAAACTTTTGGAAGAATGGCTATGAATGATTATGAGACTGTAGCATTGATAGCTGGAGGACATACATTTGGTAAATGTCACGGTGCCGGAGATGATGGTCTTGTCGGTGTAGGCCCAGAAGATGCTCCAATGGAACAACAACAATTTGGTTGGAAAAGTGGTTTTGGAAAAGGGATGGGAAGAGATGCAATAACTAGTGGACTTGAAGGACCTTGGACAAAAAATCCTGCACAATGGGATAATGGCTATTTCGAAAATCTTTTTAAATATGAGTATGAATTAGTTAAAAGTCCTGCTGGAGCTTATCAATGGCATCCCATTGACCTTGAAGAAGAAAATCATGCCCCAGATGTAGAAGATCCAAATCTACAAGTAACGACCATAATGTTAACCTCAGACTTGGCACTTAGAGAAGATCCAGAATACAGAAAAGTTTCACTCCATTTTAAAAATAATCCAGATGAATTTGCTGATGCTTTTGCCAGAGCTTGGTTCAAATTACTTCACAGAGATATGGGTCCAAAAAATAGATACCTAGGGCCTGAAGTACCCAAAGAAGATTTGATCTGGCAAGATCCAGTGCCTGCTGGGAATGCTGATTATGATATTGCTAAAGCAAAGGAATTAATCAGTGGTTGTGATCTTTCAATTCAAGAAATGGTTGAAGTAGCATGGGCAAGTGCATCTACATTTAGAAATTCAGATCTAAGAGGTGGTGCTAACGGTGCTCGAATAAGATTTGAGCCAATGAAAAGCTGGCAGTCAAACGACAAAGATTTGCTAGATAAAGCATTAGATTTATACACAAATATCGCTGAACAAGTAAATGCATCAGTTGCAGATATAATTGTTCTTGCTGGAAATGTAGCTATAGAAAATGCATCAGGCGTTGAAGTTCCATTCTTATCTGGAAGAGGAGACGCAACGGAAGAACAAACTGATGCTGAATCCTTTAAAGTGCTTGAGCCTCTGGCAGATGGTTTTAGAAATTATCAAAAAACAGAATATTCTGTTAGTCCAGAAGAAATGTTGGTCGATAAATCACAACTTCTTGGATTAACTGCACCTGAAATGACAGTGCTTGTAGGTGGCATGAGGTCACTCGGAATAACTAAAGATAACCTGGGAAATTTTTCTGAGGATAACAGTAAATTAGATAACGAGTTTTTCAAAAAACTTCTAGATATGAATGTTTCTTGGAGACCAAATGGTAACAATGCCTATGAGGGAGTAGATAAAACTTCTGGAGTAGTAGTAAGAACTGCTTCACGTGTTGATTTAGTGTTTGGTTCAAATTCACAACTAAGATCATTAGCGGAAGTCTATGCTTCAGATGACGCAAATGACAAATTTGTTAATGACTTTATTGCTGCGTGGAATAAAGTTATGAATGCAGATAGATTTGATGTCTAAACTTATTACTCAGGCAGGCATGTGTGCCTGCCTTTTGAATCTTGATTACTAGTTTATGAGGAAAATCTACTTAAATTTTTTCTTTATAACCCTTTCTCTCTCATTATTTTCATCGAGCATAGATAACAATATTATTGAAAGTGAACTTAAGGTTCACAAAACTCCTACATGTGGTTGCTGCAAAAAGTGGATTGAATATATGACAAATGAGGGATATACCGTAAGTGCAGAAGATCATGAGAATCTCGATAAAATTAAAAATTTCTATGGAATAACTCATGCTTACAGGTCTTGTCATACAGCCGTAAGTACTGATGGGTACGTTTTTGAAGGACATATCCCCAGTAGATATATTGAAAAATTTCTTAAGGAAAAAATTCCAAATGCCGTTGGACTATCAGTACCTGGGATGCCATTAGGTTCACCAGGCATGGAATTTGGAGATAGAAAAATGACGTATGATGTTCTAATTCTATTTAAAGATGGGTCAAGTAAAGTATTTGCAACAGTTAGCAAATAGATTCTTTTTTGGTATATAATGCAAAACATGAGATTACTTTCATTATTTTTAATATTTATTTCTCAGTGGATTTTTTCTGCAAGTGATGAGGGAAATATTACTGTGAATGGAGAAACTGTTGAAGTTTCTGTTGAAAGAATCTACTCTCCTGCTGCAGATTATCCTAGATCAGCTCTTAGAAGAGGAACTGAAGGCTTCGTGGTAATTGAATTTGATGTATCTCCAGAGGGTGAAGTTGTAGATCCTTATGTAGTTGAAACTGATCAACCTGGTTATTTTGAAAGGGCAGTTATGAGAACTATCAGAAGATGGGCATATGAACCATATGTATACAACGGAGTTCCAGTTACTGTTAATGATGTAACAGCACGTTTCACATTCAAGTTAACAGACTAATAATTTTAAAATGCTTGTAAGAACCCAAATCCTTATATTTGGTTTGATAGGCAATATTATTATTGCAGGCATTCTTCTTTTCATGAATGTTCAAAATCAGAACATTCAAGAAAAATCATCTAATAGCCAATACACTAGCATTGTTGAATCTGCCTGGGTTCAATCGATTGATAACAGTTTCGCGAATATGAATTCTTGGGGCCCCAACGGGGAAAAAGGTGAACAATATTGGAATCCATATGTTGAGATAAGTTTATTTACTGAAATAGGCATCGATGGCTTTGATTATGCAAACGCTCTCATCGAGGCATTTGATAATGAGATAAATGGCGACTTATTCATTCTTGTTGATGAAATGTTTTTGGATGAAATTGATGAGGGAAATATAAGTTTCATCAAATTATTCAATGAAAATAATGCAGAATTAACTTGTCTATATGCATTCGACTGGGCAGATGTTGGGAATTCAATTGATGTTTGCGGCGAAAGTAACGAACTAATTTTTTTAAGAGATGACTCAACAGAGACATTTTTGGAAAAAATCAAAACCAGAATGAGCGTCACAAATGAAGTTATCTATGCACAAGAAGAGTCTGGAAACATAAATCTTCACCAAATAGTCGCTTTTCCTGTTTATTTAAAGAATGAGTTTGGATTCAATACAGATAAACTTCTTGGAACTGTAATTCTTGGCAGAGATTTAAGACAATCAATGACGATATTTGAGAGTGATTTAGGTGTTAGAACAGGGATCGTAAGTCAAAATAAAATTATTGATGCCGTCTTTTCTGATGAATTTTCTCAGGACTCACTAGGCATAAAAAATACAAGTTTTGATTACATTAAAAAAGACATTTTGAAAAATGGCTTGGAAAATATGAATTCAAAAAATTTTGAGGCACTTGGTTTGTCTTTGACTTCAGTACCAGTTGCATCAACAGTTAATCCGGATTTTGCACTCTTCTTTGTAATTAAAAATGTCGCTAATGATTTAAAAGAGTTAAGAGATTCCACCCTGAATTCGATAATTTTTACATTTGGAGTAATTCTGCTAATTGTTCTTGCAATATGGTGGGTACAAGATGGTGCATTCAGTAGAATAGCTCAGGCAATAGAAGTCTTGGAAGCATTAACAAAGGGCGATACCAAAAAGAGCTTACCATCAAATGAAGGATTTTTGTCATCGGAAACAAATGAAGTAGGCCAACTATCAAATGCCCTTGGTAGATACAGGAACCATTTATTAGAAATGGATTCAGTTCGAAAAGATAGAGCTGAGAGAAGAAAGCAAAGGGATGAAGTAATAATTAAGAAAATGAGTGTTCTTTCTGAAAAGCTTGAAGGCGATGCAAAAGTTTTGATCCAAAAAGATGTACAAAATATGAAAAATCTTGTCAACGAAACATCTGATGAAAAGGCTGAAGAGGCATCAGTTGAAATGATGGAGCTTGCGTTTTCAAGAATGTCAGACGAAGTAAATGCGCTTATTGATCTGAAAACTAAGGAAATGGCATCGGCTAGGGATGAGGCAAGAGAAGCTAGTTCTGCTAAATCAAGATTTTTTGCGAATATGTCTCATGAGCTCAGAACACCTTTAAATGCAATTATTGGATATAGTGAAATGCTTCTAGAGGATTGTGAGGACCTTGGTAATGACGATATGATCCCTGATTTAAAGCGAATCACAAATTCGAGTAAACACCTTCTCTCCTTAATAAATAATGTATTAGATTTATCAAAAATTGAAGCAGGAAAAATGGATATGTATTTCACTCCATTCAATATTGATACCATGATTGAAACAATTAAAGATGTGTCAAATCCACTCGCAGCAAAAAATAATAATGAATTTATCATTAAAAATAATATTGGTGGTGATATGACGAGTGATGAAACAAAACTCAGACAATGTATAGTTAACTTTTTAAGTAATGCATTCAAATTTACTGAGAATGGTCAAGTTGCACTTTTAATTGATTTCAAAAAAATAGATGGTAAAGAGTTTGTTAACTTTGATATTAAAGATACAGGTATAGGTATGACAGAAGAACAGCTTGGAAAGCTTTTTGATACTTATACACAAGCTGAAAGATCCACCAGTGCTAAATATGGAGGAACAGGATTAGGCTTATCAATTTCAAAACATTTTGCTGAAATGATGGGTGGTGGCGTAGAAGTTACAAGTAAAGTTGGTGAAGGAAGTACTTTCAGTATTTTTGTACCGAGGATTTCACAAGATGAAGAAACCGTTGATGATGAAAATTTTGAAAACCCTGAAATCAAGGAAGGACAAGATTACATACTCTTAGTTGATGATGACAAAACAACACATGATGTTGTTAGAAGGGCTATAAAAAAGGAAGGGCATACAGTTTACAGTTGTTTTGATGGTGATGAAGGAATTGAACAAGCCAGGAAGTACTTGCCCAAGTTGATATTGCTAGATGTGCTCATGCCTGGTCGTGATGGGTGGTCGGTTCTCAAAGAGCTTAAAAAAGATAAAAAATTAAAAGATATTCCAGTAGTGATTACTTCGGTTCTCAATGAGGAAAGTATGGCTAATTCACTTGGAGCTGATGATTACATGAAAAAACCTATCGACAGAACATTTTTTATAAATATTGTTAAGAGGTATATAACTGAAAAAAATCAAAAAGTCCTGATAGTTGATGATGACGAAAACACTAGAGATTTATTAAATAAAATTCTTAAAAATGAAGGCTATATGTCTATTGATGCTAAAAATGGGGAAGATGCCTTAGAGAGAGTTAAAGAAAAACCAGACCTTATCGTTTTAGATCTAGATATGCCAAGAATGGATGGTTTTGAATTTATTGAAAAAACTCAAGAAGATGGAATAAAGATTCCAATTGTCGTTTTCTCAGGTAAAGACATTACTGCCGTCGAAGAAAAGATGCTAAGCAAATTTACAGAAGGCATAGTGAAAAAAGAATCGAAAGTTGATACCTTAGTTCAAGAAGTGAATCAGATACTAAAGGGTGAAAATCCTAAATAAAATTAGCTATCTTCTCTAGAAGTCTCTTAATATCTACAGGTTTTGTATCAAAATCGTCAGCACCAGCAGCAAGAGCCTTTTGTCTATCTGTCTCAAGAGCATGAGCTGTAAGAGCTATAATTGGAACATCTTTCAAGTCGTCGTCTTCTTTAGCTTGTGTCGTTGCCTGCCAACCATCTAATACAGGCAAACCCATATCCATTAGAACTAAATCTGGTTTTCTTTCCCTCATCTTATCCAGACCTTCTTGTCCATCAAGTGCAAAATCTATTTCAAAACCTCTTCGCTCTAACCTTCTTCCCAACATATCTCTGTTCATTTCGTTGTCTTCAACGATCAAAATATATGCCATTATTCGCCCTCATTTAAATAAAATTTATTTCTGCCATTTTTCTTGGCAAGATAGAGTCTCTCATCAGCTTTATTTACCATATCTGAAACACTTGTTGATTCGTCAGTAAAGCAAACACCACCACTGATAGTTACTCTTATTTTTTGATTATCAAATAAAGTTTCATCATTCTCAACAGTTGATCTAACTTTTTCGCATATTTGTTGCAAATGTTCTTTAGAATTATTGAAAATAACTGCTAAAAATTCTTCTCCCCCAATTCTGCCAAAAATATCTGGTGCACTTATAACAGACGTAGCAATTGTACTGACCTTTTTAATAATTTCATCACCTGCAGCATGCCCATAGGTATCATTTACATTTTTAAAATGATCAATATCAAATATTGCTGTTGCAAAATGTTCTTTAGATTCTTTCTCACTTTCTAAAAAACTTTTTTCTAAGATATCAAAAACATATCTTCTATTTGGAATACCTGTCATTTCCTCTGTAATTGCCTGCCTGTGAAGTTCTGATAGTAATTGTTCTTCCCTTTCTCTAAGAGCTTTCCTTTCTAGGGTTGAAGCAACTTTTTGGGTAAGGATTGTTGAGTTCACCGGTTTAGATAAATAATCAGAGGCGCCGAGCTGGATGCATTTTGAAATACTTTCAACATCATCAAAAGAAGAAACCATAATAATTGGAAGTTTGTCAGCTGAATATTGCTCTCTGACTTTAATTAGCACTTCAAGACCATTCACTTGTGGCATAAGCACATCAAGAAGAATTAAATCGTATTTTTGTTGATTGATTTTCTCTAAAGCTTCTTTGCCTGACATGGAGATGTCTACAATGAATTCGTTACTTTCTAATCTTCTTTTAAGAACATCACAATTCGTTTTAATATCATCGACCACTAAAATTTTTGCATTTTTTATTTCTTCAATTATTTCGAGCTTGTATTCAATTTTCCCTAAAGAGCTAAACAAATTATCAGCACTCTCATTGCTATCGTCTTCATTTTTAATACTGCGTGCTCCATCTTTTAAAAAATCTACAAATCTTGATATTGCTGCCTCAATTTCTTTTGCTAGGTCAATGATATGTGTGAGATCCTCATTATGTTTTTCATCTATGTCATCTTCATAATCCTCTATAAGAATTTCGCTATACCCTATAATACCGTTAAGAGGCGTTCTGAGATCGTGACGCAAGATCGAAGCTTCTTCATCATTATTTATTTTTTTTCTTTTTGTTTCAGCAAACTCTAAAAAAGCTTCATTAAAGTTTACTCTTAGGGTTTTTGCTGATTTTTTTATATTCTCAAATTCTTCAGAGATGTCATCATCATATATGTCTGAACCATCAATGATTAAATTTATATAATCTGAAATTGCATCGACAGGAGTAGTAAAGTCCTGTTTAATTTGTGTAAGTATTATCTTTTCTTTTTTGCTATTCATTCGTTAAATCTTCAAGACTGCATGGTTTATGAAGAAAATAACCCTGCCCCCTTTCACAACCTAGGGATATGGCTTTTTCAATTTGCCATTCTTCCTCAAGTCCCTCACAAATAAATTCCATAGAAAGAGAGTCTGCCATTAATTTGGCAATCTGAATAAGGTTTTGGTTATGAGTTTCAGCCATTTCGGTGGTAAAGCTTTTATCAAGTTTTAACAAATCAATTGGCAAATCTTTCAAATATCTTAGAGCAGAGTATCCAGCACCAAAATCATCAAGAGCAATAGAAACGCCGAGGTTTTTAATGCTTGATAAACGCAGTGATGCTAAAGATAAATTATTTAGCTCTGCTGTTTCGGTTACTTCTATCCCAAAATCACCTTTTTTGACTCCAGTTGATTTAATAAAATCTTTAAATATCGGCAAAAAGTCTTTATGAAGAACGGTATGTGCAGAAACATTAAAATATAAAGTTTTTCCAGCAAGCCCCTTTTCTTCCCTTGCATCAAAAAATTCTTTAACAAGATCCATTGAAGACGTAACCACTAATGAAAAAATACTCTCACTTTCGATATAAGGTATGATTTTGTCATTAGGTATTATTGCTCCATCTTCGCTGAAGAATCTAACAAGTGCTTCAACACCGGTGATTTCTTTTTTTCCTGTAAGCTTGTACTGCTTTTGATAGAACATACCTATTCTATTATTCTCAAGACAGGAAATTACTGTTTTTAAGGCATATAGATTTTCTTTAGAGTTTGATACAAATTCTACGAGAAAATAATTTTCGTTTTCCATAGGAATAACATGCAAAAGAACTCTCATGAAAAAACTTTTTTCCCTTAAATTCAATTTCAAAAATACATCGAAAGAGTCAGCAATATCAGAATCAAATTTTGCCTTATCAAGATCCTTCTTTTCAACGAAAAGAATATCAAGCTTATCATTCTCTTCCATAGAAAAAATATATTTTGCAGCGTTATTAACCCACATAACATCGCCATCAAGCTTTGTTATCAGAAAGGGTCTTTGATGCATAAGTAATGCTTTAGAAATAAACTGTAATTGATCTTGATCACTCATTTTTTAAACGTATCCTTCCTCATATCAATTTCTTCATCAACTATTTTTGCAAACTCAGGATTAAAAGTAGATTTACTTTTATTCCAAATATCCAAATTTAAATTGTTATCTATAAAAAGTGTGCCTAATGCTTTCCTCATTGTTTTCCACTCTTCATCATCAAGCATACCCATTTTATGTTGATAAAAATGGTTTTCTCTTGCGCGAAGTATTGCAGTCATATGAATTCTGAGCCCCACTTCTTCGTCAATAGAAAGTTTTTCTTTTTTGATGAGCTTCAATTTTGCACGCATTAAAAGTGGGTCTAAGCCTGCTAATGTAACTTCTTGATGTGCTTCTGCAATTGATTGTCTTGAAGCTGCTTTGCCAACTTTAATCTGTGTTTGTATTTGCGCAACAAGAAACCAAACCGAAAATATGACTGCTGGGCCTGTAATTATATTTACTACTTTGTTAGCTATTTCTATCCAATAATTAAAATCCATTATTAAATTCCAAACATATTACTTAATGCTACAAAAAACATTATGGAAATAATAGCTCCACCAGGTATGGTTATTAACCAAGATACACCAATTTGTACAATTGAGTTGTAATTCACCTTGCTACTACTAAATATTCCTATTCCCACAACTGCACCAACTAATGTGTGGGTAGTAGATAAAGGTATACCAGAGACGCTACCAATAACCACTACTATTGCTGTGGACATTTCAGCAGCAAAACCTTTGCTTGGCTTTAACTTTGTAATATTTTCACCAACAGTCTTGATAACTTTATAACCCAAAGTAAGCATACCTATTACTATCCCAATCGCACCAGTTAGAAGTATCCATTCTGGAATAGCTGCAACATCGTCAATCTCACCAAGATTTTCTATCGTTGAGATTACTGCTGCCATTGGCCCAACAGCATTTGCAACATCGTTTGAACCATGAGCAAAAGCTATTGAACATGCAGTGAATATCATCAAAACTGCAAACTTTCCCTCAATATTTGGATTATCTGATTTGCTTACATAGTGCGATAGTAGAATTCTGGATATTGCATAACAAATCAATGCCACAGCAAAAGCAAGACCAAATATGGTAACAATAAGATCATATCCACCAATAGATGTTGTTATTAGAGTTGGTATATCAGTATTTTTAAGACCTTTGTTAAGAGTAATTGCTGCAATACTAAATCCAACCATGCCTGCATAAATAGGTATATATTGTCTTCCAGCCTGAATTGGATCTTTTGCATTCAATACAAAACGCTTGGCACTAAAATATAATAACCCTGAAAGCAATGCTGCAATAACTGGAGTTATGAGCCAAGAAAAAGTCACTCCAACAACGTATCCCCAGCTTATTGAAGCCCAGCCAATATAAAAAATTGAAAAACCAGCAATTGCTCCGATAATTGTATGAGTCGTTGATACTGGTAATCCAAAAGCAGTAGAAATTAATAGCCAAGCACCCGCGGCCAGCAAACTGGACATCATACCAACAACAAAAACTGAGGGCTCGTCTTGGTAAAGTACGGGGTCCACAATATTTTCTCTAATGGTTGCAGTTACAGAGGCACCCGCTAAATAAGCTCCGAGAAACTCAAAAATAGCTGCCACAACTAAGGCTTGTGTTAGTGTTAAGGCCTTACTTCCAACAGAAGTTCCCATGGCATTTGCAACATCATTGGCTCCTATTCCATAAGCCATAAAAAAGCCAAAAATAATGCTTGAGGCCAAAATAAGATAAAAATTTTCTATTATGAATTCCATAAATTTCTAGGTAACTTAATACTATATGAACAAGGGCCAGAACTCCATCACAAGAATAAAATTCTAAACTTAAAAGTAATCATGGAAAACTATAGATGGTGGGCCCGGGAGGACTCGAACCTCCGACCAATGGATTATGAGTCCACTGCTCTAACCAACTGAGCTACAG
>OZSS01001549.1_pt1 | contig 10573 bp, 16 predicted proteins | sample 1779911 | NCBI WGS metagenome assembly OZSS01 (sample SAMEA2603589, study PRJEB24840) | metagenome | biome: Water; feature: Photic zone; material: Seawater sample | place: Mediterranean Sea | collected 2013-11-12 | depth 10 m | reverse complement strand
TTCTGAATTTCCACCAACCTAAAGGTGGTTCATTTCCGCTTGGATTAATTGTTTTATTAAATTTGTTCTGATTGTTCTTTTTCATTTATTAGTTTTTATGAGTGTGAAAAATATTTTGTGCAGATATTTAAAATCATGATATATTTTATTTAACCAGACCTGATAAAGAGTGGATTAAGTTCCACCTCCTCACTGTCAGAGCGTCAGTTAGTAATCGAATAACCCTTAAGAGTTAATTCATTCTCACTTACCCTCTGACTTGTCATGTTTTATAACGACTTACCTGAAAACAAAAAACTTTATATTGAAGACGATTATCGTCCTATAAAAACTAGAGTTAAAAAACTAGTCCATAAAGATATAAATGTTGATCGTGTTATGGCGATGGTAAGACGTGACACTAGGTATGGGATTGATCGCAGGCACAGGCTGAAGCCTGATCCTGAAAGAGCAAGAATGAGTGCAGTCAAAGCTGGACTAACTAAAGCCCAAACTGCTGAGCATGTTAGATGTCAGCATATTGCAAAGGAACTTGATGAATTAATTTCCTTCCTTCAAGAAGAGTTAATTGCAACCGAGTATCCAGACGGTCTCCCAAAATTTGATTACGAAAAATATAAAAACGATTCCTACTTTATCTAATGACTACTTCAACAGAGGTTCAGCCAGTCTTTGAGACTGCAAAATTGCTTGGAATAATTTATTCTGAGCCAAAACCCAGGAATGGGAAGTCAGGTTACAACGTCCTAAAACTTGAAAGGAACAATCAAACTTATCCATGTTTGCAACCTTATGAAAAATGGGATGATGATCCTGACCAAATAAAAAAATATTTTGGAAAGGATGTTCGAATCAAACTCGATTCAAGAGGACAAATTCGAATCCATCAAGATATGCAAACAAAGAAACCAAAGAAAGAGGTCACACATCTCGAAGTGTTGAATGCACATGCAGAGTAATCAAGACCGAAAAGGAATCAGCAAAAGAAATTGCTAAAACATTTGAGATCTCAGAAAAAGAAGCAGTTCGACTTTGCATTATCTGGCTAGGAAGAAAGCTTAATGAAATTAATTTCAAACTCACCAAATGCAAAAGGATAGGTCAGGAACAGTTAGCTAGAGAATGGAGCAAAGAGTATGACGGAAGCGGATCAAAACTTAAGAAACTAAAAGAAGCATCACACGCAGCTTATGAAGTTGCAGCTGAAAAAGCACAAAGCGAAGTCCAAAAAAGACAAGAAGCCGCTGAACAAATGAAGTGGATGGCTGGAGCTGGAGAATACCAACTTACAGGAGACTTTGAATCTGACTTAAATCGCTTCATCCTTATAGAAGATATGGAAGAAGAAGAAAGGATGGATAAAGAGTTCGAGCAAATGGTAATAGACGAGAATATAAAAAATGAAAGAGAAAGAGCTATTCAAAGAATCCTTTTCTTTAATCCTATGTTCGACAGAGATATGGCTGAGGATTGGGTTAATGAAGATGAGCGAGAGAAAAAAGAAAAAGAGGAGCTAGATGATTGGTTAGAGAATGCAACTGATGAAGAGATGATAGATAAAGAGCCAAATTTTTTCTTTATGTTTAGAACCGATATAGGTTTAGACCCTATCCCTATTTGGTCGTATGACAAAGATTGGAAAGAAAAAGAAAAGAGAATGCCTAATGAAACTGCTGAGCAATATAAAAACAGAGCATTTCCTCCAGAGTATCTAAAAAAGATTCATGAAGAAAAGAAGAAAACTATAGAGGAAAGTCAAGCAAAAAGGGAGGAAGAGAATAAACAAAAAAAGCTTAGAAAAAAGAGGGCTCTAGTAAACGACTTAAAAAGACTTATTGAAGAAAATCAAACTGAATTAGAAGAACTAAGAGCTAAAAATACAGAAGGGTTCAGCGAGTACCAGAAAGAACATCATCAAAGTAAGATTGATTATTGCGAAGAGGTAATCCCAATTTATAAAGCAAGGCTTACAGACTCCAATTACCTTGATTTGTACTGGGATGAATTATCTCAATAACTATTGCAAATACTAGCTTTTTATCTATACCCTGCTACACGTAGTGGAGAACAACTCCGTAATCTAATAATTAAAACACTTATGCAAATTATCAATGAGGCAAAAGAACGTGTTTGTCTCTCACTACTCAATCAGGTAAGTGCATGCGAGAGACTTCTCGAAGCAGCTGAACAAAAAGACAACAAGATTAAAACTAAAGATCTATTTCTCAAACAACACAAACTACTAAACAGATTGGAGAAGGTTATTACTTAACCTGCGTTATTTGAAGTGAATACAAAAAGACAACAATCAAATAACTAATGAGCGGAGTAGCGAAGCTACGGAGCGAATACAACCACTCACTCCACTTCCTCCAACTACCTCTAACATTTCCACACTCAACAATTTAAATTTACTTATTTAAAAATGAAAAACATAAACAAAATGAATATCTTCAATACTTCACTAGAAGAAGCAATCAAAACATCACTCTTCTACAAAGACGAACATGGAAGATTGAGAAAGAAAACAAATGATTATTCAGGACTTAATGCTGCCTTTACTAATGAACTATATGTGGATGGTGGAGTAGTTAGAAATAGAACATTAAATAAAAAAACAAAGGAATAGAAAACCTTTAATAAAACATTGTACTAACTAGAAATATTAACTATCTTTTCTTAAATTTAGCTATTTATATCTATTGCTAAGTCTATTGATGTTGTTAGTTTGGTACATGATGAATCCTTTTAAACAACTAAATCTTTTTAATTCCAAAGAAAAGAAACCCCTCTTGACCATTGCAGAGCAAAGAGACCTAGAGCTTCGGAAGAAAAAAATTGAAAAAGCTATAAGATCTAGAGCTTACATATCAGACATCAATCAAAGATATAACAAGATGACTGATAAAAAGAGAAAGAACTTTTTTAGAAGAGCTGCTTAATTTTTGGCAGAAATTATTAACCCCTCTACTTCTTTTTTATTTAATTAGGTAAAAAGTCTTATTAGTAAAAACTGGTAGTTTTAATCACTTTTCAACATTTAAATTAATATGCATTATACATATAGTTGCAAAAATAATATTATGACTCAGTCATCAATGAGTACTCCTTACGCCAGAAGGTTAGCTGAGAAGTTTAAAGAATCACAGGCATATTTAAGAGCTAATGGATTTAGTAGATCAACTAGAACCCTCTATGAAGATATAGAAACTTCAACGAAGGATTAATGCATATACCTGAACACTTACCTCAAATTCAATATGGCTATGATGGTTTGTCCACCATTGCGTTTGGTTTGATTGGTAGTGCTATGGGTTGTATTTTTGTTTTATTGTTTTCTTATTTTGAATTTAAATTTAAGAAGCAGAAATAGTTAGTTCTAAAATTTTGGCAGAAATTTGTCAGGTCATATATATCGTATATGCAAGGTCGAAAGACCCCCATACGGGTTGTCAATTCTGGCAGGTAGATATTTAAATTATTTATTTAGACCATAATATTTGCCATTATTGTTACTCAAATTTAATCAATCAGATATTTAAATCATAATAAACTAAACACATGTCAATAGATAAGAAAACTAATCCAGAGAAAGCTATTAAAGTATCTAACTTTCTAAAAGATTCTATGGGAAAACTCAAGAGGATACCTAATTACTCAGGTATTCATACTCACGTTAGAAGCATCGTTGAGAACGGTAAAGTTAAGACTGAGACCTATGAAGATAACTAGATTAGAGAAGCTTCAAAAGATTGGTCTTAACTCTGATGAAACAGCTAAGGTATTGATTTATTCAGACCAGGGATTGCGTTGGATAAAGAATACTAACCAATTTAATCATCAAAAAGAGATGGATAAGTTTATAGATAGCATAGTTTCCAAGCCAAGAAAGAAGATTAAAGAGTTCGTTGCGTTTGTTAAAGACAATTACTTTGCTCCTGAGGGAGTAGAAGTTGATAACGAAGATTTTATTCGAAGATGGAATGGAGCTTACAAGGTACTAAATGTCCAAGATTAGTGTCCAGAATTGTCCAAATTAGACTTTTTATGGACCTTTTTAATTATCTAATCTTATAAACCGATTTATAGCTTAAACAAAGTTACTATGTAGTACTGTCAATTACGCAGCACTACTAAAAAATCCCTGCCGGAGCGGACTAAATCCTCGTGGAGTTTACAGGCTTTAGCCCGCTTTTTATTTATAGCTAAGGAAATTTAGAGTGGCAAATCAGGTCTCATATAAGAATCCCAAGAACCTCTCAAAAATGTTTTTATCTCGATCTCTCGCGATCTGTTTCTAGCATTTTATCCATATCTAAATTCAATTGTTGATCCTTTATCCGTATATGTCTGTACCTCAAACCGTACAGATTTTTTAGTCGGTTGATGAGTCTGTCTAGTTAGAACGTAGTAGTAACAGTCATGAGTTCAAATGTCTTCAACGCCAATTAGATCTTGTAAAAAATATGTACTAAGTTACAAAGATTCATCAAACAGTACACATCAATTAGGGTTCTATGCTCGCGATGCATATGACTGCCTGATGCTTGCAAGAGAATTTAATTCTTATGTACATGACCATCCAAATTCTGTAACCAGAATCCAACAAAAATTTTGAGGTAATTAATTATGAATTTAAAAAGATCACCATTCGCAATTCAAGATAAGAACTCGAGAGATCTTGATAATGCAAAGGATTATTCAACTCTTAAAGAACTTGTAGAAGAGCAAGGTATTTCTACAGATTTATCTGACTACTGGGCTAAGGAATGTGAATTAAATCCATCTGACCCACATTGCTTGGTATACGACGATTAGTAATTCCTTTTAATAATCTTCGTTGTAATCGGATGGACTTCCAGTTAAAGAACAGACAACTGATTCTTCGTTTTTCATTTCTTTTATCTCAACTATTGGTCTGCCCATTTTCTTTAGAACATTTATCTCTTCTTTAGTCTGACAGCGAGCAATTATGTTTCCTTCTTGATCAAAGCAACTGTAGTAAGTCATTTTATTTAATGCTATTTAGAGTTCATGGTTGATTTTAGTTGTTGCAAAGCAATCTACTTATTACAACCATGTTTTAACACTAGATCAGAATTAGCTTTATATCACTAAAAAAAAATTAAGCTTTACGTAACTATAAGGAACTCAAACCTACAAATTAAAGTTGTCACCAATCCAGGCGGTAATATCGGCGGAACGATGCCAATATTAACCACGCTTTCATTTATAGCAATAATATATCGTAAACCCTAGTTAGATCTCGGAAAAATATATCCTTATAAAACTAGATCTTATTTATTCTTAGCTTATAACCATACTCAATCATTTGGTTATATGTAGTTTTTGTTTGTTTAAGGTTAAGAGATAGGCGTTTCTCTTCATTCTTTTGCAAATAAAAAAAACCTCTATTATCTAGGTTCTTTTCAATAGTTACATATTCCTTACCTTTATTTAGAATCCAAGGCTCTTTTTGGAAATTCTCATCTCCAATTTGATAATCCCATGGAAAAATACTATTAGTTTGATTTTGAAGTGACAAATTGAATATTTAACCTTTATTATTTTTACTCTACTACTTATTGAGGTCTGTAAAGAGAATCTATAGAGACAGTTTTATATTTCTGTCTGAATCATTCACGTTTTGTTTTTTTTAGACAAAAAAATAGACCCTTGCGAGCCTAGGTGATGGGGATTCCTATCATGACAAATTAAACAGAAACAAACAACCCCATCAATAGTTAAAATTTATCACATGCAAACACCATATATAGTGCTATAATTTTTTACAAAGGTGGGTGATGGGGATTATCAAGCTTTTTAATCGGACGTATCTTACGTCCTTTTTTTTTAATTATATGAAATTTAATTCTAAAACTTTAAGCTTGATACTTAACGTAGCTTTCTGTATTTTGATATTTACTATTTAGTTAGCTCTCTAATTTTTCTCCATCTGATCCACGTTGTCTTGTTTATGAAGATTAATGATCCTTTTTAATTGGCACACCAATATCATTGCTATTAATTAATTAGAGACTTTTTTATTTAATGCCATTAGACGTATTTCTTATGAATATGTGTGTTGTGGTAATTGGTTTATTAGTCAGAAGAGAGATCAAACTTAAGAAGGCTAGATAGATTATGAAAACACAAATTTTTAAAGAGCATTACATTCCAAATGTCCGTGCTATTACTTTATTACTAATGATTCTTCTATGTCTGTGGTTGCCGTTAGCACTTAGATTCTTCGTAATAATCTAGTCAAACAAATTAGATATGAAACTTAATTCCCAAACCATTAGCTTGTTCTTAAACATAGCTGTCTGTATTTTGATATTTGTTATTTAGTGTTTGCTTTTGTTTATCCAACGTTTTCTTAGAAATAAGCCATAAATCTTTTGACCTATCGCTCCATAGATACCTAGGACAATTAGAAATATCGAGACTGGAATCACAGAACGAAGGCTAATTATTATTGTTATCTCTTAAATGATTTGAATATGGAATGAGTAATTAACACATTGTATTTTCTATATATTTCATACTATGTTCAATAGAAGTTTTGAAGGAAGATGATTGAAAAAAATATAGATAATGAATCAGCCAAAAAAGATAAGTTACTTAAACTAAGTTTAAGAGAAATACGTTTAGAAGCCAAAAAATTATCACTTGACTTATATAGTCGTAAAACTAAAAAAGAATTGGTCGAATTACTTTTGAAAGACCAAAAGAAATTGTTGATTGTAAACAAATCTAATGATGATGTCGTTGCAGAAGAAGATAGGCTAGCTATAGAGAAAGCTAAAGAAGAAGAGAGGATTGCTTTTTTGAAGAAGTTGCAACTGATTACGATAGAGAAAACTAATGCTAAAGAAAAAGAATATATAATCTCAAACAAAAACAAAAATTTGAAAACATTATTATCTAAGTCATTTCCCAATAAAAAAATAACCGTAACAGATAATAAAGATGGATCTCAAACAATTCTTATTAACTAAGAACAGTTGTATTTACACTATATAAAACCTCTATATTTCTGCCTATAAAACTGATTTAGAACCATTGGTATGACTGGATTCTGAGTGTTGCCATACCCAGTAAAATATGCTATAATATTGGTATCGGAAACGAAGTCTAAGGAGAACGTGCTAAGGCACAAAATGAGACACAATCCCGATGAAATATTAGAAGAATAATCAATAATTTTAGACCATATTTTCACACTCACACCCATTACGCACGCCCTAAGAAGGTACTAAAAACGTTTGAGTTTTCCGTTTAATTAACTCACTCAGAAACACTTAATTTTTAATCCACTTTATGACCACTATTGCAATTTCAGAGACAACTAAAGAAAGCCCATGGATGACATTGAATCAAGTAGCAAAATATTTTTCAGTAAGCGAAAGAACTATTTCAAGAATGATTGATCATATGAGTTATGGCATTCATTATGTAAAAGCCAATCCATATAAAAAAAGAAGCAAATTTATTTTCCATATTGTTCATCTTGAAAGACTTTGGAAGACTCCAGTTCCTTCGTGTAGACAAAAATAAATCAGCATAACTACGCATATACAACATAAATTAGATTGACTAATATTTTATTAATCGAATGGAGGAATCAGAAATGATTGATAGTCCACCAGAGAATTTAATTAGATTGGTTTAAGCAGCCAGCCTATTAGAAAAAAATTACTAGCAATTAAAATAAGTGAATGAGATTGATTCTTTGAGGATTGGAGTCAATCTCTTTTTTTATCTAATTGATTAATCCAGATAATCTTTAAATTTAATATTTGACATTGCCTTTTTTCTTATTGCTTCACTACTGATCCATCGTTGGTAATGCTTTATATGTGTAGATAAATCATGACCCATTGCCATCGCAGCTTCTCCGTTAGAAACACCTGACCATCTTTTATCTGTTGCAACTGTAATAGCCCATGTATGTCTTAAGTCATATGGTTTTATATCTCTTGGTTTATCTTCCTTATTAATTACACCCTTTGCATCTGGTATGCGACATCTAAATTTAGGAAGTTTTGTTCTTAATTGTTCTGTAATCCAATTACCTAAATAACTGTTATTGTCGCAGACTCCTCGATCATTTGGATCTTCTCCTGTCCATGTTTTCGTCTTATCAAACGCAGAGACTATATTCATTTTTGCTTTCTTACGAAGTAGGTCTTGATTAGTTCTGAAGTCCTCTTTTAATTTGTACTTCTTTATCCATTCAGGAAATATAGGAAAAGTCCAATGCTCAAATTTAGATTTAGTCCTCCATTCTCCAGCTACATATACCCAACCAAATTCAGTTGAGCTTTCTTTATCTTCTGAAGTGATTTCTTTTATGTGATGTAGTTCATGATTTCTCAATCCATAATTCATCATCATTACTAGACACCATGTTTGTAATGGGAAATCTTTTTTAATCCTGTCGAAGTATTTCTCTGCTTCTTCTCTTGTTGGTATTCCTCTAATATCTCCTATGTCTGAGTTTGAAATGTATCTTGTTTTCTTTCCTTTTGATTGATTATGTAATGTCCTTTGTTCTAATAGATTTTCACGCTTTAACCAATCAGGTTCTTTCCCGTCTTGTTCTTTGAGTGCTTGACGTATTTGTTCAAGACCATCAAGGTTATTTAGAAATCCTCTTTGGTCAATCATATGGTATTTTTTTAACCATTTAATAATTGCATGCCAATCAAAAGAGGGTTTATCAGCACTGACTTTATTAATGGTTGCTCTAACGTTCTTAGCACTAGAACCTTTCATAGTTTGTTCTATATATTTATAGGTTATTTTCTTTATCTCATCCCATGTTTGTGTAACATCATCAATTATTTGAAGCGGTTCATTATTTTTTACTTTTTCTATTAAATTTTTTAAATCTTGATCACTTGGTAAATTTGAATCACCTATATAATTTAGAAGTTTAAAAGCACATTGACAATCCTCGTAAACCTCGTGCTGAAGGGGGTTAAGAGAGAAACGTTTTTTTCTGTCTACCTTAGAATATATGAAAATAAATGGTCTTGTAGGGTACTTATAAAATCTATATTTACTACTGATTTCTTCAGCATTTATCTTAATTCTGTCAAAATGACTTAACTTCATTCCCAACCTTACTATTAAACCTTTATTGAAACTCGTGTTATAGATTTAATCCTAGAATACTTTTTAAAATTTATTCGTCAATTTTTTTGTTACACATGATGTTACACAAAGGGCGTTTTTAGGGCGTTTTGAGGGATATTTTGTCGTTTCCTGCCGTTTCCTAAAATATTTATCAAGGATTTTTGAATCGCTGAAACCTACTGTAGTCGCTAAAAAAGCAGCCGAAAAGCTGCTTTTAAATGGTGGCGGGGGGGAGATTTGAACTTCCGACCTTCGGGTTATGAGCCCGACGAGCTACCAGACTGCTCTACCCCGCGACATATACATAGCATACATCTGAAAGGGTTATTTTTTCCTATTTTTTAGGATTCTTGGAATTTTACTTTACCTTTAACTTCAAGTCGCACTCCTTCAGGAAAATTAAACACCTTTTCTTCGATGTCTTGAATTCTTAAGTCAGATATCCACTCTAACTGTTTTAATAAGTGAAGACTAACAGCATGCTTTGCTCTTTTTGAACCGTCTTCTACTTTTAAAGCTAAACCTATACCTTCATTTACTTTACATAGACACTGTATTCCCTCAGCTCCACCTTTACCTATAACGTTCCCATGAGAAGCTTTAATTATTTCTGAATCAAATTTATTATTATCACCTATCATTATTGGGTTTATTGTCATAGCTCTACTGATTTGCTCTAACTCAGCATTTTCGGAACTGCTAAGAAGTGAATATAACCTCGACATTTCTAATAGTTTTAAATAAAGAGTGGGCGCACCACAATCATCACGTTCTGCGTTTATTTCAGATGACGGGATTTGAAGCAATTCAGAAACAATTCTGAATATTTCTATTTGAAGAGGATGATCCCCTTTTAAGTAACTATCTAATTGCCAATTCATTTTTTTGCATGTAGCTAAAAAAGCAGCATGTTTCCCCGAACAATTATGTTCTAATGGACTTGTCTTTGATTTTGGACACTTAAGATTATTAATATCAATGTCATATTCCCATAAAATTTTGAATGCTTCCCTTGAATGAAGTTTTGATCCACTATGTGACCCGCATGCTAAAGCAATTGATTTTGATTCATTATTGAATTTTGATGAGGCTCCACTACTAACGAAAGGTATTGCTTGAAAAGGTTTTAGTGCGGACCTTATGAAACTTTTATATTCTGGATTTCCTGCGCACATTAGAACCCTCCCTTTTTTATCAGTAATAACAGCATGAATCTTGTGGATCGACTCAATATTTGATCCTCTCATTAAGGTTGCTTGTAAGGGAGGATTGTTAGAAGTGTAGAGGTTTTTGAAATTAGAACTCATTTAGAAATTGTTGTATTGAAAAATCAAAATACCAGACAAAGCTAAGACTGAAATAATAGAAAAAATTTGAATTAAATTTTTTAAAATAGGTTTTACCTCGATTGAGGCAATAAGTGATTCTT
>OZSS01001547.1_pt1 | contig 10578 bp, 9 predicted proteins | sample 1779911 | NCBI WGS metagenome assembly OZSS01 (sample SAMEA2603589, study PRJEB24840) | metagenome | biome: Water; feature: Photic zone; material: Seawater sample | place: Mediterranean Sea | collected 2013-11-12 | depth 10 m | reverse complement strand
ATGCAATTGTAAAAGTATTGACTAAAAGTTCAAAGAAGAAGAGTGTGAGTGACTTAGAGATAAAAAATGCAATATCAAATATAGTAATTGTAGATTAAATACCTGCTTTTTGCCCAAGAACAATATCCATAGGCTCACCACTTCTAGCATGACTCAATGCTTTTCCAATAATCATGCGTGTTGCTTGATGGTTGATAGTCATGATTGAATCTAAACCACCCGGCGCTGTAAGAATTTGCTCTACCGTATTTTGTCCCAGGTTAACTAAATCTTTAATTGGTTTCAAAGCGCTTGGACAGACGGAATCGGTCAATGCAGCAATAACATTTGGTGCACGAGCACGTAACGTTACAATTGCGTCAATCATCTCTTGCATTCGTGCAGCAGCTTTTGTTGGTGTATAGACTTCGGTCGTGAACAACAATTTATCCAATGGGATACCTTCTGCTTTCTTGTAACGACTAAATGGGTCCGCATCAAACTTGAACGAGTCTGGGAGTCCGGCCATGATGTAATCCCCTGGTCGAATTTCGCGTTTTCCAGTATTGATGATGGTGTTCAAACCAGAGACGGTTCCGACAAATCCTTGGCTCATGTCTTGGTAGGAGTTCTTCTTCGAATCAAAACCAGTCACTGCAATACCAACATAGGTCAATCTATCCAAGATCATAAACTTAGCTAATTTTCTGGCTGCATCGGAAACTGCTGCATCAGTGCTTTGTAGCGCAAGTTGCAATGCCGCTGGTAAGCCATCGCCAAGTGTGTTTGCAAAGGAAAAGCAATGGAGTTGGCCATCGCGGTATGCCCTGCTTTGGTCAATTGCCATTAAAATTTCTCCTTCCATGACGTCGTAACTTTCTTCATGGATAGGCGCAGAGTACATGCCTTGCGTACTACCGCGGGATTGCCGGCTTCTTTGCTTCCTGTTCATATCGTACTGTAAGTTGATATCGTAGGAAGTAATTCGTGCCAGCATCTTGACACGTTTTCTGCGTCTGCGAGGAGGTTGGGTGCTGGAGTGTACATTTTGAGTTGCCATGTCGTTAAAATATTAAATAAGATATGTATAGGTTATATACGTAAATTTTTGCTCTAACTTAAATTTTACATACCAATATGTGTCGCTAACTCTAACATTGGTAAACAAGCCATTTGCGTGTGTTCGCGGAAGGCGCGCTTTTGATAGTGCTCGTCCGGTTTCTTTGAGATGGCAGACAAGACTTTACCAACATGAATATGCTCTTGCGGTAATCCATTTGCATCTCTTAATTGTGGGCGCCTTCTTGCAACCAAAGACCTTCTCGAAGCGCGGATTTGCCATACCATGTTGCTTTCCTCGCATTGTGGAATGATAGGCATCGTCGTGCCATCTGGTAATTTGAAGGTATCGTTATCGATTGGCACACGTTTCAAGGTTAAATACAAATCATCCCCTTTGCCTACACGGTCGCGGGCCTCGCTGCGACTGTATTTTGAACTAATTCGTGTCGTCCACAAATTAAAAACACGGCATCGTCCACGTACCGTGACATTGAACAATTTCTGGTAACGACTGTTTATGTCCATGTCATTTTTAATGATTCCAATAAATGCCCATTTTTTCTTAAAGTCTTCGATGAAAGATTCTAACTTTTCATCCTCGCTAAGGTTTGGGTCAGGGTCAGGGTACGGTATCAATGCCTTGTTCAAGTTGTATCGTTTGACCATGTTGTCAATAAAAGCTTGATCGCATGACCCAAGAGTCAAGTAGTAGTTTAACACTGGGATTGATGCAAGGAGATTGTGCGACACGTGGCGGCCGGTCAAGGTGCCACGTTTGTCAGCAGTGTCGCGATTTTGGCGACATACAAACAGAGGCATGCCTTCCGTGTAGGCAGTTTGCCAATTTCGAGAAAATGCACCGCAAAACATTGGGTAGTTTGCCGTCGAATTCACTGCTGGATGAAAAACCGCAGTCTGATGGCTGGCATTGTAAGGCGGGGCCAAGCTGTTGCCTTCGCTGTGGCTATGATGTTTTTTTAGGGCTGGCCAATCGGAAAAACCTGCCGATGGTTTAGGACGCATAAGTTCAGATACACTAGTCATTTTTCTTTAGTTTTCCAGCACAGTTACTATTATAGTATAATTTTAAAAGTTTGAAAACTCTTGTGGTTTCGACACCGATTGGTTGTTGGCGTCTTCTGCGAGGTAATGACTTGTGTAGTAGCGGATTAAATCTAATTTCGTTTTTGATAAAATGTTCCACTGCTTCATGTATCCCATATTCAGCTTCTTCGCCCCATTCGTCGTGTTTTCGGTGACAATCCCATTTTTCTTTAAAAATTCTTGTGCATCGTTCAAAAACGTGATGTCCTCTTTCAACATGCGTTTCGGGTTCATGTCGTGAAACATGAAATGTTGCTTAAAATCCTTTGCAGTCAAAAAAGGCATGTTTAGGTCAGGATTGTGGCGCTGACTCGGCGCCCGGATCGTCTCTTGAAAATAGCGCGCCATGATGCTGTATATTGCATTGTCGGATACCTTGCCAATCATTTCATTATCGATTTTACGAAGCTCGTCCAAGATCGAGGTTCCATTTTCTCCCAAGTTGGACTTCGTGCACAACACGCATTCGCAGGCATCAAACGGTTCTTCAAAAATGCTCTCGTTGATTTGGATGTTTCTATCATTTTGAAAGTTTAATTCCTGAAATTCTTCGTCGTTGTAGTTCATTTTTTACTGTCTAGTCCATACATATATAGGCTTCTTCGAAGTGACTTTAGAATGGACATCCCAAGCACCGATGCACACCGAGATTACATCTCGTGCCTGAAGCACTACTACCTGCAAAACTTGGAAGCAATTAAGTCGAGTGTGCCGAAGCCAAATCTGGAAGCCGAGGAAGCAGCGCTGAGCGAACACTTTGCCTTGGAATTTCGGACACTGAAGGATATTGTGAACGAAGATTACTTTGAGTGGAACCATGCTATTTTTTGTAGCATCCTCTACTTTAGTTATCAAGAACAGATGCATTACGAAGTGGAGGAAGAATTTATGCAAAAATATCATCTCATGAAGGTAAACGACAACTTGGCCGATATGATACTGTTGATGCACCATATCGACCAGAAGTGGAGCTGCATCGACTTGTCGGAACTACCGAAATTCCAGTCTTATATCAAACAAGTCCATCGGACGTTGGCCAAGTACGTTGGTTACGCAGACGATTTACCGAGGTTCAATCGTTGGAATCTGATCCACTACCTGAAACCGAAGTTTTTCCGGCTTTCCACTGACGGCTTGATGTACATCACTTGCCGTGCTGCTTATCACTTGCGTTACCTTCGTGTCGGTGCTTTGATGCTACATCACTTGGAAGCACCCGAGCCAATAGATGACCTTGAAATCAAAAAGCTAAGGCAGTGGTGCAAAGGCCAAGAAACTTATTTTTCAATTCGCAAGTTTCGGATGCGGATGTCGGATATTTTATGGAATTTCTTCAACGATGAGCCAAGTCGCTGTTACTACACCTACACGCGCAGCGGGGAAATACCAACGGTGTTGGCACATGTGACACAAAGTTATCCGAGTGCTTGGATCAGTTCCCTGCAACATGAGCTCCTTTACGAGAAGCCAGCCGAACTGATTGATCACAATAATACGCACATACAAAACGCAGTACTGATTGCATTGTTTGAAGCGCATTTTAAAACACATTACAACATCGCGTGGAGCCGCTATTGTATGTGTATGGAAGATGACATATTAAAGATGTACAAAAAATTATTAACTGTAGAACATCCGATGATATTGAAAGTATGGGGTAAATTTTATGTCATGTGGCAAAGTAAACTAGTGTTCATGGACAGGTTTGAAAAGGCTATCATTTACTGGTTGAAATTGCTAAAAGAACATCGCAATGCCTGCTTGTTTTCAAACGTAAACTTGTCCAATACCATAAACAGGGTTTTACCAGAGACAATCGTGGCAGAAGAATCGAACGATGATATATTTGAGATAAGTTTATGACGAGATATTCGGAACAAAGTGTAATAATATATATTATTGGGGTTGCTTCAAAAAAATGAGCTCGGAAGAGGAGGAAACGATTGAACAGTACCTTAAAAAACGAGATGAAACCATCGAAATATGGGACAAGCTTCTCGATGACCCATTTTGTGAATACCATGGTCTTGATCATACGAGTGCCATTGATATTTTGGTAGCATACGATAAAAATAGGATACCGGTTGGGTACTACAGTATCGAGGAGTACGAAGCATACGACGCTATCGCTGAAACACTTTGGCAACATAGTTTAATTAAAATAAGTTTTAAACGGCTACTCTACAGCATCGTATGCCTACAGGAATACTTTTACCCCCCGATTCAAAATGCTGAAGGCGAGCGTAGCATCATATATCAAGAATGGTAAAAACTCCAATGATTTTTGTTGATAGGTGACTGGAAACTGGTTTACCAATTGGAAAACTTCGTAAAATACCAAACGGAGGTAGCTCAACCAAGCATATTTTGGTTGATTTTCTATTAACATATAATAATCATCTTCAATATCTATTGCAGGTGTGTTTTCAAATAAATTTTCCGCGAACTCTCGTAAACCAAATGGCAAGTCCCGAATATTTAAGTCTTGGAAAAATGTTTTGTAATCCCTTGCATATTTTTGCTTATCCATTCGAATGCTAGCATACAAGTATGCGATGCAATTTGATAAAATAATGTCCCGCTCCTGTGAGTTTAATGTTTGCATAAATTCAATATCATTGCATTTATTTGGCGCCTTGTTCCCAGCTGCTGAAAACCTCGACAACTCCTCAGTCAGACTGTCTTTTTCAAAATCTTCGGAATATTCATCCTCCGTCTCGGTATCAGCATTGTCTCTTTGTTGTATTTCAGGGCGAGTTAACTTGTCTATCTTCGTTGTAGTGTTTGGTAAAACGTATCGCTCCTTGTCATCGACGTTTACTACCAATAGTTTCCCGCTTCTCCGAAGAACTGTGGCTACCTCGCCATCGTCCAAACGGACAGTATCCCCTATATTTATTTGATCCTTTCTGACAGCAACCTTACAGGGTATTTCCTCGGCCTTCGGCTCCGGTACATACTTTGGCGGCTCATTGTGTCTTTCTTCAATAGCCAACATCATCTGCTTCATAGCATTTACCAAGTCTTGCCGTATTTCGTTGTTCTGCTGCAACATGGTTGCGTTCAATTGCTCTTGTTTTTTCATGTTACGACTAATTATGTCTCCTAATTGATTGATACCAACCATTTGCGTCTCTTGAAACTTTTGTAAAAATTCTTCATCTAAATCTGCATCCGATGCCCCCGATGGCATTGGATTGATGTGGTTCTCAGACAGAAGAAACAAAGTGACCAACATGTGTCGCAATAACCCAATTTTGTTAAAAATAATACTACTGCTTTTGTAAAGTTCCAATAATTTGGCACTAAAAAACAATTGCTCTTTGTCCACACTTTCTAAAATAACGTTCTTTCCTTCATTTACCGTTAAATATGCATTTGCTATTGTCGTTGCCAACGCATCTCCTTGCGATGTGATGTTCATTGTCACCGCATCCCCGCGTTCCTGAACCGAAATACCGACGTATTTATTTTGCCATATATTCTTTAGATAAGATAATTTATAATCCTTATCATACACAAAGCTATCCATCCTATGAAACAATCTTTCCAAAACTTATATAGACAAAATCGCAGCATCTACTATGCTGTTCACATTTGTTCCACGTTATTTCTTGTCCCGCTCGGCTTCAATTTTTTGCTGCCAACCTACGGCAGAAAGTGCTACAATCCTTTCCTAACCGTTGCCGTTCTTCTCTACTGGGTCGTCTTCTTGGAGCTGACGCTGGAGGGCTACTACAAAGCTCGCGATGCACTGCTTGTCCTGTTTTCTATTTACTATGTCCTGAACTTTGTATATATGTTTTGTTTCATAGATGAAAGCTTTGATGAAGTGAAGAAATGCAAGGATCCAGTAAAAAAAAAGATACAGGAAGTCATACAAAAGCGAAAGCAGGACGGAAGCCAACTGGTGTTTCGAGTTTAAAGCCCAAATTGACCATCCAGAATGTCGTCTCGACTTTTTTCTTAGGAAGAACAAAATTAGATTTGAAAAGAATATGCAGCCGAGCCCGATACCTTGAATTCAATCCTCACAAATTTGCAGCGGCCACCGTGCGCCTGAAATCACCACGGTGCACGGCTTTAATCTTCGGCTCCGGTAATATGGTCTGTACCGGCGGGAAATGCGAGTCTGATTCAAGGTTTGCATGCAGGCAGTGCGTCAATATTTTGCAGCGCTCCGGTCTAAAAGTCGGCTTTTCCAATTTCAAAATTCAAAACATCGTTGGCAGCACCGGCTTGGAAAAGCCAATTGATCTGATTCAATTACAAAAAGATTTTGGTCCTTATGTCTCTTACGAACCAGAGCTGTTTCCAGGTCTGATTTTTCGATTAAGAAAACCAAAAATTGTCTTCTTATTGTTTCGATCTGGGAGACTTGTCGTGACCGGAGCCAAGACGGAGGAGCAGATCCATCGCTATTGGAACGGGTTCTATGAAGTCGTTTTGAAAAAGTATATGGATGAGGCAGATGATTTAAGATGCTCATCGGAATACAGGATACGAAATAATACAAAGGATTACAATACATCTTTTTTTTACGACGCGTTGAGTTAAATTACTTTATAAATATCACTCTGGTTTAAGGTATCAATTTTAATTATGTCAAATATCCTATCTTCACCAACTTCATATGGTTTTCTATATAAGTTCTTAGCTCCTACTTTATCCAATAAATCTGCCACCGTTGCATCTCGATCCAAAACCACCGATTTTTCTGCCTCGTCGTCATTTATAAAGTATTTAATTTCAATCGTTAGTTTTTTATCTCCATCCCATTTGTGCTTTCGTCGTTCGTAATACATGTTCGTATCAAAGCGCTCGATGAAAAATTCACCAATATCATTAATCCGCAACCCTTTGTGCTTGATATTGATATTGCCTCCTTTTAGGTTCATAATATCATCATTTAGCGCTTCGCAGAGTTCCCTAGGCCACACCTTTTCTGGAATATTATCACTAGGCGTAAAGCTAGTTTGCAATGCAGAGTGGTCCATCCCGGTGCAGCCGTGCAAAAATTTAGCGGAGAAACGAGGATTCCTGCGACCGCTTGGTAAAGTTGCATAAGGGCTTTTACCGCAACAATCCCAACAGCCTTCTGGCCACCATTTTCCAGGCCCGTATCGATTCAAGGGACCACAATGAAATTTGCAGGCGTGCACTCCCATGTTATCAACTTCGGCGTAGCGAACACCACATGTTTTGCACAAACGTTTCCACTTGAGGTACGACATTTTTAATTGTCCTCCTCTGTATCTAATATAGGCACTTTGTAATACCACGTTTCGGGAGCTTTGCAACCCTCCAGAATAGCACCAGTTTTGAGGACCAACCGTTGCGTCAAATCGCAATAGTATTCGGTATTTTCATGGACGAGGTAGAGGTAAAAGGCATTCTTATATTCTTTATCATAGTAATCGACTTGTCCTAAGTGAGCCAAACTGCCGCCGCAACGATCATATAATACTTTGTTGTCTTCATCGTAAGACCAATCATACTGTTTCCAGTTGTCTAGTCGAAATTGTTCTTCTCGAAGAACATTCATAAATTGAGTCTGTATTTTGTCATTCAATTCACTCCAATCCCTTTCATACGAAAGAAGATAAATTGGTTCTGCGTGACAGCTTAAGAATAAAACAAATAAACAATATATAAATTTCATTTTATTATTACACTCAGTTCTACTTATAGTCTTACCTTGCAGTTATTATTTGGATGATTTAAGATATAATAGTAATTAAGCCAATAAGTATAGGAACAATCGTACGTGCACTCGGCGAATTCTATACAATATGTATAAACATAATTAACACAACAAGGATACGTACAACTTCTTTGTTTCCTTTGCTGGTTGTAAGGACGTACATGATTACAATCTCCGTCATGCGTCCACAGGTTTTGACTGTAATCAAAATTTCCACCGCCATAATCCGTGAAGCATTTACATTCGCTATCCCATGCCGGTGCTCCTACATCCCCGTGATTATGTTTTGTTGTAAACCTTTGAGTGGCACCACCTGACACTTTCGTATACTCTACATCTAGTATAGACGTACATGACGTCGCACCATAACCTTCTTGATATTGACCGTTTGGACAACGCGCACATTGTAGCGCAAGAGTTCCACTTGATCTAAACCGGCCAGGACCACAATCTTCGCAACCTTTCCCAGCGTTAGCCTGTTGTCGTCCAGCGGCGCAAAATTTACAAGCAGTTTTTCCACTTTGATCTTGGTACTTTCCAGGTTCACAGCCTATGCAACTAGTTTGTTTGTTTTCGTTTTGATACTGTCCAGCGGCACAGCTTGTGCAGGAGATTGCGTCGTTAGTAAATTTTCCAGTACCGCAATCACTGCAAGCCGTTGCACCGGCAGCGGAAATTGAACCGGCAGCACAAGCTGTGCAAGTGCTACTAGAGGTCGCGCCAGAAGCTGACGATTTCTTCCCTGCTGCACAACGTGTACAGTCCTCCTCCTCATCATGCAATTCCGCGACTTGGTCATCACTTAAATATCTACCTCCTGGACAGTTTTTGCATGTCGTTATACCATTTTGATCTTGGTACTTTCCAGCGCCACAAACCGGGCAAGCAGCATTTTCTGAAGCTGCACCGGTGCCAACCACTTCACTGCGCCCCAATGAACATTGTATACATGAACTGGATTGCCTGTTTTCTTGATATTTACCTTGAAGACAAGATTGACATAAATTACCAGTTTCATCGTTAGAATATTTCCCAGCATCACATTCAGTACATGAACTTGCACCAAGACTACTTTCTTTCCCAGCTTCACACGACGTGCATTCCACACGAGCTAGTTGTCCAGATGCAAATTTACCAGCAGCACAAGGTGTGCATCCTGTCGCTGGACTTGTTGCAACGTATTTTCCATCTCCGCAATACTTGCAGTTTGCATCACTGCTTCCAAACTCATCCATATACGTTCCATCTGGACAGATACTTTGAGCCGTGTTGCCACTCCCTACGACGTAGTAGCCAAGATCAGCCAGAACACAGTCAGGGGAATATTGCAATGGACGATATTTCCCTGCCACACAAGCTGTGCACGTAGTAGAGCCACTAGTTGAGTATTTACCAGCATCGCAATTCTTACAGAAAGTTGACCCTGAATTGCTCTCAAACAATCCAACGCTACAATCAATACAACTAGTTAAACCAGAACCAGAAAATCCGTTGATTCCATAACCAACAGTTTGTCCCTGTCTCGTGCTTTTCCCTGGCTCACAATCCTTGCAACTTGCTTGTCCTTGATTATCTTGGTAACGACCTGCGCCACACGCAAGGCACCCTTGAGAAGCCGATGCCGTTTGGTACTTTCCTGTTTCACACGGTTTACAACCTGTAGTCGCTACCTCGTCTTGGTAGTATCCTGGCAAACAATCTTGACATGCTAAATCGTGATCTCCTTTAAAAGTACCAGCTAAGCAATCGACGCAAAAATTATTCAACATTTCTTTGCCAGCTTCACAAGCAATGCAAACACCTTCTTGTGGATTGCAATCAGTTAGCTTTACATTTCCCTGGGAATCTACTCCAGGATTCGATAAATCCGATTTACAGAGTTGGATCTCATTTGCTTCGCAACTATCTGACCACCTCGTTGCTCCTTCTAACGCTGTTGCCTTGTCCATCCGATTTTGCGATTGTAGTGGCCCACTGCGGCCAATCCAAGCACCAGTACCAGTCGGTTGCCCCTGTATTGGGTAACCATCTGCATCCAATTTTTCGGTTTGACAAGATGTTTCGCCGCGTAAATCTTGAAATTTACCTTCCTCACAAGCCTTGCAATCCGCTTGCCCAGTCTCATCTTGAAAGCGGCCTTGCTCGCAGATCGTGCAACTCTGCAAGAACCCCTGCGACGAGATCTGTGCCTTGGAGCTGTAGCGGCCAGTCGGGCAGGGCAAGCAGCCGTGGTCCGTCGAGTAGTGCCCCGGAAAGCAGGTGCCACACGTGTCGGCACCGACATCGTACTGAATCGAGCCGAGCATGTAGGTTTTGTAGTCATCGTCTGGATAAATGCAAACCATATCTGTAGCACACGAATGACTTGTTGTAGCCATATTAAAATAAACATGACCCTCGTGTAAAAAGCATCCTGACGGATCTTCTGATGAACTGAATGTCCTGTCGCTATCTACACCGTATTCAGCATTGCTAGATGTTTTTCCAACTTGCCCAAACCCTTGACCACAGGAATCCTTAATATCTGTTGCCATCCATGTACTACCACAGTCGATTGCCCAATATGAACCTTTGTACCGATTTGCTGATACACTTTCTTTATAGTAAGTGCGTGTACCAATGGACCATACGCCTTTTAAGACCAAGGTTGGAACCCCAAATGTGTAACCGTTCTTACTTGCATAAGCTTGACATCCTTCAGCAGTGGAAATTTCCGACCACTCGTAAGC
>OZSS01001545.1_pt1 | contig 10600 bp, 9 predicted proteins | sample 1779911 | NCBI WGS metagenome assembly OZSS01 (sample SAMEA2603589, study PRJEB24840) | metagenome | biome: Water; feature: Photic zone; material: Seawater sample | place: Mediterranean Sea | collected 2013-11-12 | depth 10 m | reverse complement strand
AAGCTTGATGAAATTCCTGATGGTCTGCGCAATGAAATTATCTTCTCCTTGCGCAACAATACTAGCGCTGCCATTGATACTACTGGTCCAAAACCTGTCATTGTTGGTGCTAATCCAACTGAACAAGCCCTTCTTAGATACTTGGATGAGAATCTAAAGGAAAAAGACGATGTAGAACTCGTCCAAAATATCCCCTTCAAGAGCCTCTATAAATTTTCAGCCTCACAGGTAAAAGGTAAGAAGTCGGTCACGATGGTCAAAGGGGCTGCAGAAATTGTTCTGGCTAACTGTACAGCCTATGTAGACGAAAACGGAGAGCGCCAGCCTCTACCTTCGCATGAAAACTTGCTGAAAGAGATGAATAAAATGTCCGAGCGAGCCATGCGTTTGATTGGACTAGCAGTGACCGATGAGTCAATTGGTGAGGATCCTACCCTGCCTCAAAATCTTGCTTTAGTCAGTATCTTCGGGCTGAGAGACGAAATTCGTCAGGAAGCAAAAGTAGCTGTTCAAGAGGCACAAGCAGCAGGAATTCGGGTGGTCATGATCACAGGTGATGCCAAGAATACAGCGCGCGCAATCGCTAAAGAGATGGGAATTATCCAAGGGGATAATCCTGTTGTGACAACCTCCACAGAACTGGGAGAGATGTCTGACTCTCAGGTTCGTGACATGCTGCCTAATCTATGTGTAGTGGCGAGAGCACTACCCACCGATAAAAGTCGTCTTGTAAAAGCTGCCAAAGAACGAAATTGGGTTGTTGGAATGACGGGAGACGGCGTTAATGACGCACCCGCCGTAAAAAATGCGGATGTTGGGTTTGCCATGGGAAGTGGTACTGAAATGACAAAGGAGTCCAGTGATATTGTCATTTTGGATGATAATTTCTCATCACTGACTCGTGCTGTTCTTTATGGTAGGACTTTGCTCAAATCTATTCGAAAGTTTCTGATCTTTCAGCTTTCCGTAAACGTTGCAGCGATCTTGGTAGCTTTCTTTGGCCCCTTCTTTGGGGTGGACCTGCCGCTTACCATGACTCAAATGCTTTGGATTAACCTTGTCATGGATACTCTAGCTGCCATCGCATTTGCTGGAGAGGCTGCCTTAAGCCGTTACATGAAGGAACCACCAATCCCAAAAAATGCCCCACTGATCACTCCAGATATGTGGTCTGCGATTTTCACGAATGGGATTGCGATGGCTATCATGAGTTTGTTCTTCTTGACGAGTGATGGACTGAGTAGTTTCTTTGCCTGTGATGAAAGCCGCTGTGGATTACCAACAGATCCAGGCTACAATCCAGATGCTGTACTTTTGACAGCATTTTTTGCCTTCTTTGTGTTCATCAACAATTTCAATAAATTTAATTCACGTCCAGAGGGTACAGATCTTTTTGAGCATATTGGTGAGAACAAGAATTTCTTACGGGTCGTTGGCTTAATCTTTTTCCTCCAAGTTCTCTTCACTTACTTGGGAGGTGAGGTTTTACGAACGGTTGGTTTAGGCTTTGGCGAGTGGCTGATGGTTCTTATTCTGGCAGTCTTAATCATTCCGGTGGATCAAATTCGAAAAAGAATTCGGGATCGGATTATGGAAGCAATTGAAGCAAAAGGGCGCCAAGGCCACCGAGAAGGAATGCTGCGTGGCCAAGAACATGAGCGAGTTGAAATTGCTCGAAGGCTCGTAAATAGTGAAACCGGTATGAACATCGACGTTGTTGCCGCAGCAACCAAGATGAAACCCGAGGAAGTCGAGAGGTTGAAAGCCTAAACTCCAAAAATAGCTGCTTCTCCGGCCTGGCATGCACCAGGCTGGAAAGTCTACTAAAGCAAGCTGACATTTTTAATAATGTACTCCCACCGCTGATTCATCTTCCGTTACCAGAATCCCCACTTCCTTCCAGAAAGCCAGAGTTTTTATGATTATGCATTCAGACGATAAGGCATCATTGTTTACTCCAGTGCTGTTGTCTGGCTGCGTTATTCTAATGATTGGTTTTGCAATTAGGGCTAGTTTTGGGGTTTTTCAGGTCCCTATTGGCAGTGAGTTCCTTTGGCCTCGTTCTGAGTTTTCTCTGGCGATTGCGATTCAGAATCTTGCTTGGGGAATTGGCCAACCGCTCTTCAGTGTCATGGCAGAGAAGTGGGGAGACCGAAAAGCAATTGTACTTGGGGCCCTTTTGTACGCTGTAGGATTAGTTTTGAGTAGCTATGCCGTTACTCCAGAAGCGCTTCAAATACTGGATATCTTAGTTTGTTTTGGAATCGCTGGGACAGGTTTTGGGGTGATCTTGGCTGTTGTAGGGAGAAGTACGAATCCTGAGAATCGCTCTCTCGCGTTGGGAATTGCAACAGCAGCTGGATCAGCTGGCCAGATTGTTGGTCCTCCGATAGCTAGTTGGTTGCTTGGGATAATGCCTTGGTCCGAAGTTTTTCTGGTTTTTGCAGTTTCGATTCTTTTTGTCTTAGTTGTTCTGCCTTTTTTGCGATCAACCAACTTTGCAACTAAGCAAGAGTTGGAGGAGAGCCTAGTAGAAGTTTGTGGCAGAGCACTAAAGGATCCGAGCTACATTATGATTTTCTTGGGATTCTTTTCCTGTGGCTTTCAATTGGCTTTCATCACCGCACATTTTCCGGCTTTAGTGGAGGAAATGTGCACAGGGATTCCACAGGATAGCCTTTTACGGAGCATTGGAGTCTCAACAACATCGGCGTTGGGAGCATTTTCCATTGCTGTGATTGGCATGGCAAATCTTTTGGGAACCATAGCCGCTGGGGCACTCGGAAAATACTTTCCAAAGAAAAATTTGCTATCGTTGATTTATGTCGGTCGGACAATTGCGGCTGCAGTCTTCATCATGATGCCAATTACCTCGAACTCAGTTCTATTGTTTTCAGCTGTGATGGGAGCCTTATGGTTAGCCACTGTTCCACTAACCTCAGGATTGGTAGCCCATATTTATGGACTTAAGTACATGGGTACTTTATTTGGATTGGTTTTTTTCTCTCACCAACTGGGTGGTTTTTCAGGGGTATGGCTAGGTGGTTTGTTCTATGATGAATTCGGGTCTTACGATATAGTTTGGTGGGTTGGCGTAGGGGTCGGGGCTTTTTCTGCGATCGTCCATCTTCCAGTGAGAGAGCGGCCGCTACTCAACAGGGTAGCGGTGGGATGACGAATCAGATTACTAAGGATTTTTTGATAGCGGGATTGGCTAAAGCGGGAGTAGTAGAATCATTTGTAATTTATCAGGAAGGCATGGCGCGCCCGGGAGGATTCGAACCCCCGACCCTTTGATCCGAAGTCAAATGCTCTATCCAGCTGAGCTACAGGCGCCCATGGGGCGAGAGATGGGACTTGAACCCACGACCACTGGAATCACAATCCAGCGCTCTACCAGCTGAGCTACTCCCGCCATCAGCAAAGCAGATAAAAATACTTTGATTGCTGTCACTTGTCAACTTTGATTAAGGATTCTCTTTGGAGGCTTTAGCAAAAGATTTTTTAGAACTGAACGAGTTGAACAAGTTCTATTTGGAGGGTGGTGAGAAGCGGGAAGTTCTTCGAAATGTAAGTCTTAAAATTCAAGAAGGACAGATCGTGGCTTTGTTGGGAAGAAGTGGCTCTGGCAAATCAACTTTGCTCAACTTACTGGGCGGGATCGATGAGCCTTCCTCAGGAAGTATTAGGATAGCGAAGACTAGGTTGAATGAATTGGATGAGCACCAAAGAACTCTATTTCGTAGAAAAAATATTGGATTCGTTTTTCAGTCCTTCAATTTAATTCTAACATTGACCGTTGAAGAAAATCTTTTGCTCCCAATGGAATTAAATGGAGAATCTAGAAAAATTGCCAAAGCGAGAGTTGCTGAGTTGATGCAGGAGCTGGGTTTGGGAGATCGCTTGGAAAGCTTCCCTGATCGACTTTCTGGTGGGGAACAACAGAGGGTAGCGATTGCCCGCGCACTGATTCATGATCCTAATTTAGTATTGGCTGATGAGCCCACTGGCAATCTAGATCGACAAACTGGAGAACAAGCGTTGCGTTTATTTCGGGAACTCATTCGGAAAGCAGGCAAAACTATGATCGTAGCCACCCACAGCAGTGATGTGTTGGGAATAGCTGATAGGGTGATTTCTTTGGAAGAAGGAAAGCTCATTGAAAATGAAGCCTTCAATTAAGTTGGGGCGTCTATTGCTTGTGGTTTCGAGAAGTTGATAGCAATCTAATTCTTTTCTTCAAAAATTTCTCAATTATCGAATGTGCTGAACAAACAACTAAAGCAAATCCTTACAGGATTCTGAAGTTTTGACTCATCATACTGTTTGAAAGTTATGGATACAGTTTCAGATCAGGCTGCCGTAAAGGAATCACAAAAATCGTCTCTGCAGATTAGTTTCTATATTTTTCGCGCGTTAGCCTTTGCAGATCGTAACAGGTCAATCGCATCGTTGGTTGGAGTAGTCTTGCTCGTCACTCTTTGCGACATTCTTTTTGATGCGGTCCTCTTCGAACCATACAAGGGCGTCATTGCCTTCTTCAGTGGGAGTTTCCCAGAAGGGTTTGAGGGTGTTGATATGGGATTCAGTGCTGAGGTCTGGCAAGCCTTACTTGGGATGATCCTTGGAACTTTGATTCTCGTTATCTCGATTGCCTCACAAAGCATCCCTAAACTGATTGATCTTTACATGAAAGATCTACCCAGTTTGCTTTACGTTTGGTTTCTGATTGTTTCAGGGATGCACGCAATTCTCGTTAATCTTTACGCGGATATTGATCTAGTTCGTCCTGCCAGCCGGGTGTTTAACACTCACATTCTGCTGGTTCTTTCAGCTTTTTTTGCCTTTCCCTACATCTTCTACATTCTGCGGTATACCAAACCCAGCAACGTAATTAGCCGCATTTATGGGAATAATATTGATCAAATCCACGATCTGACAACGGAAAGAGCCCAGGCTCTAATAACAGTGCCCAACATACGTGAACAGTACCAAGTACAAATGTTCGAGGCTTTGAACCAGTTGGACGATATTTTGGAATATGTCTCTTTTAAGGAGTTGAAGGCGGATATCATTCACCAAATGAGTTTGACGATTCACGAATATGTTCGGGTCAAATCTCATATCGGTGATGAATTTTTTACTGTCATGCCCAAAGTACGAACCGACATTAGCTTTAAGACGATGATTGGTCAGTATGGGGACATGGAAAAAACAAAGACGTTTTATGAGCAGAAGCTGTTCCGCCTGCTCGGCAACGTTTACATACGGCAAATTGAAGATGGATCATTTGATTTGGCCTCATTGGTGGCGGCAGAGATGTCCGAAATTGGCCTGACAGCGATTGAATTGGAGGATGATCATTTGGTTGATGTGATCATCATTCGATTCAACACTCTTCTTCGATTTGCGATCAAGCATGCGATCAAGAACAACGAAGCTAGAAACCTTTATAACGTCGCGTTTCACTATGGGAACTTCGTAAATCACTTAGCAGATTATCAGCGGATTGATTACCTCAAACGCTGTTTTATGTACTTCAGAATTTACGGTATTGAAATTTTCAAACATGGGAAAAATAGCCCTGCCCTGTATTTCATCGTAGATGTCATCGCCACTGAAATGAAAAAGCTGTTGGAGAAGGTTTATAACGAGAAGTGGGATAGGGATTTACAGGCCCATCTACTCGGAGAAATCCTGCAGGTTGATAACCCGCCAGATGTCAATAAGGAGGATCTTGATCAAGGTGTACTGATAAATAACGGAGTGAGGATTCTGCAGATTGGATTGGCTCTTTTCTACGAGCGTCATAAGGAAGAGGAGTTTGTTGAACGAATTCTAAAGGACGTGATGGACGATGTTAACGTTCTTGGGGAAATTAATTTTAGTAAAGTGATAGAAATCTCATGTGGTCGATTGAAATTCGCAGGTCCCACCTTTTGGGAGGATACTGACCGCGGGAACCTCAACATTTATTACACACCAGATCAAAATTTAGTTGATAGCTTCAAGGTCAAACTATATGATCGCGCTCGTCTAAAATTGATCGAGACGGTCAGCAAAGAGTTTCGTCTGGAAGAAGAAGAGGCGCAATTGTTGTGGGAAATGTCCAGATTGATGGATGTTAAAGACTTCAAGGCCATTTCCAAGAGGTCTGAAATTTTTGAACAGGCAATTCAGAAATTGGGGCAACTGGACTATCAGAAGTTGGATCTCCTGGTCAAACTCAGGGAGAAGTTGAGGTTCACTTCTGAAAATCCAGATCTGGTGGTAAGCAATTCGCGACAGGTGGCTCCAGGGGTTCAGTTGACAGCCAGCTATAGATCACCAACAGATCAGCGCAATAATGAAGAGTTCAGTGCTCTTGTCCGGTTTAACTCGCCTAATTTCATTTACATTGAACCCAGTGACGCAAAACAACTTCCAGTAATAAATAAAGAGCAACCGCTGCCAATCACATTTCGTTTCACGACAAGCCGACATAAGCGTGTTTACCAGTTTACTTCACAGTTTGATCCATCAAAACCTCAGGAGCGCAACCTCTATCGAGTTTTGCAAACTGAGAAAGTGAAAATTATTGCAGAGGGCTAACTTTCTACCTTGTTGAGGAACTGTCATGTCTGACGCCAAAGCTGATCGCAAACAATATCAAATTACAGTCAACGGTAACCGATTTGCGATTGCAAGTCCCCATGGCGAAGAGCACATAAGGAAAGTGGAAAGCTTCTTAGAGCAACAAATTTCAACGATTCAGCAAAGCTCGAGCTCCATTTCCTCCAGTAATTTGTACTTGTTGGTAGCATTGAATCTGGCTGATCAGTTGATGAGACAGAAGCAACAACCTCAGTATGATGAAATGGAAAAAAATCTTCGTGATCTTTGCGAAAGACTTGATCAGGTTCTAGTCTAAGCTTGAATTCACTTGCCGACATGGGCTGTATTCGCTAGGATTCAGAATGGTCTAAAAATCACATTGCCTGTGATTTTTTGCCGAGAAGTCCTGCGGTTCTTGTGATGACAAACTTTTGTTGCCTTTTCATCACCACACGGAGATTGTCCCTGAGAACGGTGAGCACGCCTTTATTAAGGAAGCCTAAAATTCTTACACGCTTCTCCACCTATTCGGGCTAGGCATCAAAAGCCCATTTGCTCACACGGTTCTCGTGGGCTTCTCCCCTCCCTTCATTCCTACATTTGCTTCCTCATGGAAATGCTGCTTCAAGAATTTATGGAATGGTTGAAGCCGCAATCCTATTCAGACAGCAGCCTGAGAAACCACCACGATGACACTCAGCAGTTTCTGCAGTGGTATGCAGCCACCACAGAGGCAGGGGACCTTGGGAAGGTCAATCGCCCGCTTATGGAACAATACCGAGATCAGTTGCTTGATTTCATGCAACCTAGTTCGGTTTGCCGTCATCTTTCTTCCCTAAAACTATTTTTAAATTGTGCAGAGGGAAAAAATTGGATTCATGTCAACCCACTCCATCTTGTAAAGTTTCCTGAAATTCCTCCAAAGCCGCCAGAGCTCTTGAGTACAAAAGAGGTTGAAGATTTATTGGAGGCTCCTTCAGATGATCATTATCTTGGATTACGAGATCGAGCAATGTTGGAGTTGCTCTATTCAAGTGGCCTAAAAGTTCATGAATTATTGAATTTGGACACCTCAGATTTATTTTTGGATTTGGGTTTTCTGAAGGTGCGAGGTCGAAGAGAGAGAATGGTTCCAGTCACTACAATGGCAATTGAGGTACTGCAAAAATACCTCAAACAAGGTAGGCAGGATAGGCTACGTTACGACGAAGATTTGTGCTTATTTCCCAACAGAGACGGTGAGAGAATGACGAGAATTGGGTTTTGGTTCATGATTAAGAAGCACGCAAAACGAGCCGGAATTCAGAGCCGTATCAATGCACGTATCATCCGTCATTCGTTCGCAGCACATTTGTTAGAGAATGGGCTGGACTTAACGGATCTTGCTCAACTTTTTGGATACGTCAGCTTGGATGCAACTCTTCAATATGCCCATATCAACCGACCAGATTATGTTGAGGTTTATAGGCGATGTCACCCTGGAATCGTTGGAGTTGTGAATCGAGATCAGAATGGGGCGTAAGCGTGTCTTCGTCACAGGTATGGGGATATTCTGTCCACTTGGTGTTGAAATCAAAGAATTTTGGAATAATCTCTCCTACGGGAAATCTGGTGTCCGTGACATCACCAAATTTGATCCTAGCCCTTCTCTGACTAATGTCGCAGGAATCATCCACAATTATGCCCCAAAGATTTATTTTTCGCCTAGAGAACAACGATCTTGTGAAGCCTTTGTACAATACGGTTTGCTTGCAGCAAGAGAAGCAATAGCACAGTCTGAAATTACTGGTCCTGACCTAGCTAAATGTGCTGTTGTTGCTGGGACGGGAATTGGGGGAATTGTTTCCTACAAACCTGCTTACGACGCACTGTATCTTCCAGAGGCAAATCAGAAGATCAATGCCTTTACAATTCCCAAAATGATGAACAATGCGCTCTCAGCCCAGATTGCAATCGAACATGGTTGCAAAGGTCGGAATCTCACTGTAAATACTGCTTGTTCTTCTGGAGCAAATGCAATTGGAATTGGTGCGGAATGGCTCCAGGCAGGCCTTTTTGACACGGTGATTTGTGGAGGAGCTGAAGCACCTGTTACGTATGAATTACTTAGAACATGGGAGGCAATGGGGGTGCTCTCCAGGAGTAAGGATGCTCCAGAGCAGGTATGTAAGCCTTTTTCAAGGGATCGAGATGGTTTTGTGTTGAGTGAGGGAGCTGCTATGTTTGTTCTGGAGACAGAAGAGTCATGCAATCAAAGAAAAAAATCACCGATCGCTGAGCTGATTGGGTTTGCTTCGAGTTGTGATGCAGAAAGTTTAACAAGCCCGAACCTGGAGGGAGTGAGCCATGCGATTCAAAAGGCTCTGAATGATGCGGAGATATCTCCAATTGAGGTGGATTGTATAAATCTACACGGAACGGGTACGAAGTTGAATGATCAAACGGAAGGAGCAGCAATCAAGAAGATCTTTGGCGATCAAATTCCCTCTTGTACTGCAAACAAGTCGCAATTAGGACACAGTATGGGGGCTGCTTCTGCTATTGAAGCCGTTGTTTCTATACTCTCCATCCAGCATCAAATCGTGCCTCCAAGCTTAAACTGTCAACCTACTGACCCGGCATGTCATCTGCAGAATCTTTCTCCAGTTTCACGTAGACATAAAATTCAAAACGTGCTCTCAAATTCCTTTGCCTTTGGTGGCAGTAATGCCTGCCTAGTTTTTCGCTCATGCAACTGAGCGAAAAAAAAATCCGAGAAGTTTGCCTCAAGACAATTGCTAGAGAATTAGATCTCCCCCTGGAAGAGGTGAAGCTGGATTCAAATCTAAGAGATGATCTGGATTTGACATCTTTGGATGCGATGAATGTGATTATGGCCCTGGAAGACGAGTTTGGTCAGGAAGCCGACATCGCGCAGATCTTGGAACTACAGACTGTTCAGCAACTAGTAGACTATTTGTTGAGTCTTCTTCAACAACCGAAGTGATTGCCTGTATCATCTGAATAGAAATGGAGTCTTCATGAAAGGTGTGATTTTAGCGGCTGGATATGCAACGAGATTTTTACCAGCCTCTAAGACGATTCCAAAGGAAATGTTTCCTCTGATTGACCGGCCAGTGATAGATTTCATTGTTCAAGAGATGGTGGATTCTGGTATTGAAGACATCCTTTTGGTATCATCACGCAGAAAAAAGGTTTTAGAAGACTATTTTGATCGTGAAGTTGAGCTAGACTCAGCTTTTTCTAAAGCCAACTCCCTGGAAAAACTGGAGCTAATCAAGCCAACGAGCGCGAACATCTTCACATTGAGACAACAAGAGATGATGGGTACAGGCAATGCCCTGATGCTAGTGGAGCCCTTTGTCCAAGATGCTCCCTTTGTGGTGGCGTATCCGGATGACATCGTGATGGGGAATCCTCCGTTGACTCTACAATTGATTGAAGCTTACAAGGAAACAGGTAATACGATCCTAACTGTGGAAGCATTGCCCGAAGAAGACATCTCACGCTATGGAGTGATTGATCCTGTTAATGAAGGGGAAATCATGGAAGTCAGACAGATGGTGGAAAAGCCAGCTCCAGGGACTGAGCCCAGTAACTATGCGTCTTATGGTCGATACCTGTATACTCCAGAAATTTTTGATGCACTTCGTGCAACCGATAATACGCATGAGCATCAAGGTGAATTCACTCAAACGGAAGCTATTAACCAATTGGCTTCGAAAGGCAAGGTTTCAGCAGTGAAAATGAAAGGGTCACGTTACGACGTTGGGGAACCCTTGGGGTATCTGCTGTCCTCGCTTCAATTTGGTTTGCGGCAGGAGCGTTTTCGAGAAACGCTAATCTTGGAAATGGAGAGAATGCTGCAGCAGGACAAAAAATTGAGCGAATAGATTTGATTTCAGCGGAGGGTAGCTTGCTCCAAAAGAGCGTAGGCCTCGCAAGTATCTCTTTCAGGCATCGTTGAATCTGGAAACCACTGCTGGATTAGACATTCTTCTTCGCA
>OZSS01001544.1_pt1 | contig 10605 bp, 12 predicted proteins | sample 1779911 | NCBI WGS metagenome assembly OZSS01 (sample SAMEA2603589, study PRJEB24840) | metagenome | biome: Water; feature: Photic zone; material: Seawater sample | place: Mediterranean Sea | collected 2013-11-12 | depth 10 m | reverse complement strand
CTGGCCCCTAATCGTCTATTTGCGCCAAGGCAAACGCCAGCGCGAAGTCATAACCCGATGTGCCCAAGCCGGCGATTACCCCGACGGCCACATCACTCAAATACGAGTGATGACGGAACTCCTCCCGAGCATGGACGTTGGATATGTGCACCTCGATAAAAGGGATCGCCACGCCCAGCAAGGCATCGCGCAGTGCAATACTAGTATGCGTAAAGGCCCCAGGATTTATGAGAACAAAGTCCACCTGCATCAGCTTGGCCTGGTGAACCGCATCAACCAACTCGTGTTCAGCATTGCTTTGTATGCAGGTGATTTGCGCACCCATGGCATCGGCCGAGGCCACGAGACGCGTTTCGACATCTGCCAAAGTCTCGCTGCCATAAACAGAGGGTTCTCGTGTACCTAGGAGATTCAGATTGGGGCCGTTGAGCAGAAGAATGTGTTTTGCCATGTTATCGCCTCTTGGTTGCCCCTGTTGATCGCTTCTGGAAATGGCTTACTGTACTCGCTCGGCAGCGCCGCACTGATTTTTTGAATTTTAATTGCACGTTCGACGAACTTACAGAGAACTTGTAGAGTATTTCTGAGTTTACTCTGCCTTAAAGCGCCAAAACTTGCGCCAAATGTGCCTTTAAACGATCTGCCGAAACCTCGCCCTGGACTCTAAATTCGGCCAATTCACCGCCATCTTCGCTGAAAAAGACCAAACTAGGTGGACCAAACAGTCCGTACTGCTTCAACAAGGCTTGATCTTGAGCATCATTGGCAGTGACGTCCGCCCGTAACAGGGTAAATTGCGCCAGTTGCTCTGCAACGCCAGGTTCAGGAAACACAGATCGCTCCATTACCTTGCATGAGATACACCAATCTGCATACAAATCCAGTAAGACGGGCCCAGATGATGAAGCCATCAGCTGTTTGACATCAGTGACCGTTTTCACCGCTTCCCAGCGCACGGCCTCGGTCTGGCCTCCTTCAGAGAACCCTACGATACCGAGGCGATGCATGGGTTTGAGTGGATCAACGCTTCCAGCACTCGCGCCGATCAAGCAGGCCGTACCCCAGACGCTTAGGGTCAACCCAATCACTTGAGCGAAGCGCTGGCCCGAGGCTTTTGGCACAAATTCGAAAGCACCCAGATATACCCCTGCCGCGATCAACCAGACCGCCCAAAGAATCAGAGCCACGGAGCCTGGAACGAGCCGTTCGAGCAGCCAAATCGCCACACCCAACAACCCAAAACCGAATATGCCCTTTACCGTATCCATCCAAACACCGGCTCGCGGCAACCAGTGACCACCGCTGCCTCCTACCACCATCAATGGCACACCCATACCCAAGCCCAGAGCAAAAAGGGCAGATCCGCCGAGCACCGCATCTCCAGTATTTGAAAGGTAAATTAATGCACCCGCGAGCGGTGCGGAGATGCAGGGTGACACCACCAGACTCGACAATGATCCCATAACGAATACCGACGGATGGCGGCCACCCTTCTGTGCGGCACTACGTTCGTTGATCCACTGCTGCATTCCCTGGGGCAGTGCCAATTCGTAAAAGCCAAACATCGCTCCAGATAACAGCACAAACACGGCTGCGAAGACGCTGAGCACGATTGGACTTTGCAGGGTTGCCTGCAAGTTGAGCTCGGCACCAAACAGCCCCACCAGTAGGCCGACCAGCGCATAGGTCAATGCCATGCCCAACACATAGGCCAGTGACAGGGTAAACGCTCGCGACTTAGTCAGGCCCTCACCCTCGCCAACAATAATGGTGGACAATATAGGCACCATCGGAAAGACGCAGGGTGTAAACGCCAGTCCTATCCCCGCGATGAAAAACAGGCCTAAGGCAACCAAAAAGCTGCTGCCCTGCAGGACATCTGCCATGGCACGGTCGTCGCTGATGCTTTGCCCCGACATTGCCGAGTTCGCCGGTTTTTGAGCGACGGGCGACGTCGCGGCTGAGTTTGCAGTGAGCAGCGCATTTGCTGGCAGCAGCCCGCCTGCAGAGACGACGAATTTACGCACTTCAGGCGGCAAATTCTGCAGCGACGATAGCTACCGATAATGACAAGGCGGCGCTATATCTTGAGCCCGGTTTGGCCTTCGGTAGTGGTAGCCACCCAACTACGCGTATGTGTTTGGAGTGGCTTGCCCACCATGTCGCAGCCCAGCAAACTGTGCTGGATTTTGGCTGTGGATCGGGCATTTTGGCCATTGGTGCTGCGCTGCTGGGCGCTCGCGTAATCGCTGTAGATCATGACAATCAGGCAATTTTAGCAACGCAGGAAAACGCAGAATTCAATGGCGTCGGTAAGCACATTCAGACGCTGACGGTAGAAGAGTGGGCGCGTGACCGGAGTCCGCAGGCACCCGAGCAGTTCGACATTGTTGTTGCCAACATACTGGCCGCGCCCATCATCGAGTTGGCACCTACGTTTTTGCGTAGCCTTCGCCGAGGCGGCTCACTGGTACTTGCAGGGATCCTTGATCATCAAGCGGCTGACGTGATGAAGGCCTACCCTGACATTGCATTCGGCCCCGTGGTCGCGGAAGAAGAGTGGGTCTGTTTAACCGGAACACTGGCTTGAAAGCGCCGCTTTGATTAACGTAGGCGACGAAGAAAATCGTCTTAACAAAATCGTTGAGACAAATGTTGATGACGGGAGGACGCGATGATTGGATACGTAACGATTGGTGTGAGCGACATGGAAAAGGCCTGTGCATTCTATGACGGGCTTTTTGCTGAACTGGGGGGCAAACAGATGTTTGGCCAAGATCGCATCAAGTTTTATGGCACAGGGCCGGGACAGCCCATGGTGGCGATCTGCATTCCATATGATGAGCAGGCTCAGCATCCGGGCAACGGCAATATGCTTGCGCTGCCGGTGAAAAGAGACGATATCGCTCGTGTCTATGACAAGGCTATTGAACTTGGCGCGTCAGATGAAGGCGCGCCTGGTGAGCGACTGCCGATTTTCTATGGCGCCTATATCCGAGACCCAGACGGCAATAAGATCTGTTTTTACGAAATGACCCTTTAGATTAGCCCATAACAGGCTGCCCGATGTGGGTGGCCTGCTTGTTCGCGGGGATCTGCTACAGATTTGTCGCGTGAGGGTCTATGATTGCCCACCCGGAACGCGGGCACAATCTTCCACTTTTCAAGCCCTTAACCATTGCTATCACGATGTCTGTAGCCGAATTCTTAAACCGCCCCCTGCCTATTGCCTATGGGTATCAAACCCTGCGCAACCGTGTCGCGCTAGCGCCCATGGCTGGGATGACCGATGTGCCCTTTCGTACGCTGGCATGGCGATTTGGGGCGGGGCACATGGTCAGCGAGATGGTGACATCGAAGCCAGAACTTTGGGACACGGGGAAGAGTCGTGCCCGCCGTGTGCTGATTAGCGAAGTACGGCCACAGGCGGTACAGATTGCCGGCCATGACCCAGCCACTATGGCGGAGTCAGCGCGTCGTTTGACGGGCGAAGGTGTCGAGTGGGTCGATCTCAACTTTGGTTGTCCAGCCAAGAAGGTGTGCCGCAAGGCAGCCGGCTCAGCGCTGCTGGCTAACATCGATCAGATTTCGCGCATCGTTGCAGCGGTGGTGTCCGCCGTAGATGTACCCGTCTCCATCAAGACGCGCACAGGCCTAAGCCTCGAAGACAGTGCAGGCACCGAGGCTGCCATCGCCGCCCAAGAGGCTGGCGCACAACTTGTGGTGATGCATGGACGCAGTCGCGCCTGTCGATTCAAAGGGCATGCATGTCCCGATCGTGTGCGCGAAGCTCGTCGTTCGCTGCGAGTGCCCTTGTTGGTGAATGGCGACATTGTCGACGACGCATCGGCCGAGCAGGCACTTAAAAGTAGTGGGGCTGATGGGGTTATGCTGGGTCGGGGCGCCATGGGACAGCCCTGGATCTTCGCGGAATTCCTTGGGCTAGAGATGCCTACCGCTGCAGAGCGCTTTGATTTCATTCGTGAACATCTGGATGCCATGCACTCTTTTTATGGTGAAGATACCGGGGTTCGGATCGCGAGAAAGCACATTCAGGCGTATCTGCAGCGATGGGGTACGCCTCAGTGGACTGGTGACTTCATGGGCCTCACTAGTGCTCAGCAACAGCATGCTTGGCTGCTGGCCCGGCGCGAACAAATGTTGCTACATGCCGCGATAAATACCTCCCAGAGCAACGCAGCGGCCTAAAACAGTTTGATAGATTCGGCATTTGCCGCGAAGCAGGAGCATAGATGTCATTGCAAATTCGTCGAGCGTTGATCAGCGTTTCGGACAAGGCGGGTATCGTTGAATTTGGTCAAGCCCTAGCTAATGCTGGGGTGGAGCTACTGTCCACTGGGGGCACCTTTAAGTCGCTGCAGGATGCTGGGGTCGCTGTAAAGGAAGTAGCCGGACATACGGGCTTTCCAGAAATGATGGACGGTCGAGTTAAGACCCTGCATCCTAAAATTCATGGCGGGATTCTCGGTCGGCGCGGTACCGATGATGCGGTAATGGACGCCAACGATATCCCGCCCATCGACCTGATCGTGGTAAATCTTTATCCCTTTGCTGAAACCATTGCCCGAGACGACTGTACGGACGCGATGGCGATAGAGAACATCGACATCGGCGGCCCCGCCATGGTGCGCTCAGGCGCAAAGAACCATGCTGACGTGTTAACGGTGACAAGCCCTCACGACTATGCCCAGGTGATGGCAGCAATGCATGCAAGTCAGATAGATCTTGAAATGCGCCGCGCTTTTGCGATCAAGGCGTTTCGCCATACCGCCCAATACGATGCAACGGTTGCGGGCTATCTAGGCGCGCAAGAGCCGTTGCCCGACTCACTTACGCTGACTTACAGCAAGACCGCCGACATGCGGTATGGAGAAAATCCCCATCAAGCCGCCGCCTTTTATCGCGAGGTGGGCAAGCCGGTGCCGGGCACCATTGCCAATTATCAGCAGCTACAAGGCAAGGCGCTGTCCTATAACAATATTGCAGACACTGATGCCGCGCTGGAATGCGTGAAAGTCTTCGACGCGCCAGCCTGCGTGATCGTCAAGCACGCCAATCCCTGTGGCGTTGGTCTTGGAGCAGATCTTGCCGAGGCCTACGACAAGGCATTTGCCACGGATCCGACCTCAGCCTTTGGCGGCATCATCGCCTTCAATCAGCCTTTGTCTGGTCGCTTGCTCGACAGCATTTTGACCAAACAATTTGTTGAAGTGGTTATTGCCCCAGGTGTGGATGCTGATGCTGTTGAGGTGGCGAAGCAGAAAAAAAATGTACGCTTGCTGGTTTGCGGTGAACTAGATGCTGCTCCCAGAGGTCGTGAAATTAAACGCGTTGGCGGTGGCTTATTGGTTCAGGATGCGGACGAGTTATGTCTGGACGAAGAAGCTTTAAAGATAGTAAGTAAGCATCAACCCAGCGATGCTCAAATGCAGGATTTACTCTTTGCTTGGAAGGTCGCATGGTTCACCAAATCAAATGCGATTGTTTATGCACGTAATTTGCAGACAGTCGGTGTTGGTGCTGGGCAGATGAGTCGAGTGGTCAGCGCGAAGATTGCGGGACTTAAAGCAGCAGAAGAGGATCTGGTGGTTCACGGCGCAGTGATGGCATCGGATGCATTCTTTCCATTTCGAGATGGCATTGACGCCGCTGCCGAAGCCGGCATCGCCGCCGTAATTCAACCTGGTGGGTCGGTGCGCGATCAAGAAGTTATTGAAGCTGCAAACGAGCACGGTCTTGCCATGGTGTTCACCGGCGTAAGACACTTTAGGCACTGATGTTGCCAAGCGAGACGAGGCATTTATCACTATGAAAGTACTGGTCGTTGGATCTGGCGGGCGCGAACACGCACTGGCTTGGAAGCTGAAACAAAGTGCAGACGTGGACGAAGTAATAGTGGCACCGGGTAATGCAGGAACTCAGCAAGAGCCTGGTGTCAGAAACGTCGACATCGCGGCCACCGATACCGCGGCCCTAATTACGCTATGCCAGCGCGAGAACATTGAATTCACGGTCGTCGGCCCAGAGGTGCCCTTGGTTGCTGGTATCGTCGACGCATTTGTCGAAGTCAATTTGGCCTGTTTTGGTCCAACGGCGAATGCTGCTCGTCTGGAAGGCTCCAAAGCTTTCAGCAAAGACTTTATGCAACGCTACGCAATCCCCACAGCAGCCCATGAAACCTTCAGCGATGCTTTTGCGGCGAAGGTTTATGTTCAGTCACAGGGGGCGCCCATCGTGATCAAGGCAGACGGCCTGGCGGCTGGTAAGGGTGTCGTCGTTGCGCAGACGGAAGACGAGGCGGCTAACGCCATCGACGACATGCTTAGTGGCAATGGCTTTGGCGAGGCTGGTCATCGGGTGGTGGTTGAGGAGTTCTTGCCCGGTGAAGAGGCGAGTTTTATTTGTTTGTGCGATGGCACCAAGGCCATTCCTTTTGCCTCGTCGCAAGATCATAAGGCGCGGGATGACGGAGATCGCGGCCCGAATACGGGTGGTATGGGTGCCTATTCGCCAGCGCCGGTAGTGACCCAGCAGATACATGACCGAGCTATGGAAGAAGTGATTTTGCCAACATTGAAAGGCATGCAGGCAGAAGGCTCACCCTATCGCGGTTTTTTGTACGCGGGGTTAATGGTCAGCCCAGACGGCGAGATTAAGGTGGTGGAGTTTAACTGCCGATTTGGCGATCCAGAGGCCCAGCCAATCATGATGCGTCTACGCAGTGATTTGCTGCCCGCGTTGCAGCAAGCTGCTGCGGGAGCTTTGCAAACGGATAGTTTGGCTTTCGATCCACGCACAGCTCTGGGTGTTGTTATGGCGGCGGGGGGTTATCCAAGCAGTTATGAAACTGGGGATCCCATTACGGGTTTAGACAAAAATCTCGAAGATACGAAAGTGTTTCATGCTGGTACCCGTAAAGAAAACGACGCCGTGATAACCGCCGGAGGACGAGTTCTATGTGTGGTAGGCCTCGGCGATACCGCGGCCATGGCGCAGTTTCGTGCCTATGAGCGTATCGAATCCATCGGTTGGCGGGGTCGCTATTTTCGCAAGGATATTGGGTATCGGGCAGTGACCAGAGAGAACGAGGTGTCTCATGGGTAGCGCAAGGACACGTCATTATCGCGCAAGCCATGGGGTCGATGAATGGATCACTGGCTTTGACCGAGGTTTGCGAACCTTGACCGGCATACATCAGGCGGCTCGGCCCAACCCTGCAGAGGATGTGGCAGAAGCAGATTTGACGGCACAAGAACGTTCCCACGTTGCAGGTCTGATGAGGGTCAACCATGCCGGTGAAGTTTGCGCCCAGGCGCTCTATGAGGGACAGGCGCTGATGGCGTCAGATATAAACGCCAAGGCGTCGCTAATGTCCGCGGCGGCTGAAGAGCAGGACCACCTGGTTTGGTGCCGGTCTCGTCTCCGTGAACTGGATGCCAGGCCGAGTTTGCTCGATCCGGTATTCTTCGGACTCTCCTTTGCCATGGGTGCCGCAGCAGGTCTTATGGGGGACCGAGTAAGTTTAGGTTTTGTCGAAGCGACCGAAGATCAGGTGGTGCAGCATCTCGACGAGCATTTGCAGACCCTGCCGGAGCACGACGAGAAAAGTCGCAAGGTTTTAGAAGCCATGCGCGCTGACGAGAGTCGTCACGGCGCCCAGGCCCTGGCAGACGGAGGCCAGGAATTTCCCAAGTCGGTCAAGCGTGTCATGCGTGGATTAGCCAAAGTGATGACAAAAACCACATACCACGTATAGCAGCCTGCCGGGTCTGGTCCCTGAGTCAGAGACAGAGTCAGAACCTGAGTCAGAACCAAAGACGGGCTCCGGGACCTGTCTAGGCGGATTCCTGTAGCTCGAAGGAATGCGAAATAACCACGCCAGCCCTGTCCAACATGATAGACGCTGAACAGTACTTTTGAGCAGATAACTCAATCGCCCGCTGCACCTTTGCTGGGTCGAGGGCATTGCCCGTGATGTGAAAATGAATGTCGATCGCCTCAAAGACGGCGGGAACAGTATCTGCGCGCTCGGCATGGATCGAAATCGACAAGCCCTCTACCTGTTGCCTGCCTTTGCGCAAGATATCGACAACATCAAAGGCCGTGCAGCCGCCCAAGCCCATCAACATGAGTTCCATGGGACGACTCCCGCGATCTTGCCCGCCTTGCTCTGGCGGACCATCCATGGCGACTGTATGCCCGTTATTGTTGTTAGCAACAAAGTGCACATTGTCCTGCCAATCTACCTTGACCTGCATAGGGCTCCCTCTTCGTCGTTGCGGTGAAGACCGCTGAAATTCAGTTTTTGCTGACAACTGATGGTGATTTCTCCTAGGCAATTCTCTAAGAACGCAGTTGGTAGGGATTTTACTACCGTTTGTCATCCCACAGGCGCGATTTCGGAGTTAAGGCATAGCATCGAGAAAGCATAAAAAGCGACTGGTTCACATTGTTAGTAGCTACCTGATTTGTTTGCAACCTAGGGCAGCAAGTCCTGCAGAACACGAGATAGGGCATGCAAGGTAAATCGAAAACAAGATAAATCGAAAAAAAGGTAAATCGAAAACAAGCTAGGCCAACAACAAGGTAAGCCAAAAGGCAAAGCACCAGCGCTGCAGATCTTAAGAGGAGAGACTCGATGAAGGCGACAGAACACAACGGACATCATAGGTCAGCATTGCACAACCAAAATGCCACTGCTCGCCACGACGCGCTTGCTTCGCAGATAGATTCGCCATCCGCGATGGAGGGGTTGTCGGAAAAATATTCCACTGCACCAGAGCCAAGCCTTAACCCTGAGGAGCGTCGTGCACGTATCGAAGCATTACTTCCCGTGTCGCTGAAGTGCTTGGCGGCGGTTAGTAAGTTGGACGAAGGTTTGCTGGTTGCGCTGCTGCAAGAGGCGAGTATTTGCACATTCAAACAAAAAGAGGTCGTGCTTGAGCCCGGCGAGAACGACGATCGAATACACATGGTAGTCGATGGCGTCGTGACGCTGCACACCTACACGGAAAATGGTCGGCAGATCATCAATGATTACCTGGGTCGTGGATATTTCTTTGGTGAAACGGCTTTGACCGATCCTGAGGGGTCGGATTTTTGGGCCAACTCGAAAGGAGGCTGTGCGGTGGCTTCCATTTCAAGAGAGCGATTTATGGAAGTGGGTATGGCGCATCCCGCACTTCTGCGTACTCTGACGAATTAGCTTATCCAACGCCTTCATTCGGCAGATCATAAGGCGTGCGACTTGGCATTTTTGGACGTTAGCGGTCGTGTCGCTAACGCCCTGCAGCAGCTGGCCAAGGGTCCTTGTGCGATCACTCACCCAGACGGCATGCAGATTCGCATGACCCGCCAAGAAATTGGTTTGATTGTGGGTTGCTCACGAGAAATGGTGGGTCGTGCAATCAAGGTGCTTGCGCATCAGGGCGATATAGAAGTGAATGGCAAGAATATTGTGGTTCGCGGCACTCGCTAGCGGTTGCATACGCACCTAAACTGATTTGCTAGTGCAGATCAAACAACGCTGCAAGTGCGGCTCCCGGGCTGGGTTGCCGCATCAGCGCCTCTCCTACTAAGAAGCAGTAGACCCCTCGTTCGAGCATGAGCTCGATATCTTGCCTCGTGCTAATACCGCTCTCCGTAACCACTGTCGTATGCCTTGGTATGTCGCTGAGGAGTTCAAGAGTAGTGTTCAGCGACGTCTCAAAGGTCTTTAGATTGCGATTGTTGATGCCAATCAGATTTGGGTCGAGAGTTAGCGCAACCTCTAGCTCTGCGCGATCATGGACCTCGATTAAGACGTCGAGACCTAAATCTTTGGCCGTTCCATGCAGCGAGGCTAGTTCAGAATTAGAGAGCGCGCTGGCGATGAGCAAGATGCAATCGGCATCCATTAGTCGCGCCTCGTAAATCTGGTATGGGTCGATGGTGAAGTCTTTACGGATAATTGGCAGATCCACCGCAGCACGTACCTCGCGCAGGTAGGCGTCCTTGCCTTGAAAGTACTCTTCGTCGGTCAAGACCGATAAACAGCTAGCACCATTAGCCGCATAGTCCTGGGCAATGGCCATAGGGTCGAAATCTGCGCGAATCACGCCCTTACTCGGTGACGCCTTTTTGATTTCCGCAATCACGCCAGGTTGCCTGAGTTCAGCTTGGCGGCGCAAAGCGGCAACAAAACCTCGTGGTGCTGGCAGGGAGGCATTTGCGACTTCTGTTTCAAGGTCGGCCTGGCTGCGCTCGGCCTTGCGCTCAATAAGTTCGCCCCTCTTGGTCGCGATGATTCTCTCAAGGATCGTGCTCACGATGATTCGGCCATCAGAGAGGTGATGCGTACCAGTTCAGCCAGGCGCTCCGTGGCTTGACCACTGGAGATAGCGTCTTGTGCCATGACTACACCGTTTTTTAGGGAATTGGCGATGCCACCGACATAAATGGCTGCGCCAGCGTTTAGGGCTACGATATCCGCAGCAGCACTGGTGTCGTCGGTCAGAGATTGTTTTACCAAGGCCAGGCTGGATTCAGTCGAATTCGCGACGATACCGGCAAGATCAGCCGGGGTTCTCGGGTCCAGATCAAGCT
>OZSS01001543.1_pt1 | contig 10606 bp, 11 predicted proteins | sample 1779911 | NCBI WGS metagenome assembly OZSS01 (sample SAMEA2603589, study PRJEB24840) | metagenome | biome: Water; feature: Photic zone; material: Seawater sample | place: Mediterranean Sea | collected 2013-11-12 | depth 10 m | reverse complement strand
TGGAACCTTAATGTCTTTTAACCATACTTCATTGACCTCATGTTCTCCATCAAGGGTAATAATTGGTCTAACTTCAATGCCAGGACTGTCAATATCAATCAGTAAAAAAGAAATACCATTTTGAGGTTTGCAATCCGTGTCTGTTTTAACTAAGCAAAATATTTTGTTTGCAAACTGACCAAGAGTTGTCCATGTTTTTTGACCATTAACTATGTAGTGATCTCCATGATCAACAGCTTTGGATTTTAAACTTGCTAAATCAGATCCTGAGCCAGGCTCTGAATAGCCTTGAGCCCACCAATCATCACAATTTAAAATTCTTGGCAGATAGTATTTTTTTTGTTCCTTGTTTCCAAATTCCATTAAAACAGGACCAAGCATATTTAACCCAAAAGGTACAATTCTTGGTGCACCTGATTTCACAATTTCTTCTTCAAAAATATGTTTTTGAGTGTTTGACCAACCAGTTCCGCCATGTTCCTTTGGCCAATTGACTGCAAGCCAACCCTTGGCACTAAGTGCTTTCATAAACTCTTCATAATCATTTTTGTCTAATCTTTGAAATTTTTTAACTTTATTTGAAATTCGTTGTGATAAATTTTCAGATAACCAGTCTTTAATTTCTTGCCTAAAATCATTTTCATCTTGTGTAAAGTTAAAATCCATTTGTAACCTTCAGTAAAATATTTATATTGTTTATAAATATAAAAGTAGAGAATCTATGAAAATAAACAAGCTTTTTAATTCAGTAAATGATGTTATGTCAGATGTTTTTGACGGTGCTGCGATTATGTTAGGAGGGTTTGGTGAAGCAGGTAGTCCCGTTGAATTAATACATGGTTTAATTGATACAAAATGCAAGGATCTAACAATTATTGCAAATAATGCGGGTAACGGGAAAATAGGACTTGGAGCTCTCATTGGAGAAAACCAAGTTAAAAAAGTCATATGTTCTTTTGCGAGATCACCTAAGAGTATTACTTTCAAAGAACTATATGAAAATGACAAGATAGAACTAGAAGTAGTTCCTCAAGGTACACTTGCAGAAAGAATAAGGTCTGCTGGAGCAGGTATACCAGGCTTTTATACACAAACATCCGTAGGAACACCATTAGCTGAAGGAAAAGAAATAAAGATTTTTGATGGTAAAGAATATGTTTTAGAAAAATCGCTCAAAGCTGATTTTGCTCTGATAAAAGCAGAGACTTCTGATCGGTATGGTAATTTAACATATAATAAAACTGCAAGAAATTTTAATCCTATTATGTGTATGGCTGCAAACCAAACTATAGTCCAAGTAAAAAAAATTGAAAAAGAAGAAAATACTGATCCAGAAAAAATAATTACACCAGGTATCTTTGTAAACAGAGTAACTGTTGTAAGTGATCCAATTATAGAAAGTATTGCAATTGACAATGGGGAGACATATCCATGAATGAATTTATAAACTTAGGTTGGACCAAAGATGAGATTGCAAAGAAAATTGCTAATGAATTTCCTCATGGTTCATATGTAAATTTAGGTATTGGCATGCCTGAGTTGGTGTCAAAGTTTGTAGATGAGAGTAAGGAAATTATTTATCATTCAGAAAATGGTCTTTTAGGTATGGGGCCTCCTGCCAATGAAAATGAATTAGATTTTGAATTAATTAATGCTGGGAAAAAGCCAGTCACTATTTTGCCTGGAGGAAGTTATTGCCATCATGCTGATAGTTTTTCAATGATAAGAGGTGGTCATATTGATTATTGTGTGTTAGGTGCTATGGAGGTTTCCGAGGGTGGTGATCTTGCAAATTGGACGACTGGAAAAGGAATTCCTGCTGTAGGTGGTGCAATGGATTTAGTTGTTGGTGCAAAAAATGTTTTTGTTATGTCACAACACACAACTAAAGATGGTAGTCCAAAATTTTTAAAAAATTGTTCATTACCTCTAACTGGAAAATCAGTAGTCACAAGAGTTTATTCTAATTTGGCTATCTTAGATGTAACATCTGAAGGATTTAAACTAAAAGAAATGTGCGAACAAATTGACTTTGATCTTTTACAAAAAGTAACAGAAGCGAAAATAATAACTAATTAATCAAAATATTTTACTTTATCGCTATTTATAAGTTCAACTATCTTTTGTGGTATTTTTAGTCCATTTTGAACTTCAGCGTCTCTTCCTTTTTCTATTTCTGCAACTCTTTGAACTTTTATTGCAATCTCATCAATCCTTTCGAATGGAACAACTGCAACACCATCTATATCTCCAACAATTAAATCTCCAGATTTAACAGACATACCTCCAATTGTAATAGGAAAGCCAATTTTAGCTGGGCCGCTATTATATGGTGAATTTGGGTTTATTCCTGTACAAAAACAAGGAACTTTTGTTTCAATCACTCCATTATAATCTCTTATAGGTCCATCTGTCACGATTGCTTTTCCACCATTATTTCTTATCATGCCAATTATACTGTCGCCTACTGATGCTGTTTCTTGCCAACCGTTAACAGTGTTAACTATTATATCATTAGTTTTGATTTCATTTAAGACGATTTGCATACCTAAAACGTCAGCAGCACCACTATCAACAGTTAGAGCAGAGCCAACTACATGAAGTTTTTTATCTGAATCATCTAACAGTTTAATATTACCATTTAGTGCAGCATAACCTTCAAGTGCGTCGCATATAAAGCCAGTTGGAACATTGTTAAATAATGCTATCTGTTCCGACGTAGGTTTTTTTTCTGGTTTAATTTTTTTTATTTGGATTAATGGTGGGTTTTCAATCATTTTTTACCTTTTTATTTTTACAAATTAATTTTTTGATAATATTAATATTATATAAAACTTAATTAAAAACCAATTCTATATGAAAAATTTAATGGACAAATATCCTAGAGTTCTTGATTTGCTTCCAAAAGCAAAAAAAAGGTTACCTCATTTTGCTTCTGAGTATCTTTTTTCTGGAACAGGTTATGATCTTGCAATCAAAAACAACACAGAGATTTTAAAAAATATTTTTCTTACTCCAAAATACGTTCAAGGTGTTGTTGACCCAAACTTAAAAGTTAATTTGTTTGGTGATATATATGATGCTCCATTTGGTGTTGCTCCAGTTGGTTTAACGGGTTTGATTTGGCCTCGTGCTGAAAAATATTTGGCAAAAATGTCAGTAAAAAACAATATCCCTTTTGCATTATCAACAGTTGCTTGTGCATCTATAGAGGATACGGCAAAACATTTAGATGGAAGAGGATGGTTTCAACTTTATCCACCAGATGATAAGTCAATTCGAAATGACTTACTAAAAAGAGCTAAAAATTCAAATTATAAAGTGCTAGTTGTTACGGCTGATATTCCGGCATCGAGTAGAAGAGAAAGATTACGATTAGCAGGCGTGTCTGTTCCTCCAAAAAATAACTTAAGAACATTTTACCATGCTGCAATTAGACCTTCATGGTCTTTTCAAACTTTGACAAATGGATTGCCAAAATTTGGAACAATGGATCAGTATATGGATGGAAATTGGCACGGGACAAAAAAAGTCAAAGCTGGTTTTGCAGGAAGTCAAATGAAAAGATTTTTGGATTGGGATTATTTAAAGGAAGTAAAAGATATTTGGAAAGGACCAGTTGTATTAAAGGGTATTATGCATTCAGATGATGCAGTAAAAGCCTCTAGAATTATTGACTGCATTTATTTATCTAATCATGGTGGTAGACAACTTGATTTAGCTCCAAGCCCTATACAAATACTTCCAGAAGTTAGAAAAAGCCTAAAAAAAGATTTTCCTATTATTATTGATAGTGGATTTTATTCTGGGCAAGATATGTGTAAAGCAATCATGTTAGGAGCAAACTTTGTGATGACTGGTAGACCATTTTTTATTGGCATAGCTGCTCTTGGAGAAATAGGTGCTCAGCATGTTCACGACATAATAAAAGATGAAATACAAAATGTAATGGAGCAAGTTTGTTGCAAAGATATTAAAAGTTTACCAAAAGAAAAACTATCTATTAATAATAATTATTACCTCAAAGATTTAAATTAAATTTGATCGAATCTTTTGCCAGGCAATACCATTTCTTGACCAGTTTTTACGTGGAGTAAACTTGGTAGATTGTTTTCGTCTGACCATTTTTTTGCAGTTTTGAATTTATCAATAAATTCGTCTGTTTTATCTACTGTGATACCAATTCCACCCATAGCATCAGCAAATTTTGCAAAATCAGGATTTTTTAATCCAGTATGTTTATATTTGCCTTGATAATTTTTATGTTGATGCATCCGGATAGTGCCATACATCTCATTATCAACGACTATGATTACTATGCCAGCATTGAATTGGACCGCAGTGGCAAATTCGTTATGTGTCATTTGAAAACAACCATCACCTGCAAATGCAATAACATTTGAATTTTTAAATCTTAATTTTGCTGCAATTGCTGCAGGAACACCATAACCCATTGACCCTGAAATCGGTGCTAATTGAGTTTGTGTTTGTGTAAATCTAAACAATCTATGAACCCAAACAGCGTAATTACCAGCACCATTGGTAATTATTGTATTTTCATCAATTTCAGATTTTAATTCCCTAATGCACCTTGTTAAGTCCACTCCAGAATTAGGTGAAAGTAAATTTTGATCTCCCCATTCCAAATAGTTTTTATGTAAATTATCACAATTATTTTCTTTCTTGAAGAAATCTGTATTACTTAAATTTTCAATTGTATTTTTTAAACTTTCAATGAAATTAATTGGATTAGAAACTATTCCAAGATTAGGTTTGTAAATCTTGCCTATTTCTTCAGGCCCAGGGTGAATGTGAGCAATAAACTTTTTATTTTCAGGTATATCTAAAAGTGTAAAAGCTTGGGATGGGTTTTCACTTAGCCTATTTCCCAATAAAGTTATAAAATCACTTTCCTTAATATTTTTAATAACGTCAGGGTTTACTCCAAGCCCGAGATCCCCGGCATAATTTTTGTGTAGGTTATTAAAAAAACTTTGTCTTCTATGAGAAGTGTATATAGGAACGTTTGTAAGTTCTGAAACTTTTTCAAGATTTAATGCAGCTTCTTTAGACCAAACCGAACCACCCACAATAATAACAGGATTTTTTGAAGATTTTAATTGTTCAATATATGTTGCTAAGTCTTCATTAGTTGGTCCTGACTTTGGAACAGTTACAAAATCAATAGATTTTTCGTCAACTTTATCTCGCAACATGTCTTCTGGCAATGTTATTATTACGGGGCCTGGTCTGCCACTTAAACTAGTATGAAATGCTCGTGAAAGAATTTCAGGAACTCTTTGTGCGTCCTGAATTTCAAATACCATTTTACACATACCACCAAAAAATTGTTGATAATCTACTTCTTGAAAAGCATCTCTTGAAAACATCTTTCTTTCAACTTGGCCAACAAACATTATTAAAGGGGTACTATCTTGTTGAGCTATGTGTATTCCAGATGCTGCGTTTGTTGCGCCAGGACCTCTGGTTACAAAAGCAATTCCAGGACGTCCTGTGAGCTTACCATCTGCTTCTGCCATGATAGAAGCGCCACCCTCATGTTTACATAAAATTGTTTCAATTGAAGTATCTTGTAATCCATTCATGACAGACAAATAACTCTCGCCAGGAACACAAAAAACTCGTTCCACATTTTGTTTTTCTAAAATCTTAACGATTAATGTTCCGGCTTCTATCATATTAAATCCCCATTTTATTTGAATTTTTCTCTGTAAGGAGAGTTATCAGGCATCATATCCAAAGACACGTCTAGTATCAAATTATAAAGTAGATACGAAGATAAAGTTTTCCCGTGTCTATCTAGACGAAGAGAACTATTAACACCACCTCCAAGAGCATTTTGAATAACAAAGTTTAAAGCCATTAAATTTGGTAATTCATATTTTTTTACGCTTGTGGCGCCAAAATGCTTAAAAATAGATAAGACCGTATCTTCTGTTGCATTTGTTTGTATTTTTTTCCAACCAAATTTATTATAGGCAATTAAAGAAACATTCGATACATCTCCTTTGTCTCCAGCTCTGCCATGAGCTATAGAATGAACAGGTAGTTGTATTGTTTTTATCATTTTAATCCTAATTTAAACTTCAAATTGACCCTTAATTTATTTAACATGTTAAATTAAATCAAGAATTAATTAAATTATTTCTATATTTATCTGCGGTTCGACAATTTTTCTATCTATTAAGATTGATGCTGTCGACGTTTCTTTAGTAATCGATGTTCTAGCACCACCTCCTGCTGAAGGGCCCGAACAATAAAGAGAGTAAGTTTCAGCTACAAATTGCTTGGCATCTTCTTTTTTTTCAAAAAAGCCTGCTGATCTAATCCGATAATCCCCATCTGCATCATTATGGTAATTTGTTTGTTCACTAGATGAAAAATGAACAGAGCCTGCTCCAATAATATCAAATCTAGTTTTGCCTTGTAATCCAATTTTTTGGATTCTTTTTTCAATAACTTCTATAGCTAATTTAGCTCTTTGAAGAGCATTTGGTCCAGCATAACTCATTTCAGCCTCTCCCATAAATCCACTTTCAGAGCAAATAGTAGCTTTTAAAAGCTCTGGTTTTTTGTGACCAACGGCGCCTTTAACTAATACCTTATTAGGTTCTTTTTCTAAAAAATTTAGCTTAGACATATCTGCAACTACGTCTGGAACAATATACTGATTAGGATTATGTGTTTCATAGAGTAATTGTTCAGTTATTGTAGCTTTATTAACTAATCCTCCAGTGTTTTTAGGTTTAGTAATAAAAAAATCCCCGTTTTCATGGAATTCTGCAATTGGAAAACCAACATCAAACAAGTCTGGAACGTCTTTAAAACCTGGATCAGCGAAATAGGCACCAGTTACTTGTGCTCCACATTCCAAAAGGTGCCCACAGATGGTTCCGGAAGAAAGCATATCTAAATTTTTTGCATCCCAATCGAATTCGTGAATTAAAGGACCTAAAGCAAGTGCGCTGTCAACTGACCTTCCAACAATTACAATGTCTACATCTTTTTTTAATGCATTAGCTATTGGAAAGGCACCTAAATAAACATTGGCTGCAGTAATTTTTGAGTTTTTTATATCTAGCCCTTCCATTGTAGGGGAATTAAGAATATCTTTTTCGCTCATATAATTTAGAATATCGTCTCCTAGAACTACTGCAATTTTGGGCTTTCTAATTTTTTTTTCTTTTGCTATTTCAACTATTCTTTTAGCTGCTCCTAAGGGATTTGCTGCTCCCATGTTTGAGATGATTTTTATTTTATGTTCTAAACAGTCTTCTAATACTGGTTTTATGTAATAGTCTAAATACGGAGAATAGCCTTTAGTATCATCATTAATTCTATATTGTTGTGCAATAGCAAGGGTTCTTTCTGCTAACACTTCAAACATTAAATATTTCGGTTCGTTTATGCTTTTGAAATCTTCAACAATAGGAATTGATGCATCATATCTGTCTCCAGCAAAACCAGCACCACAACCTATATAAACTTTTTTTGACATTGTTACATAATTGAACATAATTCATTTTATGTAAAATTGTTTTTAATTTAGATTGGAGAAGTTTATGTCAAAAATAGCAATTGTTACTGGTGCTGGTACTGGTGTAGGTCAAGTTGTGGCGAAAAAGCTGTCAGAAGACGGAATGAACGTTATGCTTGTTGGAAGAAGGCTTGAAAAACTAGAAGAAACAAAAGCTATTTGTGCAGATAATGTTGAGATATTCTCTTTAGACGTTAGTAAGCCAGATGATGTTGAAAAATTCTATAAAAATATTGAAAGTACATATGGTAGATTAGATATTCTTTTTAATAATGCAGGAGTGGGTATTCCGGCAAAGACTATGGATCAGATATCATTTGACGAATGGAAGTATGTTGTTGATATAAACCTTAATGGGATGTTTTTGTGTGCAAAATACGCTTTTGATTTAATGAAGAGACAAAATCCTCAAGGTGGGAGAATTATAAATAATGGCAGTGTCTCATCCATCACGCCTAGGCCAGGCTCAATTGCATATACATCAACAAAGCACGCAATTACTGGTATGACTAAAACAATTTCTCTAGATGGTAGACCTTTTAAAATTGTATGTAGTCAAATAGATATTGGTAACGCTGAAACACCGATGACACAAAGAATGAAAGAAGGTGTTCCTCAAGCCACAGGTAAAACTGCTGTAGAGCCAGTGTTTGACGCCAATTACATTGCAGATGCAATATCTTCTATCTGCAAAATGCCATTAAACACAAATGTTTTAAATATGACAATTATGGCTAATGATATGCCATTTGTTGGAAGAGGATAAGGTTATAAAATTTTTTTAATAACTGGAAAATAAAGATCTCCATAGCCTTCATCAATTGCCTTAGAAAACAAATTGTTAATCGTAGTGCTTCCAGGCGTGCTTAATCCCATTTGATTAGCCATTTCTAAAGCATAAGATAAATCTTTTTGAGCGTATTTTACTGAGAATGCTGGGTTAGGGAAATTATCTTGCACAATACTCTTTAATCCATGATTTTTAAGAGCAAAACTGTCACCAGAACAATTAGAAATGTTTTTAAATAATGTTTCCGTATCAATTTTATAATGTTCAGCGATTTTTGATGCTTCTGTGAGTGCTAAAACATTTTGAAAAAGTATCATATTATTTATAATTTTTGTAAATTGACCAGTTCCAACAGGTCCACAATGCATAATATCCGAGCCCATTAGTTCAAGAATTGGCCTAATTTTTTGAAATATATCATTTGTGGCACCTACCATTATCGCTAATGTACCATCAATCGCAGCTTGTCGGGTTCTCGCTATTGGTGCATCTGCAATAAAGGCTTCTTTTATTTTAAGATCTTTTTCTAATTTAAGCATTAAATCAGGCTGAGATGTTGACATATCGATAATGATTTGATTTTTCCTGACAAAAGACATCGCATTCTCTTTATAGTAAAGATGCTCAACATGATTTCCACCAGGTAGACAGGTAATAATTAAGTCATTTGTTTTATATATTTCTTCAATATTTGAGGCTTGTTTCAAATTCATCTTTTTTAGAGTACTTAATTTGTCATTATCGATGTCAAATCCTTGAGGAGACAATTCTTTATACTTTGTTAAATTCTTGAACATTGACATTCCCATAACACCTAATCCTATAAATCCAACGGTATTAGTTTTTATATTTTTTTGCATAATTTGATTCCTAAATTTCTCTTAGGTTGATATTAACTATAGTTTTGAATTTTAAAATTTTTATTTTTAAATATCTTCTTAAGAGAAGTTTGTATATTTATATCATTATACGAATCTATATTAGGAAATATCCTAATAATATATGAGCCTTTATATCTGTAAAATGATTGGTGATATGATAAAAAAGCACTTTTAAATATGCAAATATCATTATTGACACATTAATTGTTATGATTTTAGATATTTTTATGAGTTTTTTTATTATAGAAAAAGAGAAAGTGAGTAAATATGATTGAGCCAAAAGTAACAAAACAAGACATCTTGAATGCTTCAAGCCAAATGTTAAACAAGGACTTGTATGTGGTCTTTACTAAGCCCACAAATGGTTTAGGGCCTGTCATGGAAAATATTGAAGAGCATTTAAAATTTCAAGTTTCTTTAGAGGAAAAGGGCATTATGTTTGGGGCAGGTCCATTTTGGGAAGATAATGAGATAGATTGGGCTGGTGAAGGCATGGTCATTATAAGAGCAAACTCTTTGTCAGAGGCCAAAGAAATAGCTGCGACTGATCCTATGCATAAATCTGGAGCAAGATCATTTACAGTTAGACCTTGGCTTTTAAATGAAGGTACGATAAATTTATCTATAAATTATTCAAAAGGAAATTTTACTTTAAAATAATAAATTTTAGGAGTTATTATGCATTATGATTGTGTTAATGGAAGTCATGGCTTGCCTCATGATCCTTTTAAGGCCATTGTGGCCCCAAGGCCTATTGGCTGGATTGGGTCTAAGGGTAAATCAGGAGTTCAAAATCTAGCTCCTTATAGTTACTTTAATGCCGTTGCTGATAAACCTCATTTTGTTATGTTTTCATCTGTTGGAATAAAAGATAGTGTTAAGAATATTGAAGAAACTGGTGTATTTACTTTCTCTTTGGCTACTGAAAAGCTCTTTGACGCGATGAATGGCAGTTCAGTGCCGGCTAATTACGAAATTGATGAATTTAAATTAACAAATTTACCTCATGTTCAAGGGAAATTTGTTGATGCGCCATATGTGAAAGAAAGCCCAGCAGCATTAGAGTGTGAATATTGGAAAACTGTGGATATGCCAGGTGCTGATAGAGAAGCTGGTAAAGGTACATATGTTATTTTTGGAAAAGTTATAGGTGTTTATATAGATGACGAGTTTATCACTGATGGTTTGTTCGATGCCTCGAAGGCACGGCCTTTAGTAAGGTTAGGTTACATGAACTATGGTGTTGTTGGTGAGGAGAACACCTTCACCAAAAATAGGCCACAATTAGATGAAAATGGAAACCTTCTTGAAGTAAAAGAATGGGACGGTATTTATAGATAGGAAATATCCTAAATAATCTAACTTTCAAATTAATAT
>OZSS01001542.1_pt1 | contig 10606 bp, 9 predicted proteins | sample 1779911 | NCBI WGS metagenome assembly OZSS01 (sample SAMEA2603589, study PRJEB24840) | metagenome | biome: Water; feature: Photic zone; material: Seawater sample | place: Mediterranean Sea | collected 2013-11-12 | depth 10 m | reverse complement strand
TTTGACCCACTACTCCATAGTATATGGGGAGATAGATGGTTTGAAGTCGGGTGTATCAGTACGCACTTTAAAAAAGTTGTCATAGAGGGTGAGTGTGTAATCGCATTCGTCCAACGTCCGACCAAACAGAAAAATATCACCCGAATTTGGGCTGAAAAAGACTCTGGCGAATTAGTAGTGGAGGGGACCGCATCACTCGGTCCAAATCATCCGACAACAGAGCTTGATAGACTTTTAAAGTCCCGCTCAACACCTGAAAAACTAGTTATTTTAGAAAACGTAAAAATAGGCGATCGATCATCAAAATCTGATCGCGTGAAAATGAGTTTTCAATCTCATCTCGGAAAAAATTATCCTTTTACCCTTGCTCAGAAGTTAAAAAAAATTACCGAGTCATGTGATTGGTATTGTGAAGCAATAAACAAAAACACACCCTGGGGTGCAGCTATAATACCATTCGAAATGGTAAATCCTCTTGTCAGGCATACTCCAGACGGACTCCCGTCAGCCAAAGGCCCATCAATAGGCCTATTTGCAGATCTTGAAATTAAGATGATAAACGGTCCCCTGCTTATCGATCAAGAGTATTTGCTAGATCGCGAGATTGTCGGTCTTGGTGAAAGCAGGAGAACGGAATCGATGTGGATAAAGACATTCATACGATCAATAAATACTGGAGAAGTGATTGCAACCACCTTATTAAATACAGCTACTTTGAAAGACTCATATCAGCTGTATGAAAGTGAGGCAGAACGCCTTGGGAAAAATTAATTGCTTTCCAAGTTCCAAATCAGCAGAAACTTAACTGTTAATAATCGAATCCCTCTGCGGATACCCTGTCAAGGTTTTTCAGGCGTATCTGCACATATCCAATTTGTTTCAATCTGTCGCAAAACAAGTTGATTTCCGTCTACTTTTATGTTGAGGTTATTCAGTTATAACTGATAAACATCTGAGTTATGCTAGCTTACGTATATCGTGAATGACAAATTTGTCGTTAAAATCTTAGACATACGAATGCTGAGTGAGATAGGGCTGCATCTGAAGTCGCAAAAAAAGTAGACAGCTCACATCAATCGCATATTTTGTGTATTCCGTTACCTTGAAACTCCCGAGGAGATATCCCATAGAGAGTTCCAGCACTGAAATTTGGCCATTAGCCATTTACACTTTCTTAGTAATTCTGCTTGTAATTGCTATGTTAGTCGTTTCTTGGCTGTTGGGTCAGCGAAGACGTGATGACGCTACCAACGATCCCTTTGAGTCAGGAATCGTTTCAGTTGGTAGTTCCCAAGTACGGATATCAGTTGAGTTTTATTTAGTGGCCATCTTTTTTGTTATCTTTGACCTTGAGGCTGTTTTTATTTTTGCCTGGGCTGTTGCATTTTTTGAACTTGGCTGGAAAGGTTATATATCTATGCTGATATTTATTGGCGTGTTAGGTCTCGCCTTGGTGTATGCATGGAGAATAGGTGGCCTCGACTGGGGTAACAAAGTCAGAACGGGTTTGGATCGGGCAAAGAGCGCAAATGATGAAATGAGGAAGCAACACGTTGAAATGGAGTCTTAGCAAACCTAATGATACTGGCGGCAGTGAAAGCACCAGTGTCATTGAAGACCAAGTCAAGCGGAACGTAGCTTTTGCCAAGTTAGAGGATCTGATCGCTTGGGGTCGCGCACATTCTCTGTGGCCATTCAATTTCGGTTTATCATGCTGTTATGTCGAAATGGCTACATCTTTTACGAGCCGGCATGACATAGCAAGATTTGGATCTGAAGTAATTCGCGCCACACCAAGGCAAGCAGACTTAATGGTGATTTCTGGAACTTGTTTTTTAAAGATGGCTCCAGTGGTAAAACGCCTCTATGATCAACTGCTAGAACCTAGATGGATAATATCAATGGGATCCTGTGCTAATTCGGGCGGTATGTACGACATTTACTCAGTAGTACAAGGTGTGGACAAGTTTATCCCTGTTGATGTATACGTGCCAGGTTGCCCTCCTAGGCCCGAAGCACTTATGCAAGGCCTTATAATGCTGCAAGAGTCGATTGGAAAAGAACGTCGGCCTATCACCTGGGCGGCGGGAGATCAGACAGTGATAAAACCGCAAAAGGTTAGTAAAAGAGACCAACTTACAGCTCAACGTATCAAAGCGACCGAATTAAGAGAACCGCACAACAGCTAACGAAAGCAAAGGACATTCCTAGGATATAACATGCAGCTGGCTCAGGAGGAACGACAGCTACCCATTTTGAAATTGCTAAACGATGAGTTTGGTAGCAGAACTTTTTTTGCTCAAAACTGTATTGATGAAATTCCCACTCTTTGGGTGCCTCAGCAGCAGGTCGTCCAGGTACTGATATTTCTTCGCCCCCACTTCTGCATGCTGTACGATCTGTTCGCGATAGATGAGCGCACTCGGGAAAATCGCCAAGATCAGCCTGACGCCGACTACACCGTAGTTTATCAGCTTCTATCTATGCGGCGTAATGAAGATCTTAGAATAAAAGTTGGACTCTCTGCATCCCAATTAGCACTCCCATCGATTATAGATATTTGGCCAAATGCTAATTGGTACGAAAGGGAAGTTTGGGATATGTTCGGAATTTCTTTTGATGGGCATCCCTCGCTCTTTCGCATACTTCTCCCTCCAACGTGGGAGGGGCACGCTCTGAGAAAAGATCATCCGGCTCGAGCTACCGAAATGGGCAAGTTCACAATGGATTCTGAGCGAGTTGCGAAGGAGCAAGAAGCGCTCCGTTTTAGGCCTGAGGACTGGGGGATGAAGTCTGAGAGCGAAAATAGTGAATACATGTTTCTCAATCTCGGACCCAACCATCCAAGTGTGCATGGGGTTTTTCGGATCGCATTGCAGTTAGATGGGGAAGTGATCATAAATTCTGTTCCAGACATTGGGTATCACCATCGAGGCGCCGAAAAAATGGGAGAGCGTCAGACTTGGCACACCTACATACCCTATACCGATCGAATCGATTACCTTGCTGGAGTCATGAATAACCTAGCATACATTCAAACAGTCGAACTTCTTGCGGGCATCAAGGTTCCTGAACGTGCAAAAGTCATCAGAATCATGCTGGCTGAATTATTCCGAATTTCTAGCCATCTCGTTTTCTATGGAACGTTTGTTCAAGATGTGGGTCAAATGTCCCCCGTCTTTTACATGTTTGCTGACCGTGAAAGACTGTTTGGAATTATTGAGGCCATAACAGGTGGCAGAATGCACCCCGCCTGGTTCAGAATTGGCGGAGTAGCCCAGGATCTTCCTAATGGTTGGGATAAACTAATACTCGATTTCATCAATTCAATGCCTGCTCGGCTCGATGAGTGGGACAAGATGGCGATGCAAAACAAAATGTTAAAGGACAGGACTGTCGGAATTGGCGTATACACGGAAAAAGAGGCATTAGACTGGGGTGTAACAGGACCGGGGCTCAGGGCTACAGGGAACGATTGGGATGTCCGAAAAAAACGTCCTTATGGGGGATATGACCAATTTGATTTTGAGGTACCTACAGCTGATCGAGGCGATTGCTATGACCGAGCGGTGTTACGCATTGAAGAAATGCGTGAGAGTATAAAAATCATACGCCAGTGCGTGGAAAATATGCCCGGAGGTCACTACAAGAGCGAGCACCGCTCAACCACGCCGCCCCCAAAAGAACGCACGATGCAGGACATAGAAACACTCATTCACCACTTCCTTAATGTGAGTTGGGGCCCAGTTATTCCTCATGGAGAAGCTTCTGTAATGATCGAGGCAACAAAAGGTATCAACAGCTATCACCTCATAAGCGATAATGGAACAAACGCCTACAGAACCCGAATTAGGACTCCATCCTTCGCTCACCTTCAGCAGATCCCTCTTATTAGTCAGGGACTTTTGATTCCCGATCTGATTGCAATAATCGCGAGTATTGATTTTGTAATGGCGGATGTAGATCGATGATTGAAAATATTATTCAGTCAGAAACCTCCTCCACTCTGACATCAGAGGAGCTTCAACTCATAAATATAGAACTCTCTCACGTTCCACAAAAATCGGGAGCAGCTATTGATGCGTTGAAAATAGTTCAAGCGAAACGCGGTTGGGTATCAGACGAATGTCTAATTGCCATCGCCAAACACCTCGAAATGTCTGCCGAGGAATTAGAAGGTATAGCAACGTTCTACAATTTAATATTCAGAAGACCGGTAGGCGACAAAGTCATTCTCTTTTGTGACAGCGTGAGTTGCTGGCTCTGTGGATGTGAGAACCAAAAACAGAAGCTCTCAGAAATCTTAAAAATAGACTACGGAGAAACTACCAAAGACGAAAAATTCACCCTGCTTCCCGTCCCATGCCTGGGTGCTTGTGACAAAGCTCCTGTGATGATGGTGGGAGATGACTTATTTACAAATTTAAATTCGTCTAAGTTAGAACACATATTTGCTGATTATAGAGAAGAAGGTGAAAAGTGACCGAAAAAGTTCTCACTAAAAATATATCCAAAGTTAACGAGACTACTCCGATTGATAAGTATGAAGCCTGTGAGGGATACTCAGGACTACGGAAAGCGCTCAAATCTATGGCGCCGGGTGAGTGTCTTACAGAAGTAAAAAATTCGAAGCTTCGGGGGCGCGGTGGCGCCGGATTCCCGACGGGTATTAAATGGAGTTTTGTGCCAAAAAACGAAGACTGCTTACCCGGACATAAATACCTCATATGCAATGCTGACGAGATGGAACCAGGTACATTCAAAGACCGGCTACTAATGGAGCAAGACCCTCATCAGCTTATAGAAGGTATGATTCTCTCGGCTTACACAATTGGCGCTGATGTTGCCTATATTTTTATAAGAGGAGAATATCGATTAGCTATTCAACGTCTAAATGAAGCAATTAAGGAATGTTACAACTCGGGTTATTTGGGAAGAAATATTCTAGGATCTGCGTTCAGCCTTGAAATGTATGTTCATCCAAGTGCGGGCCGATACATATGTGGCGAAGAAACTGCACTTATCAACGCTCTAGAGGGGAAACGTGCAAATCCAAGAGCAAAACCGCCTTTCCCCCAAGTAAGTGGTCTGTGGGGTCGCCCTACAATAGTCAACAATGTAGAAACTCTTTGCAATATTCCTCACATCATCCACAAAGGCGCCGAATGGTTCAAGACGCTAGGCGTGGGAGAGGATAGTGGGACAAAGTTGTTTGGAGTGAGTGGGCGCGTAAAAAATCCTGGTTGTTGGGAGCTTCCTATGGGGACACCAATTCGGCAAATCCTTGAGGATCATGCCGACGGAATGCAAACTGGACTAAACTTCAAAGGTCTTTTACCAGGTGGTGGCTCAACCGACTTCTTAATAGAAAGTCACCTAGACTTAGCGATGGACTATAACGTAATCGGTGCCGCTGGAAGTCGAATGGGAACCGGCACGATGATTATCCTAGACGACCAATCTTGTCCTGTAGGAATGGTTTTGAACCTGATACGATTTTTTGCGCAAGAGTCCTGTGGTTTTTGCACACCGTGCCGAGATGGACTACCTTGGACTCGTCAAGTGTTAGAGGATCTAGAAAATGGGAAAGGAAGCGAAGAGGATCTCGAAACTTTGGCATATCAAGTAAAATACATAGGAACCCCCGGAAATACTCATTGTGCTTTAGCTCCCGGTGCTATGGAGCCCCTCCAAAGCGCAATGAAATATTTTTACGAAGACTTTAAGAATCACGTAACGCTTGGCCGGTGCCCTTACGAAATAGACGGAGTACATTAGATATGCCTATTATAATTGTTGACGGCAAATCATATGAGGTGACCAGAGGAAAAAACTTGCTGGAGGCTTGCCTCGATGTGGGTCTTGATCTCCCTTATTTTTGTTGGCATCCCGCAATGGGATCTGTCGGATCCTGTAGGCAATGTGCTCTCGTCCAATATCGGGATGATGATGATCAACATGGACGGATAATTATGGGATGCATGACCCCGGCAACTGACGGTACAAGAGTATCGCTTAAAGTTGGTGAGGCAAAAGAGTTCCGAGAGGCTGTTGTAGAGTCGCTCATGCTGAATCATCCTCATGATTGCCCCGTATGCTCAGAAGGTGGGGAGTGCCATCTCCAGGACATGACAGTGATGGTGGGGCACAGAGATCGTCGCTACAAAGGAAAAAAGAACACACATCGAAATCAGTACTTAGGGCCCTTAATAAACCATGAAATGAATCGGTGTATTACTTGTTATCGTTGTGAACGCTTTTACCGAGACTACGCCGGCGGAAAAGACCTATCTGCTCAAGCATCACGTGACCGAATCTATTTTGGCCGACATCAAGATGGCATTTTAGAGAGCGAATTCTCCGGAAACCTTGTTGAGGTATGTCCCACAGGAGTATTTACCGATAAACCATTTCTTGAGGACTACAGCAGAAAGTGGGACCTACAGTCCTCTCCCTCAATATGCAGCGGCTGCGGTGTTGGTTGCAATATCTCCCCCGGCGAGCGATACGGAAGGTTAAAACGAATTCATAACCGCTACAATCAAGAAATCAACGGATATTTTATTTGTGACAGAGGGAGGTTTGGGGCTGGATATGTAAATGGAGACAAACGAACAAACTATGTAGGCCTCAAGGAACCGAGTGGTGCATTTAAGGCGATAAAAAGGGGTGAGGTTTCTTATCACCTCACCCGATGGATTGGTGATGGAAATATTGTGGGAATTGGCTCTCCAAGAGCATCAGTCGAATCAAACTATTTACTGCAAAAACTGGTCGGTCCGTCCAATTTCTCGGCAGGGTTATCACATAAAGAGCAAACTATCTTAAAGCGTCAGGTCTCTATTCTGCAAACGACCAAAGCACACAATCCTTCTGTGAAAGACATAGAAACGGCAGATGCCATATTGGTCCTAGGTGAAGACTTAACCAACACAGCTGCGAGAATAGCATTAGCAATAAGACAAGCGACCAAAAACAAGGCGATAGCCATGGCTAGAAAAATGGGTATTGAGGAATGGCAAGACGGCGCAGTGAAAAATCTTGCGCAGGAAGAACGCTCTCCACTATTCATTGCGACACCTGCCTCGACAAAACTTGATGATATTGCTTTAGAGACGATGACTTTACCACCTGAAGAGATAGCCAACTTCGGACTAAAATTGGCCCGCCACTTAACCGAGGGTGATTCTCAAGATTCCCAAATTATAAAGATAGCAACCCACCTAAGCACCGCCGAGCGCCCACTCATTATAAGTGGCCCAAGTTTACTAAATGCGAATATTGTGGAGAGTGCCGCAGCAGTTGCAGAGGCACTCGTCACAATTAATCAAAACACACAACTTAGTTTCACTTCTCCAGAGTCAAATAGCACCGGCTCAATATTACTTAGCGAAGATCGAAATCTTACACTGCAAGAAGTTATCAAAGGCATTAATGAAATCGATGTTCTAATAGTGTTAGAAAATGATTTGTCTCGGCGGTTGAGTGCGTTCGAGATGACACAAATTAATGCGTCATCAGCTAAAATCATCTCAATAGATATTCTAGAGAATGAAACGTTGGAGATGTCGGATATGGTGCTACCCGCTGCCTCATTTGCCGAAACGCAGGGTACGCTTGTCAATAACGAAGGTCGAGCCCAACGCTTTTACTCTGTATTCCCACCTTTGAACGATAGGTTGTCCAGTTGGCAATGGGTGATAGAGCTAGCCGCTGCGACAGAGAACAAAGAGCTTTCAGCTATCGAAAGTTTTGATGAGGTAGTTGAGCTCTGCGCAAAGAATAATAATTTTCAAGCCCTATCATTTGTGGCCCCAAACAAAAGCTTTCGTGACCATGGACTTAAAATCCCTCGTCAAACACACAGGAATAGTGGTCGTACGGCTATAACCGCAGATATATCAGTGCATGAACTTCAGCAAACGCCCGATAATGAAACTCCCCTCACTTACAGCATGGAGGGCCTTAACCGTGACCAACCGTCGGTATTGACTCCGTTTGTATGGTCTCCAGGGTGGAATTCAAATCAGTCCCTCCAGAAATTTCAGGCCGAAACCGACGGACCTTTGAAAGGAGGTGCGTCTGGAGTTAAATTAATCAAGTCGTCGGGTTCCGGAGTGCGCGTTGCTTGTGACCAGACATTCTCTTTCCCTTTAGAAAAGAACTTCTGGCGCTTGGTACCGATTTATTCCCTCCATGGATCAGAGGAAATGTCTTATCACACAAAAGAAATTTCTGAGCTTGCAGGACTACCCTTTATTGTGTTGTCGGACAAAGACGCCGACAGTATGAAAGTTTCCGATGGTGATGGAGTGGTCGTCACGGGAGAGAACTTAAAAATGTCGATATCAGTTCGAGTTTCCTCAAGAATGGCAGAAGGGTGCGCTGGATACAGTGCTGGTTATAACGAAATTGAGCAGCTCACCGCAAATGCTCGTGTTCAAATTAGCAGAGATAATGATTGGCAACCGCTTAAGCCAGTCGTGATAGCAACAGATAGAATCGCTTCATTCAAGTCCAGGGAAAATCGCCATGTTTGAATGGGGTCCTGTAATACTGGCACTGGCGATCCTAATATTCGGAGTAGCGGGGGCCGCAATCTTGACTTGGTGGGAGAGACGGTTACTTGGATTTTGGCAAGATCGATACGGCCCAAATCGAATCGGGCCATTCGGTGCCGGTCAAGTAATAGCAGATATGATAAAACTTTTGCTTAAAGACGATTGGGTTCCCCCCTTTGCTGATCGAATGGTATTTATTTTTGCACCAACAGCAATTGTCGTAGCTATGATGATGGGCTTTGCGGTTGTGCCGTTTTCTCCTGGTGTCCAGATCATAGATGTGAACATCGGGTTATTATTTTTTTTAGGGATGACGTCGCTCGCAGTCTACAGCGTCCTTCTCGGTGGCCTTGCATCAAACAACAAGTATGCGTTACTTGGCGGGCTTCGCTCGGCATCACAAATGGTTAGCTATGAAGTTTTTATGGGCTTGTCTTTGATGGGTATAGTGATGATGACAGGAAGCTTTAGCTTGGTTGAAATTGTAAAGGCGCAAGAAAATGTGTGGTTTTGTTTTTCACAAGTGTTAGGGTTGCTCGTTTTCGTTATCGCGGGCATCGCGGAGAGTCATAGATTACCATTTGACCTGCCCGAGGCAGAGCATGAGCTAACAGCTGGGTTTCATACCGAGTACGGTGGGATGAAATTCGCTATGTTCATGTTAGGAGAGTATCTGGGTCTTATGCTGATTGCCGCAATGATTGTGACCCTTTTCTTCGGCGGTTGGATGGGGCCGTCTCTAATAGTATTTGGGATTAATTGGCTCCCACCGGTCACCTGGTTTATAGTAAAAATTATCTTAGTTATTAATTTTTTCGTATTACTACGTGCCGCAATACCTAGACCAAGATATGATCAGCTCATGTCTTTAGGATGGAAGATTATGTTGCCGATCACTCTGTTAAATCTCGTCCTCACCGGTGCGGTTTTACTTTGGTCACAGGAAGGAGTGCTTTAGATGTTAAGTTCGTTAAGGACAATGTGGCATATATTTAAACATCTCTTTCAAAAAGCAGAAACAATTCAATATCCAGAGCAAATGCCCTACCTCGCGCCCAGATATCGTGGGCGAATTGTTTTGACTCGTGATCCAGACGGTGAAGAGCGTTGTGTAGCTTGTAATCTTTGTGCCGCTGCATGCCCTGTTGATTGCATCGCACTCCAAAAAGATACCCGCGATGATGGCACATGGTACCCAGAATTTTTTAGAATAAATTTTTCCCGATGTATCATGTGCGGAATGTGTGAAGAGGCTTGTCCGACCTACGCAATCCAACTCACCCCAGACTTCGAGATGTGTGAATACGACCGGCAGAATATGGTATACGAGAAAGAACATCTCTTAATAGACGGTGTGGGGAAATATCCTGATTATAATTTTTATCGCGTTTCAGGACTACAAACTGCAACTAAGGATAAGGGTGAGGCCATCAACGAGGAATTGCCAATTGATACAAAAAGCCTGATGCCATAATAACAAAATAAGGCAAGAATATGCTTGAGCTTGCACTTTTTTACATTGCCGCCTCGGTAGCACTGTTTGCAACAGTTCTCGCGATGACGAGAACTAATGCTATACATGCGCTCATATATTTAATTGTTTCCCTTCTAGCTATTGCAGTAATTTTCTTTTTAATTGGTGCCCCTTTTGCGGCCGCACTGGAAATTGTAATTTACGCTGGTGCCATAATGGTACTCTTTGTTTTCGTAATCATGATGTTAAATCTCGGAGAGGAAGGAGATGCCCGTGAACGCCAATTGCTTCAACCTCACATTTGGCTAGGACCAGCTATTTTATCGCTAGTTCTGCTAGTGGAGCTTTTGTATCTGATTTCTACAGTTGAAGGCCCAGCATCATCTGGTTCGGTATCGCCCAAAGATGTTGGACTAGCCCTTTTTGGACCCTATGTAATCGCTGTTGAAATAGCCTCGATGCTTCTGCTATCAGGACTTGTCGGCTCATATCATTTGGGCAGACGTTTTTTAGATCGGGGGTTATAGCACATGCAGGAGCTTGCTGCGGCTCTCGAACGTGTCCTCTTTGT
>OZSS01001541.1_pt1 | contig 10609 bp, 12 predicted proteins | sample 1779911 | NCBI WGS metagenome assembly OZSS01 (sample SAMEA2603589, study PRJEB24840) | metagenome | biome: Water; feature: Photic zone; material: Seawater sample | place: Mediterranean Sea | collected 2013-11-12 | depth 10 m | reverse complement strand
TTTTGAAGATTTGAAGCTTATAAAGATTTCAGCATTGAAGGGCAAAGGTTTTAAGAAGCTCTTTAGAGAAATTGATGATACCCTTCAAAAATCAATAACAAAATTTACAACCTCAAAACTTAATAGGATCTTAAAACGAGTTATTGAGGAGAGATCGCCACCCTCAGTCTCTGGAAAATCGCTAAAATTTAGATACATACATTTTGCAGGAATTAACCCAACAACATTGGTGATTCATTCATCGCAGGATAAAAAGTTACCCGCAAACTATAAGAAATATATTTATAATTCTTTTAAAAAATATCTTGATCTTAAGAGCATTCAACTAAAGATAATATTTAGGAAATCTGATAATCCATATAAAGGTAAAAATACTCTTACTGAAAGGCAAATTAAGAAACGTAAGAGACTATTATCTTTTGTAAAAAAAGCTAAGAAATAAAGTATTAATTTATAGTCTTTTACGTATAATTAATGCATAAAAGGAAAGTATTAGTAAACATTTGTCCACTCTATGAATACAGACCATCGCCCGGTTTATATAGATCTTCGTAAGATAAATCTCCCTGTCTCTGCTTTAATCTCTATTACGCACAGATTATCTGGTATGTATGTTTTTTTTATAACTTTGCCACTGATGCTTGCATTAATATATTTTTCTACTGAAAGCGAAGATTCATTTAATGACTTGTCATTATTTTTGAAGGATTATAAATTTATTTTAGGTCTAATCGTTTTAAGTTTTTGTATTCTCTGGTATCACATTCTTTCGGGAGTAAGGCACTTAATAATGGATGCTCACATAGGAGAATCACTTATTGCTTCAAAGTATTCTGCAATATTTACTATTTCCCTATGGATTATTACTACTTGTTTTGTATTTTGGAGAATCTTTTCATGAAGGGATCAACAATTTGGTATCTTCAAAGGACTAGTGCAATAATTAATTTAATTTATATTGTTTATGTTTTTTACTTTATTTGCTCCACAGAATTAACATTTGAGGCTTGGAGTAATTTCTTTTATTCCTCCATTATGATTTTTCTTACATTGTGCTTTTTTGCATCAGTTATTATTCACTCATTTATCGGCCTATGGACTGTTGGAACTGATTACCTCACAAGAAGAACAATTGGATTCTTGAGCTACAGAATTTCTAAATATGCTGATACTTTTAGATCTATTTATACTGTTGTTTTTTCAATATTTGGACTTAGTTATTTAATAGTATCTTTAACAATTATTTTTAATAATTTTTCATGAATAAAGTAATTAATATCTCAAAAAAAAATAACATCAAAGAATTTGATGCACTTATTGTTGGTGGAGGCGGATCAGGGATGAGAACCTCCCTTGAACTAGCCAAATCAGGTCTGAATACAGCTGTTATTTCTAAAGTTTTTCCTACCAGGTCTCATACCGTCTCGGCTCAAGGAGGAATTACATGTGCAATCCAAAGTGCAGATCCAAATGATGATTGGAGATGGCATATGTACGATACCGTAAAAGGCTCTGACTATATTGGTGATCAGGATGCTATTGAGTATATGTGCTCAGAGGGACCAAAAGCAGTTTATGAATTAGAGCACATGGGTCTACCATTTTCTCGTTTTGAAAATGGAAGGATTTATCAGAGACCATTTGGTGGACAATCTAAAGATTTTGGAAAAGGTGGACAGGCAGCTAGAACTTGTGCAGCAGCAGATAGAACAGGTCATGCACTTCTTCATACCCTCTACCAAAATAATGTGAAAGAGGGAACAAACTTTCTTAATGAATGGTTTGCTGTTGATCTTGTTAAAAATTCAAAGAATGAGATCACTGGAGGTATAGCTTTTTCTATTGAATCGGGTGAAGTCTGTTATCTTAAAGCTCAGGCAACAGTTCTAGCTACAGGCGGTGCTGGAAGAATATATGCATCTACAACAAATGCTTTGATTAATACTGGAGATGGACTTGGAATGACTCTTAGAGCAGGTTTTCCTGCTCAGGATATGGAAATGTGGCAATTTCATCCAACTGGTATTCATGGTGCAGGGTCTCTTGTAACTGAGGGTTGCAGAGGTGAAGGTGGATATTTAATTAATGCAGATGGTGAGAGATTTATGGAAAGATATGCTCCAAATGCTAAGGATCTTGCAGGGAGAGATGTTGTTGCTAGATCAATGGTTATGGAAATACTTGAAGGTAGAGGGTGTGGCCCAGAGAAAGATCATGTTTACTTGAAACTCGATCATTTGGGTGCAGATGTACTTAATTCAAAATTACCAGGCATATGTGAGCTCTCAAAAACTTTTGCTCACGTTGATCCTATTATGGAACCAATTCCTGTTGTTCCTACATGTCATTACATGATGGGAGGAACTCCAACAAATATTCATGGTCAAGCATTTAGCAGGAATGATGGAAATGATTTCATGGTTTCAGGGCTTTTCTCTGTTGGGGAGGCTGCATGTGTATCTGTTCATGGTGCCAACAGACTGGGCGGAAACTCTTTATTAGATTTAGTTGTTTTCGGAAGAGCTGCAGGCAAACACATAAATGAGGAGCTTAAATCTGGTGGTGGCGTAGAAAATGCTTCCAATGAAGATATTGAATTGGCCATGAGCAGGCTAAACAAATTAAATGAATCTGAATCTGGATACGAGGTTGCTGATGTTAAAAAACAACTCCAAACATGTATGCAGAACTACTTTGGTGTCTTTAGGCGTGGTGAGTTTATGGAGAAAGGAGTCAAAGAACTTGAGGAGATAAGAGAGAAATCTGAAAATCTTTACTTAAAGGATAAAAGTATTGCTTTCAACACTAACAGAGTTGAAGCACTCGAGTTACAGAATCTATTAGAGGTCGCAGAGGCAACAGCTATTTCTGCAATGATGAGAGACGAAAGTAGAGGAGCTCATGCAAGAGATGATTTTCCTGAAAGAGATGATGAGAATTGGTTATGTCATTCTTTATATGATCCAGTTGAAAAAAAATTGGGCAAAAGAGATGTTAATTTTGTTCCAAAAGAAGTAGAAGCATTTCCACCTAAAATGAGGTCTTATTAAAATGGAGCTTAGCGTCAGCCTATACAGATATAATCCTGAGCAGGATAAGTTTCCTTATATGAAGAACTATAAGGTTAAAAAGCCTGAAAAAGATATTATGGTTCTAGATCTTCTTAATATGCTTAAGGAGGATGATGCAACTATTTCTTATAGACGATCATGCCGAGAAGGTGTGTGCGGATCTGATGGCATGAACATTAATGGTAAAAATGGGTTGGCATGCATTACTCCTTTGTCAGAAGTCTTAAAAGGAAATAAGCTTGAGTTAAGACCTTTGCCTGGTCTTCCTGTTATAAGAGATCTTATAGTAGATATGACTCAATTTTACGAGCAGTATGAAAAGATTAAACCATTTTTGCAGTCTGACTCAGAACCACCTGAGCAGGAAAGACTTCAATCTCCTCAAGATAGAGATAAATCAGATGGCTTATAAAAATGTATTCTTTGCGCCTGCTGTTCTACAGCCTGTCCATCCTTTTGGTGGAATCCTGATAAGTTTGTAGGACCAGCTGCACTTCTTCAGGCATATAGATTCCTTGCGGATACGAGAGATACTAAGAAACAAGAGAGATTAGAAGAATTAGGAGACCCTTTTAGTGTTTATAGGTGCCATGGCATTATGAATTGTGTAAATGTTTGCCCAAAAGGTTTAAATCCAAATAAAGCAATTGGTGAAATTAAATCAATGCTTTTAACTGGTTCTAAAGAGGATAAAATAAAGGTTGTAGGTTTGGAGTGAGCTGATGAAAAAGACAATGTCAGATTATATGAGTGATTCTCATACATCTGGCGGACACCTCTCATATTTAGAGGATCTATATGAGAGTTATTTACAAGATCCAAATTCAATTTCAGAGGAGTGGAAAACTTACTTCAATGACTTACCCTTTCAAAATGGATCTAAAAAAGATAGTTCTCATCTTGATGTAATCAAACACTTTCAGAACACTCAGAGAAGATCAGCAACAAAATTCAAAGCTTCTTCACAAAATAAAAATCCACTCGAAGCAAAGGTTCAAACTTTAATAAAAGCTTATAGAGACTATGGACATACTGCAGCAGATTTAGACCCTCTAGGAATTGCTGAAAAAGTTATTCATTCAGATCTACACAAAACCGAAAGCTTATTTAATGGAGATGAACTTTCAAGCACAGTTAATTGTAATTTCCCAATTGGAAGAAATGCTGAATACGAAGTAAATAATTTAATAGATCATCTTAAAAAATTTGACAACGTTTTGTTTTTGGGGACAGGAGGTTCAAGTCTTGGGGGTAAAACACTTGTTTCTATAAGTGATAATTATTTCCTTACAAGTTTAAAGCCTAAAATTTTTTTCATAGAAAATGTTGATTCCCTGTCAATTTCAAGTTTGATGGAAAATATTAATTTAAAAAAAACAGCTGTTGTTGTTACCTCAAAATCAGGAGAAACAATAGAAACAATTTCACAGCTATGTTTTATATTAGATGAATTTAAGAAAAAGAAAATTTCTACAAACAATAAATTCATAGTAATAACTGAATCAAAGGATAGTACCTTGAAAAAGATAAAAGAAGTTAAAGATTTCTCATATCTTGAACATTCAAGTCTAATTGGAGGAAGATTTTCTATATTTTCTATAGTAGGTTTAATTCCGGCAAAACTCTCTGGATTTAATATTGAACTTTTTTGTTCAAGTGGATTGAATTTTTTTAAAGAAATAGCTTCTGATACAAAAATTTTTGACTATTATTTTAATTCTTCGCTTAATCAATATGTTCTCAGTAAAAATGAAAAACGTACATCTGTGATTATGCCATACGTTGATTCCTTATTTAATTTATCTTTATGGTATAAGCAATTACTTGCCGAAAGTAGTGGAAAAAATGGAGTAGGGATTACACCATTAAATTCAATAGGTACAGTTGACCAACATAGTCAACTTCAACTCTATTTAGATGGACCAAAAGATAAAACCTTTAGCTTTATTTCTAGAAAAAAAATTAAATCTAACAAATTTGATTGCTCATGGATAGGCAGCAAGCTAAGTTTTTTAAATCAGAAATCCTTAGAGGATTTGTTTTATTCAGAAATGCTTGCCACAAGCGAGACCTTAATTAGAAAAAAATTACCAGTAAGAAGAATTGAACTAGAATGTATAGGTGAAGAATCTATAGCTGAATTAATTTCTTTTTTTATTATTGAAGTAATATTAATATGTAAACTCCTTGAGGTGAATCCATTTGATCAACCTGCAGTAGAGGAAGGTAAACTATTGACCAAAAGGTTTTTAAATGACATTTAAAATAAAAATCTTACCTGATTTTGTAGTCAATAAAATTGCAGCGGGTGAAGTTGTAGAAAGGCCGGTGTCTGTTGTAAAAGAACTAATAGAAAATAGTATTGATGCTGATTCTAGTAAAATTGATATTCATATAAGAGGTGGCGGTAAAAATGAAATTATAGTCGTAGATAATGGCCTAGGTATACTGGAGGATGATTTATTATTATCCGTTAGAAGGCATGCTACTTCTAAAATTCTTAATGAAAATTTAACAAATATTTCTACACTTGGATTTAGGGGAGAAGCCTTATCCTCTATTTCTTCGGTTTCCGACTTTTTTTTATCAACTAATAGTAATAATACTTCTTTGGGGTTTGAAATAAATTTAACTGCGGGAAAGTTAAAAAGTAACAAACCCATAAATAAGGTTAGAGGCACCACTATTCGGGTAAAAAACTTATTTTTTAATATTCCAGCAAGATTAAAGTTTTTGAAATCTGATAATTACGAAGCACTTTTAATAAAACGAATTGTTCAGAAATTTTCACTCTCTTTTCTAGATATTGAATTTAATTTATTTATAGATGATAAAAAAACTTTCCAATCAACCGTTATTAAAGAAAAAAGCTGGGATGAAAACTTTTTTTTTAGAACTTCTAAAGTTTTAGGAGAAGACTGCTTAGATAATTCAATAAAAATTTCTGAAAAAAGTGAAAAATTTCTAATACGCGGTTTATTGGGTATTCCAACATTCAATTTTTCAAACTCTAATAATATATTTTTCTTTGTAAATAATAGAATAGTTTCTGATAAGTCTATAACTTCTATAATCAGAGTTGCATACAGAGACTTTCTTGCACACGACAGGTTTCCACAATTAGTTTTATTTGTTGATTGTAGTTCTTCAGAAGTTGATATTAACGTTCATCCTATGAAACATGAGGTTAGATTTAGAGACCTACAATCTCTAAAATCTTTAATTATTAATTCAATAAAGAAAAATTTAGAAAAAACCAACCATCTAGCAAGCTCAATAAATTCCAAAAAGGCTATTAATCAATTTATTTTTAATGAGGAAGCTCAAGAAAAAATTTTTCTTAAGGAAAAAAAAATTAAAAGCTCACAGTTTGAAAGTAAAGATAGCGATCATAAGAAAAATTATGACGCAGACGTTAATAGCCAATATCCGCTAGGCTTTGCTAAAACCCAGCTACATGATACATATATAATTTCTGAGAATAAAAAAGGAATAGTAATTACGGATCAACACGCTGCCCATGAAAGAATAGTATATGAAAAGCTCAAAAAGGACTACTATGGCAATGAAATTAAAAGACAAATTTTGTTGATACCTGCCATAATTGAGTTAGATAATTTAGTTGTTAAAAACATTGAAAAAACAATTAAAATAGCTCATCAATACGGAGTGAAAATTGAAATATTTGGCAATAATTCAATTATAGTTCGTGAAATTCCTGTCATTCTTGGAAATTGTAATATAAAAGAATTTGTCTTGGATTTAATTGATGAATTAGTTGAAACAAGTAATATAGATTCTTTAGAAGAAAAAATTAATAAAGTTTGCTCCTCAATGGCTTGTCACGGTTCTATAAGAGCCGGAAGAAATATGGAGGTCGATGAGATGAATGATTTGCTCAGAAGAATGGAAGATACACCTTTCTCTGGACAATGTAATCATGGAAGGCCAACTTATGTAGAATTAAAATTAAATGATATTGAAAAACTATTCGGAAGAAAGTAGTTAAATTTTAATGAAAAAATAATATGAAGACTTAGAAACTTTCTTTTTTTTTAATAATCTTAGTTCCTTAAAATATTGCACTTTATTCTTCACTGAAGTCTCAAATATTAGAATACCCTTTATTTTCAATAAATTTTTTGAAAGTAACATTCTTAGTATTTTTGATGGATCATACATTTTATAAGGAGGATCAAGAAAAATAACATCTGCTTGTTTTGTTATTGATAAATTTATATCGAAAAAATTATAATTAAGAAGATTCACATTGTTGATGTTTAATTTTTCACAATTCATTCTTGTTAAATTTATTGCCTTTTCTGAATTATCAATGAAGGATATATTTTTACCACCTCGAGATATAGCTTCTATTCCTAAAGAACCCGTTCCACAAAAAATATCTAGAATATCAATTTCTTTGTATTCCTTGTGTTGTTTGTATAATATGGAAGACAGTGTATCAAATATAACTTCTTTACCCCTATCAGAAGTTGGTCTAATCACATTATTATCTGGACTAATAAGAATTTTGCCTTTGAGTTCACCCGAAATTATTCGCATCTTTAAAATCAATTTTGTCTAAATATTTTTTTAATTTACTATCTTTAATTTCAGTTATACCTCCAGGATTTAGCTTCCCAACACTAAATGGTCCGTAGTGAGTGCGTTTGAGTAATTTTACCGTTAACTTAAAATAAGATAATATTTTACGTATTTCTCTGTTTTTCCCCTCGTAAATTTTAATTTCTAAGATATTATTATCTTCAAAATTAGTTAAATTCCTCACCTTTAGTCCCTTGTACCTAATACCCTTTACAGTGATGCCGTTTTTTAATGACTCAAGACTATTACCATAGATTTTACCAGATACGTTGACAATATATTTTCTTTCAATTTTATTTTTAGGTCTTTCCAGAAAGTTAGACAATTCAGGGGAGTTAGTAAGTATCAGTAAACCCTCGGACTCTATATCTAACCTTCCAACTGACATTACTCTTGGAATTTCTTTTGGCAAAATTCTAAAGAAACTTTTTTGCCCATATTGTTCACGTGTTGAACAAACATATCCTTTAGGTTTGTAAAAACACCAAACTTTTAAACTTAACTTTTGAATTGGTTTCCCATCAATTTTAATTCTTCCAATTTGACTGTCTGATATAATAAATTCTGCGTAAGGATTATCATCAATAGTTACCCTACCCATTTTTATGATTTTTTCTGCTTCCGCTCTTGAGCAATACCCAGAATGACAAATTATTTTTGCTAATCTTATTTTTTTTTTCACGTTCAACGAGTTGCAATTTCTACAAAAGATTGAAAAATTTTTATATCATTCTTATCAATTAAAAATTCAGGGTGCCATTGGATTCCAAGACAGAACGGTTGATCTATTGCCTCAATACCTTCTATAATTCCATCCTCGGAAAAAGCATTAGCAATGAGATTTTTACCTAAAGATTTCACTGCTTGATGATGTGCAGAGTTCACAAACATTTTATCTGAATTTGTTATTTCCGAGAGCTTTGTATTTTTTTCAATTTTTACGTAATGACTTGGTTCGTTTCTAGGGTTTGGTTGCTCGTGTTTAATTTGATTATTATTGATATAATCAGGAATATGTTGAATCAATGTTCCACCAAGCACCACGTTTATAAGTTGTTGTCCACCACATATTCCAAGTAAAGGTTTCTTCGTTCTTATAGCTTCTTTTGTAATATTGAACTCAAAATTAGTTCTTCCCGTTTTGGTTTTAATTTCTTTGGAGGTAGTACTTTCGCCATAAAGTGATGGGTCGATATCAAAATCTCCTCCTGTAACAACTAGACCATCAATTAATTTTATATAGTACTCAATTTCATCAGAATTATTTGGAAGGAATATGCATACACCACCAGCTTTTTCAATAGATTCAGAGTAATTTTTTCTAGCTGCATACCAAGGATATTTGGAGTAAGTTTTTGTTTCTTCCTCATCTAATGTTATTCCGATTAAAGGTTTTTTCATATAATCACTTATTATATTATTATTTAATGATAATGTAATATATGAAAAAATGTAAAATAACTATTGATAAAATTATATTTGAGGTTGTTTTATTTAATTCACCAACAGCAAATAAAATCTGGAATTCTCTTCCCATATCATCAAATATTAAAACCTGGGGAAAGGAAATTTATTTTTATACAGATGTATTGGCTAATAAAGAACCTAATGCTAAATCCATAATTGAACTCGGAGAGATTGCTTACTGGCCAACCGGAAAAGCAATAGCGATAGGTTTTGGTAAAACACCTATTTCTCTAAAAGATGAAATAAGATTAGCTGATGATTGTAATATATGGGGGGAAACTAAATTTAATTTAAAAAAACTTGAAAATATCGCTGAAGGTCAGCCAATCAAAATTGAAAAAATTTAAAATAAATGAAAACCCTATGGTATTTGCTATTGATTTAGCAAAGAAAGCTTCTCTTTTAAATGAAGTTCCAATAGGTTGTGTGATAGTAAATAAAGAAAAAGAAATTATTAGTTATGCTCATAACATGACAATTCAGATGAAAGATCCTTCAGCACATGCCGAGCTACTTGCTATTAAATTAGCATGTAAGAAACTCAATGTTTTAAAACTTATTGATTGTGAACTTTATACAACACTAGAACCCTGTGAGATGTGCCAATATTTAATAATTCAGACTGGAATTAAAAAAGTTTATTTCGGAGCATACTCGGACTCAATTATGAAAAATAAATTAAAAATTAAAAATAATTTTCTTAAAAGAAATGAATATTATGGTGGAATTAACGAAAAAGAATGTTCAGACTTAATAAAAAAATTCTTCTCTGATTTGAGATCTTAAAGATTTTTAATTCCTATATCAGTTCTATAAAACCCATGCTTCCAATTTAGTTTAGCTGTAGCTAGGTACACTTTTTTTCTAGCATCATTAATGCTACTACCAACTGCTGTTATGGATAATACTCTACCACCAGATGAAAGTATTTTATTATCTAATAATTTTGTCCCAGCATGAAAAATTACTACATCCTCGACTTGTTCAGCTTCTTTTATGTTTTTAATTATAAAGTTTTTTTCAAATTTTTTGGGAGCTCTGTGAAGAGTGACACGCGAAGGGTCGATACCTGTATGGTGCGAAGAGCAAAAAATGGTGCCTGGTAAGAGATGATACATTGCACTTGATATATCTCTAAACGTCTTCTCTTCACTACCACCTACATGAATCGGCACAATATAAAATATAAAATACAATATCTTTTCCCCCTCATTCCAATCACTTTCTGTACAGTGTCTTGATCTTTTTCTTCTGCACGAACCACTCCCCACCCTGCGCATCAAAGGTCCTCTTATTCTCTTTCCCTCCCTCGTTCCCTTCAGTTGTTGTACCGGGAGGTTTTTCCTCTATCACGTCTTGTACGGATTGCACATGGACGTCAATCAATAGAGGTATGGTCTTCCTCTTCCAGATCTTGGGAGAGAATTTGCGAATCCATTGAAACATCTGTCTGCACTCTACAGGGT